>ERZ1673695.110-NODE-110-length-143757-cov-13.723449_pt1 | contig 143757 bp, 127 predicted proteins | sample MGYA00580225_ERZ1673695 | MGnify/ENA primary metagenome ERZ1673695 (study PRJEB41218, sample SAMN15661739) | gut metagenome | host: Homo sapiens | place: Canada: London | collected 2015-08-20/2019-03-30 | study: EMG produced TPA metagenomics assembly of... | reverse complement strand
CACGCCGCCAGCGTTCGTCCTGAGCCAGGATCAAACTCTCCGTTTGATTCCTAGCCTACTCTTTCGCTGACCGTCCGATCCGGTCTCCCGGCTCGGACTTTTTTACTCTTGGGACCACACATCCTTATCTTCCTCCATCCCCGCTCGCGCGGTTATGAACTCAGATTCGGTGTATGTTTCTTTTGCTTTCTCTTTATTCTTTTTGTCATGGTGCTCGCACTTTTTCGTTTCGGCAACGCCGTCTCGAAGAGTGCAAAAGGAAGTATATCATGCGAAAAAATTATGTCAACGCATACAAATTCAGCAGTTTACGATGCTATAGAAATCTTTATGTATTTATTTCAAGACTATAGGCGTTTTTACTGTTTTATTGTTGGGCAGTTAATTGACATTTAAGAAGAACGGCGTCATTTCATCTGAAATAACGCCGCAAATTCTTTCATTATTTTTTTGTTTTTTTTAGGTAATCTTAACGTTAATCTGCTATTCGTTCTCTTCTGGCTCTTCTGTTATGTCGAGTTTAAGGACACCCTCTTCAAGAAGCGCCTCGACGCTGTCTTCCAACGCTGAATCTTCGGGGTCTTCGTGTTCAGGTTCGTCTATCAATCCAAGCCCTTCGGCAACTTTGCGCAGGACGTCTTTTTTGATGTCCTCCATGAGCTCCGGGTGCTCCGATATGTAGTTTGCGACGGTCTCTTTACCCTGCCCGAGCGTCTCGCCCTTGTACGCGAGCCAGGAACCTTTGCGTTTCACGACCTCGCGGTCGAGCGCCATGTCGAGCACGGCGATGGCCTTGGTCACACCCTTGCCATAGATAAGGGTGGTGTGCGCCGTGCGGAAGGGGGGCGCCTGTTTGTTTTTCACGACTTTTATGTAGAGCTCATGGCCGATCACAGTGTCTCCCTGGGTAACCTGTTTACCGCGGCGAACCTCTATTCTGACTGAGCTGTAGAATTTCAGCGCGCGACCGCCGGTCGTGGTTTCGGTCGGTCCCTGGCTGTATCCTGAGCTTATCTGCGCTCTCAGCTGGTTGATGAAGATAACGGTCGTTTTGCTTTTGGCGATCGCCGAGGTGAGGCGGCGCAGCGCGTAGCTCATGAGTCGCGCGTGAAGGCCGACCTGGTTGCTGCCCTCGCCCATTTTTCCATCTATTTCCGCCTGCGGGGTGAGCGCCGCCACCGAGTCGACGACGACAAGATCGAGCGCGCCGCTGCGAACTAAGGTGTCCAGTATGTAGAAGGCCTGCTCGCCGCTGTCTGGCTGCGAGAGGTAGAGGTTCGCGGTGTCAACGCCAAGCGCCGCAGCGAGGCGGGGGTCAAGCGCATGTTCCGCGTCGATAAAGGCCGCGATACCGCCAGCTTTCTGCGCCTCGGCAAGTATGTGAAGGGCAATGGTGGTCTTTCCGCCGCCCTCAGGGCCAAATATTTCCACGACGCGCCCACGCGGAACGCCGCCGATGCCAAGAGCAACGTCGAGAGGAAGGATACCGCTTGAGATGACCTCCACCGCATGCTGCACCTCGTCACCGAGACGCATGATGGAGCCGTCGCCAAATTTTCCTCTTATTTCGCCAAGCGCCTGCGCCAATATGTCCTCTTTGGTTACCGGTGCTTTTTTTGCCATCTCTATGCCTCCAATTTTCTTAAATTATTACTTTTTGATTTCATTAGTAATTATATCAGAGTTTATCTACAGCGCAAAATATTTTAACGGCGTGTAGATAGGGCCTCTGGGCGTAAGCTCGCTTTTCATCATAATGATCTCTTTCACGGACCAGGCCGGAAGTTCGATCTTATCTTTTTCTATTATCCTGACGGATTCCTCCGGCAGCGGGCTCTGTTCGTTACGGCGGCCCAGCGTGATGTGGGGCGAGAATTTCCGCCACTCTTTCGCCACGCCGCACCGGAAGGCGCACTCTTCGGTCTTTTGCTGGAGTTTTTGCAGTTTGCCGATCTCTCCGTCGATTCCGGTCCAGATGACCCTTGGCGCGCCCAGTCTCGGAAATCCGTCAACTCCCGCCACCGAGAGTTCTATCGCGCCGCCGAGATTCTCTTTTTCCAACAGCTTCGCGATCGCCTCTACCATATCAGGATGTATCTCGCCGCAGAATTTAAGGGTGATGTGGATGGTCTTTGGCGCGACCCATCTTATTCCGGCACCGGCGGCTTTTTTCGCGGCAAGCCATTCTCCGAGAGCTTCAATGTGTTCCGGCGGAAGTTTTACGCAGATGAATGTACGCAGGAGCCTTCCCGCAAGCGGTGGGATTCAGCTTCCCATTATTTCGTGCCTTCGCCGTGCGCATCTTCGGCGGCGCATTTTTCTATCAGGCAGGCAAGGACCTGTTCAACGGTCTGCCGGCGGACGGCCTCCCTGTCTCCTTCAAATAGGCGGCGATACGCCTCCGTGCCGTTCTTTGAGCTGAAGCCAAACCAAACGGTGCCAACCGGCTTGGTATCCGAACCGCCTCCGGGGCCGGCGATGCCGGTCACGCTCATCGCAAGGTCCGCGCCATATATTCTGCGGGAGCCCTCGGCCATTTCGCGCGCGCATTCTTCGCTGACCGCGCCATGTCTTTCAAGGGTCTCACTTGAGACGCCGAGGATATGTTCCTTCGCGCTGTTTATATATGTAACGGCGGAGCCCCAGAAGATATCGGAGGCCCCCGGTACGCCGGTCAGCGCGGCGGCGATCATCCCGCCAGTACATGATTCGGCCAGGGAGAGCGAAAGGCCGCGTTCGCGAAAGTTTTTGATAACTGCGGCGGCCAGCACGTCAAGTTTACCAGTCATTTTCCTATCACCCCCAGAATCATTGTCAGCCCTCCCGCAAACAGGAGCCAGTGTATAAAGTGCAGGAGCAGGTTGACCATTACGCCGCCCGCGATATCGTCGGCCATGATGCCGACGCCTCCGGGAAGCCGTTCAAATTCTTTGACGGGGAAGGGTTTGGTTATATCGACGATACGGAAGAGGAACAGCGCCACCACCGCGTATGTGAGGTCAAACCCCCAGGATGAGATCCAGACGCCGACGACTTCGTCGATAACTACCTCGCCGGGGTCCTCGCGGTCAGCGGCCTTTTCATATTTGTCGGCGGCGTAACAGCCGACAGCCGCCACCGCCGCGATGGTCCAGAGAGGAATGCCGCCGAACAGCAGCCACAGCACTGTGCCGGCGATAGCGCCCAGGGTGCCGGGCATTTTTGAATAGCGTCCGACGGTGCCGACTGTAGCGATCATCCCATACCAGGTCTTCATTTCCGGAGTCAGTATCATATCTCTTCTCCCGTCATATCGTGCGGCATCGCCTCTGTTACGCGCACAGTCACGATGTCGCCCTCTTTCAGATCTTCTCTTACGCTGCGTATCTCTATTATTCCGTCCACCTCGGGAGCCTCGCGGAAGGAACGTCCCTCGGCATAGCCCTCTTTTCTGTCTATCTTTTCCACAAGTACCTTTAATTCTTTCCCAACGAATTGCCGCTGACGCTCGAATGATATCTCCTCCTGGAGACGCATGAGCTCGCCGAGACGTTTATTCTTTGTCCGCTCGGAGACCTGCCCCGCCATTTCCGCCGCCGCGGTATCTTCTTCGGGAAAGAAGGTGAAGGCCCCCATCCTGTCAAAGCGTACCTCCGCGACAAAGTCCATCAGGTTGTCAAAGTGCCGCTTCTTTTCTCCGGGAAAGCCGACCATGCAGGTGGTGCGCAGCGCAAAGTCGGGATTTATTGCGCGCGCCGTACTGAATATAGCGCGCAGGGACTCAGGCGCGATGCCGCGGTTCATCGCCGCCAGTATTTCCGGGTCTCCGTGCTGTACGGGGATGTCAAGGTAAGGGATGAGCTGCCTCCCCGCGGCGACACGCTCAAGGAGAGCGCTGTCGACGCGCGAGGGGTGAAGGTAGAGCAGCCTGATCCAAAGATCGGGCGGCAGCGAGCTTTCAAGAGCGTCAAGCAGCTCTATGAGACGAGGCCGGCCGCTCACATCAGTGCCGTAGACTGTAAGGTCCTGACCAACGACGCAGAGTTCGCGCGCGCCCTCTTCCGCAAGCTGGCAGGCCTCTCTCACAATGACCTCCAGCGGCAGGCTGCGCAGCGGACCGCGGATGCCGGGAATGGCGCAGTACGTGCAGCGGTTGCCGCAGCCCTCGCTTATTTTGAGGTAGCGGGTATATTTTGACGACGAGGGAAGCGTTCCCCGGTGTCGATCGTCGTCTCCGGGCGTCTTGAGCTGGTCGAGGACAAATTTCCAATCCTCAGTCCGCGCCCAGAAATCCACCAGCGGCACCTCCGAGGGAAGGTCTCCCTCATAGCGGTTCACAAGGCAGCCGACGACGCCGATCTTCTTTAATTTTTTATCTCTTTTAAGCTCTTCGAGGTCAAGTATCGCCGCTACGCTCTCTTCCACCGCGGGACGTATAAAGCCGCAGGTATTGACCAGCGCGCATTCGGCCTCTTCCACAGAGGAGACGAGCTCATGGCCCGCGGCCGTGAGCGCGCCGGCGAGGCATTCGCTGTCCACCCGGTTTTTAGCGCAGCCAAGCGTTAAGCAGTATATTTTCATTTATATAAAGTGTTTATGTCGTCGCAGACAGGCTGGTTCAGCATGTAGAGGCTGAGGCCGCTATCGGTGAGTCCGGCCGATATCCCGAGGGAGAGGCGTATACGCGCCTTGAACGGGTTCAGCTTGCCGCCAGACATTACCCCCATTTCAGTAAGTTTTTCAAAAGAACCCTCAAAGTCGTTCGTCTTATGCACATGGCACTGGAAGCAGCGTGAGGTGATCGCCACTGGGATACGCCGCCGCAATATATTGCGGATAGGCGGAACCCATGAGGGAGGCACGTTGCCCGCTCCGAAACCGGCAAGTACGAGACCGCCAAGCTCCCTGTTGGAGGCGAGAAGCGAGAGCAGGCTCTCTCCGCCGCCAAGCGAAGCCCACATTATCTCTACGTATGGGAGATCCTTCGGCCTGCGGGCGAGAAACGGCGGACGCTTAGGCTCGCTGAAAAATTTGATCTCACCGTTGAGCATCTTGCCCACCGAGCCCTTTTCCAGCGACTGGAAGGCGCTGTCCGGCGAACCGGGATCGACAAGGGTCACGTCGTCCGCCCCGAAGAGTTCACCGCTGGAACAGAGCAGCACCCCTTTGTCCCTCGCCTCCGGTGAAAGCGCGGCGAGCACCGAGCAGTGCAGGTTCACCAGCCCCTCTTTGAGTCCGGCCCGGCCCTGCACCATAAGATTGGCGAAGATCACCGGTTCCGGGTGCTGCCAGAGCAGGTTTACCAGATAGGCCATCTCTTCCATGACGCCGCTGCCGCAGACGGTGATTATCCCGGTGTAGCCCTCGGCGATAAGCGACTCGAACATCTCCTCCATCGCAAGGGTCATCGGCATAGAATAGTGAGTACTTGGCTGACAGCTCCACTCTTTGATCTCACAGCAGCGCGCCAGCTCCTCCGGCAGATATCCCAACAGGATACCCGGATCGGCGTTTTCCTCATCCGCGGAAAAATTACCAGCTATGACAAGCGCAAGTCTCGGTAACGGAAGCAATATGACTCCTCCATCCTTTACGATCATAAAAAACACTTCTCTTCCATGTTGCATTTTAACGCAAAGAGGCAAAGGTTTCAAATTGCTATGGACTTTTATCATCTTTCCGTATATCTTCTTACATGATAAAAAATACGAGAGGAGTTTTGCATTGGAGGCGCTATCTTCTTTTTTAAGTTACGGTATCCAGCTTTTTGGGGATTTAATACAATGGCTGGTGGAGGTCATCGGCCATCTTGGTTATCCTGGGATCGTCGGCCTCATGTTCCTCGAATCTTCCTTTTTCCCCTTCCCCAGCGAGGTCGTGGTGCCTCCGGCGGGTTACCTTGCATGGAAGGGCGAGATGAATATATTTCTCGTGATACTCAGCGGGATCGCAGGCAGTATCCTCGGCGGCCTCTTCAACTATTGGATCGCCGTGCGCTGGGGACGCCCGATCTTTGAAAAATATGGAAAATACTTTTTCATCACCCATGAATCGCTTGACAAGGCGGAGATTTTCTTCGCCCGCCATGGACATATAAGCACCTTCACGGGACGGCTGCTGCCTGTGATACGCCAGTATATCTCGCTCCCCGCCGGGCTTGCAAGGATGCCGCTCACGCAGTTTGCCCTTTATACCGCGCTCGGCTCTGGGATCTGGGTAGTGATCCTCGCCCTCGTCGGTTATTTCCTCGGCAGCAATCAGGCGCTCATTCACCAGGAGATAAAGAAGATAAGTCTCGCCCTGATCGCCGCCTGCGCCGTACTAGTTGTGATTTATATAATTATTTATCGTAAAAAACACCATAAATAGAAACAGTTTTCCCCTTTTCAACTTATAAATAATCCCCTTCTCGTTCAGACGGGAGGGGATTATTGTTTTTACTTCGTTTCACAAATATTTCACATTATCACAATATATCGACTTTCCACTTTAAGGGTTGTCTTTTAAGAGGGCAGGGCGTATAGTCCCATCCGTTTTATAGAAAGTGAAGGAACGGTTTTTATTAAAATTATTATTTCCGTTGCTCCACGATCTCTTATACTTATAGGAGGAAGATATATGACTTTACAGGCCTGGGCGGCATTGCTAATTTTTCTCGGGACGATAGTTCTCGCGGCAACCGGTAAGATGAAGACGGCGACCGCCTCTCTGCTGGGAGCTTCCGTTATGGTAATAAGCGGCATTCTTTCATCTGAGGAGGCGGTAGCGGCAATCGACCATAACACCGTCGGACTTCTCGTCGGTATGATGATCGTTGTCGGCATTCTTTCCAAGAGCGGTCTTTTCCAGTATCTCGCCGTCAAAGCGATAAAGATAACCGGCGGCAGACCACTGCGAATATTTTGGATTATCTCACTGCTCACGGCGGTGCTCTCCGCCTTCCTCGACAACGTGACGACGGTGCTGCTGGTCACGCCAGTCGTGCTTTCTCTCTGCGAACTGATCGCGATGAACCCGCTGCCGCTGCTTATGATGGAACTATTCGCCTCCAACATCGGCGGAACGGCGACGCTCATCGGAGATCCGCCAAACATGATCATCGCCTCCGTAGCAAAGTTCTCATTCAATGAATTCCTCGTCGTCCTAGCGCCGGTCGCCGTCGTCGCTCTCTGTGCCGTGACGGCCTATGTCAGTATTTATTATAAAAAAGAGCTGAAATCAGACCCTGAGGCCGCGATGCGTCTGCGCGAGGTAGACGAGTCGAGGCTTATAGTCAACAGGCCGCTGATGATAAAGTCCGTAGCGATCATCGTTCTGGTGCTGGTCGGATTCTCCATGCACCGCCTTCTGCACCTTGAGGCATCCGTAGTCGCGCTTACCGCCGCGGGAATATTGCTTGCGGTATCTCTGCTTGACGAGGGAGCGATAATCCATAATGAGATTGAGTGGCCGACGATAATATATTTTATCTCCCTCTTTATTATGGCCGGCGGATTAAAGGCCACCGGCGTCCTTGAGGCGGTCTCGAAACTGCTCACGGCAGTTCTCGCCGGCAATCCGCTGCTGATGCTGCTCGGCATCCTCTGGATATCGGGAATCACCTGTGCTTTTATCAACAACATCGCCTTCACGGCAATATTCGTGCATATCATCAAATCAATGGCGCTGGCCGCCGCGATCCCCCCGGAGCCGCTATATTGGGCGCTCGCCCTCGGGGCCTGTCTCGGCGGCAACGGCACATATTTCGGCGCGGCGGCAAACGCAGTCGTAGCCGATTTCGCGGCAAAAGAGGGAATTGAGATACCGTTCGCCGCCTTTTCAAAGATCGGGCTGCGGGTCGTCTTTGTTTCGCTGCTTTTATCCTCAATAGCATTGCTGTGGATAGGCCGGGGACTCTGGATGTGAGATGCTGTAGTATAATTTATTTAAGGTGAAGACTGGGCAGGGGGAATGTTGCTTGAAAATTGGCGAACTGATGAACAAAGATAAGGTCGTGCTCCGCGAAGGCGACACAATAGAACGGGCGATCGAACTGATACTCCGCCATTGCCGCACTGGGGTGCCCGTACTCTCCGAAGATAACAGGGTCTGTGGATTCGTGAGCGAAGAGGATATAATAAAAAAGTGCCTGCCGGGATATATAACGACGCTGAAAAACGCCGCCTTCCTGCCGGATTATGGACAGTTCGCAAAGCGTTTCGCCGCCATCCGCTATAAAAAGGTGACGGAAATAATGCAAAAAAACGTCGTCTGCTTCAACAAGGACGACAGCGACTTTGCCGTCGCCGCCGAGATGATCCGCCGCCATTTCAAAATCTGTCCGGTCATTGATGAAAACGGCATCTTCGTAGGCTGTGTCAGCCGCGCCTACCTGATACGCTCGATGATCCTGGAGAAGAACCGTGAGGAAAAGGCCGTACTAAAGTATGAATAATGAAAGCCGGACGGATATCTTCCATATCCGTCCGGCTTTCTCTGATTTTTATCTGCTATGCCTATAAGTCAGGCAGTCCGCGCTGCGTTCAGCCGTTAGCGGATAATATTACGTCTCTTTGCACAATTTTTTCGGCTGCCATACTTTTATTTTATCCGAATGATGGTATTATTTTAAATGTAACGAAAGCGTAACCTTACGTTACCGTTACATTTGCCCATACTGGGGCGATCAATATCACTGGGAGTGGTTTTATGTACAATAATCGTAAGGCGGTTTCTCTCCTCATGGCCACGGCTCTTCTTATGGCCGTCTGCACAGGCGCGATGGCGGCGACGCTCAACGCCTATACGGTCATGCCCGAAAAATATGCATCTAAAGTATTCGAGCAGTTCACAAAGGATACCGGCATCAAGGTCAACTTCATCCGCTTCTCCTCAGGAGAGGCCCTCGCCCGCCTCGTGGCGGAGAGGAACAATCCGCAGGTCGACATCCTCCTCGGCGGCCCCGCCGACATTTACACGGCGGGACAGAAGGACAACGTCTTCGCCGTCTATGTTCCGAAGGATCAGAAGCTGACACCAGCGGAATACAGAGACCCCGGCAACCACTGGACCGGCATCGGCCTCATCCCCCTCTGCTTCCTCACCAATACGGACTTCCTCAAAAAGAACAGCCTCAAAGCCCCCGAGTCATGGCAGGATCTGCTGAATCCCGCCTATAAGAACGGTCTGCAGATGGCCGACGCCCGCACCTCGGGTACGGCGACGGAGCGTATCTACAGCCTCATCGGCGTCTACGGCGTCGACGGAGCTTTCGACTATCAGAAGAAGCTGCATAAGAATGTCCAGCTCTACACTAAGAGCGGCGCGGGCGGCGCGATGCCGATCGCCCAGGGACAGGCTTCAAGCGGCATATTCTATCTCGTTGACGCGCTCGACATCCAGCAGCAGGGATATCCCGTCATCATCACCTACCCGAAAGAGGGCGTCACCTTCGGTATCGAGGCTACTGGCATGATAGCCGGCGCTAAGAACCAGGAAGAGGCGAAGAAGTTTATCGACTGGGCGACGAGTCCAAAGCTCGGACAGTTCTTCGTCGATCAGAAGATCAACTACATCCCCGTAGTCAAGGGCGTGAAGATCACCAGCCCCGCGCTCGATATGTCAAAGGTAAAGCTCCTTAAGGTGGGAGCCGAGCATAAGGGAGATAAGCGCAAGGCTTACGTCGAGCGCTGGATCAACGAAGTAATCCGTTAGCTTCCAGATTTAGGGCTGTGCGGGCGCAGGCTTCCGCGCAGCCCATTTTTATAGCAAAGGAGTTCAAAGACATGACTTCTTCCTCCTCCATGAGACGCGATCCCGCGCTGATACCGGTAGTAGTCACCCTCTGGCTCGCGCTGGGTCTTTTTATCGTCTATCCGTTTATTAAATTATTAATGACGACCTTCATTGTCGATGGGCGGCTCTCGCTCGACAATCTCATGCTTGTCTTTTCAAACAGCTATGACAGGCTCGCCCTCATAAACAGCATCTGGCTGGCGGTCACGGTCGCCGCGATGGGCACCTTCCTTGGCTTTGTCTTCGCCCTCGCGGTGACGAGGATACACCTCCCGGCGCCCCTGCGCTGGTTCATCGCCGCCGTTACAATCCTGCCGCTGATTTCGCCGCCCTTCACGAGCAGCATCGCGCTGACACTCTCGCTGGGGCCCAACGGCATCATCCTGAAATTTTTCGGTATTCCCGATTTCAACATATACGGCTTCTGGGGCACCTGGATATCGGAATCGCTGACCTACTTCCCCGTCGCATTTCTCACGATAACTTCCGTGCTCGCCTGTATCGACCCGAACCTTGAGGACGCCGGGCTGTCGCTTGGCGGCTCGCCGTTCCGCGTCTTCCGCACGGTAACGCTGCCGCTGACGATGCCGGCCATCGCCAACTCTATCCTGCTGCTCTTCGCCTGCTCGCTCGCCGATTTCGCGACGCCTCTCGTGCTCGCGGGACACCAGTTCCCCGTGCTGCCGACGCAGGCATATTTACAGATAACGGGGATGTACGACCTCAAGGGCGGCGCGGCCCTCTCCTTCGCGCTGCTGGTTCCCGCGCTGCTCGTATTCGTCCTCCAGCGCTTCTGGGTGAGCCGCAAAAGTTATGTGACGGTGAGCGGCAAATCTGGCGCGCAGACGACGGTCAAAGGCATCGGCATGGCGGGAACAGCGGTTGTAATGGCGATCTGCGCCACAGTTATCGCCTTCATCCTCTTCCTGTACGCGCTGATCGTAATGGGGGCCTTCACAAAGGCATGGGGACTCGACAACAGCTTTACCTGGGAGAGCTTCGCATACGTTTTCGACCACGGGCGCAAAGCGATGATCGATACGCTTATCATTGCCTGTATCTCGACGCCGATCGGCGGTCTGCTTGCCGTCTCGATCGCCTACGTCACGCAGCGCAAGTCATTCCCCGCCAACGGGCTGATGGAGTTCGTCTCACTGCTGAACTTCGCGCTTCCGGGGACGGTTGTCGGCATCGCATACATCATCGCCTTCAACAGCAGCCCCATCGTACTGACCGGCACGATGTCGATCATCGTCGCCGCCTATGTCTTCCGCTACGACTCGGCGGGAATACGCTCCGTCATCGCCTCGCTGCACCAGATAGACCCGTCGCTGGAGGAGGCCTCTTTGAGCCTCGGAGCCTCGTCGATAGGCACCTTCAAAAACGTCACGCTGCCGCTTGTAATCCCGGCGCTGCTTGCGGGAATGAAGTATCTCTTCATCCACTCGATGACGGCGATCAGCGCGACTATATTCCTGGTATCGGTAAGCTGGTCGCTGCTGACGGCGAGAATACTGGAGTGCATGACCGAGCTGCAGTTCGGCAACGCCTGCGCCTTTTCGGTCGTGCTCATCCTGCTGGTCTTTATATTCAACGGAATGCTGACGCTCCTTGTGCGGGCCGCCGGCTATAATTACAGGGGGCAGGGAGGAAATCTGTAATGGCTGTAGATCTGCATCTTAAAGATATAACTAAAACATTCATCAAAGACGGCGTAAAGTTCGACGCGGTCGAACGCGTTGATTTAGAGGTAAAGGGCGGCGAACTCGTCACCTTCCTCGGACCCTCCGGCTGCGGCAAGACGACCACGCTGCGCATGGTGGCTGGCTTCGAGACACCCTCTTCGGGCCGTATACTCATCGACGGCGAGGACGTTACCGATGTAATGGTCAACAAACGCGAGATCGGCTTCGTCTTCCAGAACTACGCGCTCTTCCCCCATATGACGATCGGCGACAATGTGGGATACGGGCTCAGGATGCGCTCAGAGAACTCCGCTGATATCGCGCGTAAGGTCGGTGAGGCGCTGGAGATGGTCGGCCTCAAAGGCGCTGAACGGCGTTATCCAAACCAGCTCTCGGGCGGCGAACAGCAGCGCGTGGCGCTAGCGCGCGTCCTCGTCATGCGCCCCAAGGTGCTACTGATGGACGAACCGCTCTCAAACCTCGACGCGAAGCTGCGCCTCCACATGCGGACGGAGATCCGCAATATACAGAAGCAGCTCGACATCACCTGCCTCTACGTAACGCACGACCAGAAGGAGGCGCTGACGATGGCCGACCGCATTATGGTCATGAACCGCGGCAAGGTCGAGCAGATCGGCTCACCCTTCGATATCTACACACACCCGCGCACGCTCTTCGTCGCGGACTTCATCGGCCAGGCAAACGCTATCGCCGGAACTCTCTCGGCGAGAGAGGGGGCTGAGCGCGGCGTGATGAAGATCGGCGAACGCTCATTGACCGTCAAGCTCATCTCCGACGCGGCCTACGCGGCGGGAGACGAGATCTCCCTGATTCTGCGCCCCGAGGCCGTCACCCTCAGGAAGGGAACGGAGGGACTGCTCGCCGGAACGGTGGCAAGCGCCGTCTTCAGCGGCGACCGTATGGAATACATGATAACTCTGGAAAATGGTGCGCAGGTCTCCGTGATGGAAAACTATTTTCCCGGCGCCGCAAGATACGATAACGGAACGGCGGTCAGCCTCAGCTTTAACTCCGAGCTTACCGTCGCTCTGCCCTGCGCCGCCGGCTAAAGTACATAGAGCTGAAGTTTAAAATAGGCCGCCGGAAATGATACTGGCGGCCTATCTTCTTAAGCTCCACAATTAAGCGACAAATTAACTCCCATTAAAGCTCGTCTTTACAGGCCTCACGTGTTAAAATTCGTCGGCTTGACTGTCTTTAAATAGTCATCCGCCTCTTTTCTCGACTTGAAGACGACAATCTCCTTGTTTTTTTGAATTTTCATCAACAGCTCATATATTACCGGCAGCTGGTCCTTTGAAAAATCAATGATCCATCGCTTAAACTCTTCATCGAATTCTGTTTCTATCCACGGCAAATCTTCCCGCTTTTTTCCAATGCGAGATTCCGCGCCCAAAAGGCAAACCTCCAGAGGGTAATCCATTAGAAATACCGTATCGCACTCTCTCAAACGTATTTCAAGGGTACGCAGGTAGTTCCCGTCAATGATCCATTTATCCCTTTTGACTATTTCATCCAGCCGCGCATCAAACTCTTCTCTGGTGATGTTGGTTTGATCCGGCTTATGCCACAGCAGATCCAGATAATATAATGGAAGTCCGGTCGCCTTCCTCAGCCTTCGCGCGAATGTACTCTTTCCCGCGCCGGGACTTCCGATGACAATTATTTTTAACATAATTTCCCCTCGGCAGCTTTTGATTTTTTGCGTTCGTCTTATCCAGCCAAAGCCGAAAGATTTAAATATTATTTTTGTTATGATATCAACCGATAAAAAGCCAAGCCTCCCATATCGTATCACAAATTAGTCTCTTTGTTCATAGGCACTCTTATATGTTTCGGCGTGAGAGGTCGCCCTCCTCTCTTACGACAAGGAGCAAAATTATATTATGCGAAATATTTATGTTTTGTCTCACGATTTTTTGCATACGACGCTATAATACGGTGACGGCAATGTATTTTATCTGCCTTAAACAGATGTAACAATATGGAGGTCTGATCTATGAGAGAAAATCTTCGCACAAACTTCCTCGGCATCGAAATGCCCAATCCCTTTATGTTAGCCTCTGCGCCCCCAGCGCGCGACCGGGAGATGATCGACCGCGCCTTTCAGGCGGGCTGGGGCGGCGCGGTGATCAAAACGCTGACCCAGTACACCGGCGCCGAGGGAGACGAGATCAGGGACGTATCTCCGCGTATCTTCCCTATCCGCGGCATGGGCGGAGAGTTCAAAAACGCAGTATTCGGATATATGAACATTGAATTGACCTCACAGAAAACAAACGAAGAATCCTGCGAAGATATCTCTTTTTTGAAAAAACGCTGGCCTGACCGCGCCGTCATCGCGAGCATCCTTTACGGACACGCGCCGATAAAAGAAAAATGGCAGCGCGCGGCGGCCGACTGTGAGCTTGCGGGAGCGGACGCCATCGAACTCAACTTCTCCTGCCCTCACGGATGCAGCGAGATCGGCAGCGGCGTAAGCATCGGCGGCAACCCCGCGAAGATCAAAGAGATACTCGGCTGGGTAAAAGAGGCGACAAAGCTGCCGCTCATCACGAAGCTCACGGTGCTTTCGGACATCGTCTACGCCGCGGCGCTCTCGGAGGAGCACGGCGCGGATGCGGTCTGCGCTATAAACACCGTCAGCTCGATGCCGGGGATAGATCTTGAGAACTTTCGCCCGCGCCTAAACGTAGGCGGCGTAGGCACCGCTGGCGGGCTCTCGGGACACATGATAAAACCGATCGCGCTGCGCTCTGTGCTGGAGATCGCGCGCGCCGTGAAGATACCGATATCAGGCAGCGGCGGGATCTACGACTGGCATGACGCCGCCGAGTTCATCCTCGCGGGAGCCTCGACGCTGCAGATTTGTTCTGCTGTCATGGAACGCGGCTACGGCATCATCGGCGGTCTGTGCAGCGGCCTCTCAGCCTACATGGAACGCATGGGGTTTGAAGATATCGAGGCCTTCCGCGGCAAAGCGCTCGGCAGCATCGTTCACCACGCAGACATTGACCGCGGCCGCCTCTTCAAGCCAAGTCTCGACCTTATAAAATGCAGCTGCTGCGGCAGATGCGCCGTCAGCTGCCGCGACGCAGGCTATCAGGCAATCTCGCTCTCGCGCGGCGGCATCTCCATTGATTTGGATAAATGTACGGGCTGCGGCCTCTGCTACGGACTATGCCCCAGCGAGGCGCTGACCCCAGTCGGAGTTAACGTTTAAACGGTACGGCCATGATCAAAGATCAAGTGAGCGTCGGCGGTAAAGGCCGCGCTCACTTGTTATTGACAGCGTTCTGCAGTTTTCTTACGTTATTATACAGCTTGCCTAGACCGTCGCCGACGGTCTAGGCCTCAAAGCGTCCGTCCGTCAGCTTCGCCGCCTGTTGTTCTGATTTTTATCTTCAATACACCTCACTTGAACGGGGCCCGGCAAACCAGCCTCGTTCAAGGCCATGCCCCTCTTAGTCTTTATTTTTACCCATTGAATTGTAGCGTATGTAGAGCGCGTCGAGCGTCTTCGACCAGGGAGAGTAGGCGTCGCTCTCGCGGAGCAGACGCAGGCCAAGTTCGTTGACGCCGCCCGGGGTCGAGTTATCGATCAGAAAGGCCTCCATATCCTCCGCGCAGTCGGTGCGCATGAAAGATGAGAGCGCTTCGTTCATGTAACCGGCATAGTCAAGCGCCGTGCGGAAGGAAAGCCCCTTTGCCATCCCCCACTTTACATATTCGGCGATCAGCGCGTAATAGGGAACCATCATCCCGGTGACAGGACCCAGTACCTCCAGCTCACTCTCCGTCTGCACCTCAACGATAGAGCCAAGCATCGCCAACAGCTCACGGCTGACCGGGTCTTTGCCGTAAAAGAGCACCGGCCCCATCCTCCTCGCGGCAAAGGGCAGCGGGATCGCGCGCACCGCGCTCATCGCGGGGGCGTAGAGCGCAAGAGAATCCGCCAGCTTCACGCCTCCGGTGATATGGACGACACGATGTTCGGGTTTGAAATTTACTGCCGCCGCCACAGCTTTGTGCTGCTGCGGAAGCACCGCGATAAATACGACATCCGAGGCATCGGCTACCTCCTGATTGGAGCAGGATATCGTTATCCGCTCCGGAAACTGCGCCCTAAGCGCCTCCGCCTTCCCGCGGTTTTTATGTACCGAAAGGACGATCTTCCCAGTAAATTCCGGCGCGGAGCAAAGTCCGCGCACGATAAAAGAGGTTATGCCGCCGGTACCGATAAATCCAAGTGTCAAAGCTTCCGTCATGAAGTCCACCATCCGTTGTTTAAAATTGGTAACTAATTGTAGCACCCGCGGCGGACAAAACAAAGGACCTCCCATAAGGGGGGTCCTCTGCCGACATTTTACACAGGATATATAGCTGTTTTACCCGTTATTTCGCGAAAGCCTTTTTGATGCCCTCTACGGCCTTGTCGATCTGCTCGTAGGTGATGACGATCGGCGGCGCGAAGCGGATCGTGCGCTCGTGGGTCTCCTTCGCCAGTACGCCGTTGGCGATGAGCTTCTTCACATAGGCGGCCGCGGGTACGGAGAACTCAACACCGATAAGAAGGCCGGAGCCGCGGACGTCGATGATCTCAGGGTTGTCTATCTCGCGGAGCTTCTGCATGAAGTAGTTGCCCTTCTCTTCTGCCTGCTTTGAATAATCGTCTCTTACGAGTATCTCCATCGCCTTTATCGAAACCGCGCAGGCGAGGGGGTTGCCGCCGAAGGTCGAGCCGTGAGTCCCGGGGGTGAATACGCCAAGGACGTCCTTGTTGGCCGCGACCGCAGATATCGGCATTACGCCGCCGCCAAGAGCTTTGCCGAGGATGAAGATGTCAGGCTCGACATCTTCAAAGTTGCAGGCAAACATTCTTCCGGTGCGCGCAAAGCCAGTCTGGACCTCGTCGGCGATGAAGAGGATATTGTGCTTCGTGCAGATGTCGCGCACCTCTTTGAGGTATCCTTTGGGAGGCGTGATGATCCCCGCCTCTCCCTGTATCGGCTCCGCCATGAAGGCTACGGTGTTGGGCGTGATCGCCTCTTCCAGAGCTTTGGCGTCGCCGTATTTGATTATCTTGAAGCCGTCGCAGTAGGGGCCGTAGTTAATGCGCGCGTCAGGGTCGGTGGAAAAGCTGACAATGGCGATCGTGCGCCCGTGGAAGTTGTTCTCACAGACGATAATCTCCTGTTTGCCGTTTTCGACGCCCTTGACCTCGGCGCCCCAGCGGCGGGCGGTCTTAAGAGCCGTCTCGACGGCCTCCGCGCCGGTATTCATGGGGAGGATCATCTCTTTGCCCGTCAGTTCGCAGAGTTTCTCATAGAAGTCGCAGAGAACGGCGTTGTGGAAGGCGCGGGAGGTGAGCGTCACCTTGTCGAGCTGGTCTTTCGCGGCGGCCACGATCTCGGGGTGACGGTGTCCGAAGTTAAGGGCCGAATAGGCCGAGAGCATGTCAAAATACTCGCGTCCCTCGGGGTCGCGTACGATTACGCCCTCTCCCTCAACGATGACGACATCTTTGGGGTGATAGTTGTGTGCGCCGAGTTTGTTTGTCTTGTCGATAATCTGCTGTGTGCTGAGCATTTCTTTTCCTCCTCATGATTATTGAACCACTAGGGTTTATTTGTTTATTTTTAATCTTGATGAGGTAAGTTTAACATCTTTTCTGAACTTTGAAAAGAGGGAAACTTCTATTTTTATACAGATATATCAGCGTTATCAACTATTATTTTTAAATTAACCAGTAATAATCGAAACTAAAATTATAAACTTTGACCCAATCTATAGTTCATATTTTATTGTGTTTACGAATAGCGCGCCAACGGCGCTTTCAGGTACGTATCCGGCAGATATGCAGAGTGCCATCTTTAGTACGAAAATCAGCGATGCTTTCTATCTCATAAAAATTGTTATTGTAGGCAAGATACCACACGGGATTAAAAAAAGAAAAGAACTTTCGCACCATAAGCGAGCGCCCCTTCTTTTTAAGGGCCTCCTCTCCAAGCTCATTTACTGAAAGCACGTCGCCGTTGCCGTTGATGACAACGAGGGGCTGCTTTGAAGCTGCTGCAAGTTTTTTTACTGATTCAAGGATATCTGAATGATTGTTTGTTTTTATTTTCAACGTATTTATCATGATTCGATATTCCCCCATTACTACTATTTTTTTTCCAGTAATTTTGCTAATCCATTTTTTCAAACACAATACTTAATTTACAAATACAGCTATTATATTATCATACATATCTCTTTTTTATCAAGTACAGCTAATTTATAATTTTTCAAAAACGTTATGGTAAACTATGTATACGACGAAAGAAGGGGCGATATGAGCGACACCCAGGGACTGTATAGGCTAATTTACAGATTTTACCGCGCACAGATCGAAAGCGGTCAATATCAAAAGGGAGAACCGCTGCCTGCGGCGCTGGAGATAGCGGAGACATTCAATGTTTCATTTAGTACGGCAAGAAAAGCTTTGCAGTCCTTGAAAAATGACGGTTACATAGAGCTCTCGCCAGGCAGGACGGCGACCGTCAGCTGGGACGGGCAATGCGGTGCGAACAGAAGCGAACTATACGACCGCATCAGCGGCGTCATCGATATGTATGACGGGATGAGTTATTTTCTTCCCCCCATTATGGCGTGCGGCGCACGCTACGTTGATTCCGAAGGGTTCGAAAAGCTGGACCTGATCCTTGCGGAGATTGAAAATAACAATTCTGGGGCAATCTTTGATTTTACCGCCTTTTTCATAAAACAGCTCGGCAATCCGGTGTTGCTGCACCTTTTTTGTGAGCTCGATAATTTTGTCTTCGCCGCGTTTTCGGGAGGCGACCGGCATTTTCATTTGATGAACCGCGAACATCCGTGGACGGAACACCTGCCGGTAAAGCTCTTCTACAACATCGCCGAGGCGGTAGGCGCGGCGAATCGGGGAAGGTGCGGCGAGCTGTTCCAAAAACTTGCCGCGTTATACGGGGAAGATATGAACGCATATCTCAAATCCGCCGGACTGGAAAACGCGACCGGCAAGATACCGTTTCGCTGGCAGGTCTATGTGGAGCAGGAGCAGTATCTCTATTCAGCCGCCGTCGATCTGCTTTACAGGATCAATACGGGAAAGTTCCCCGGCCGCTGGCTGCCGTCGGTCCCAGACCTCGCGGCATCTCTTGGCGTATCCGAGATAACGGTTCGCCGGACGATCAAGCTTTTGAACGGCATCGGCGTTACGGAGACGATCAACAGAAAGGGCACGAGGATATATGGGGTCGAAAGGGCGCGCCACACCGTGAAGATCGACGTCGGCATGTTTAAAAGCCGATTTATCTTCGGCCTCCGGCTCCTGCATATTCTGGCGCTCACAATAGAAAATGTCTCTTACGAGGCCTTTTGTTTCTTCTCGGAGGAGGATATAAACGGTATCTCAGAGGCTATTGAGGATGACGCCAAGCGAGGTAAAGAGTTTCTGACTTTGGGCGTGACAATCAACGTTATATGTAAAACTTCAAAGAATACCGTGATAAAGGAAATTTATTCTCAGATCGCCGGACGGCTGGTATGGCTTTATCCATTAAGACTGATAGAGTTTAAGGATCTTGATATTTATGATTTTCCGCGGAGCTCCGCGAGTATGCAGGATAGCCTGCGCGAGGGGCGGCGGCGGGATTTTTCGCGCCATCTCTCGGAGGTCATGACCGCGACCTTCTTCGCGGCTCAGACGGCGCTGCTTCAGCTGGGAATAACAGAGGCAGCCGAACTGCGGCTGCCCCAAATGGCTAATGATATAGAACGACTTTAAAAGATTTTATTTTTGCCCCGCGAGAAATTCCACGTACTGGCGCGCGCTCCGGCCAGAGAAGCCTCCGTGTTTCAGCTCCCAGCGTATCGCGCCCAGTTCCAGCTCTTCGTCGCTTATCTCCACGCCGTATTCCCCGGCGAGGCTGCGAACGATGTGCAGGTATTCCTTCTGTTCCGGTGAAAAATAGCGTATAAGCAGACCAAAGCGGTCGACAAGGGACATCTTTTCCTGCATCGTCTCCGACTCATGCATATCGTCGTCTTTGTCAAGGCGGTCGCCCCAGGTCTCCTTCATCAGGTGGCGGCGGTTTGAGGTGGCGTAGATAAGCACATTGTCCGGACGCTTTTCGATACCGCCTTCGATAAAGGCTTTGAGGAACTTGTATTCGACCTCAAACTGTTCGAAGGAGAGGTCGTCCATAAAGAGGATGAACTTATAGTTACGCAGTTTTATCTCTTCAAGGATTGTCTCAAGGTCGTTTATCTGGTGCTTGTAGACCTCGATCATACGCAGGCCACGCGGCGCGTACTCGTTGAGCAGCGCCTTTATCGTCGAGGATTTTCCGGTTCCGCCCTCTCCATAGAGCAGTACATTGTTAGCCGGGCGGCCGTCGAGAAAGGCCGTGGTGTTGTCAACGACAGCCTTTTTCTGCTCCTCATAGCCGATAAGGTCGGATAGCCTGATATCTTCCAGCGGTATCGCGGGAACGATCTCACGCGCGTGCGCATCCCAGCGAAATCCGCCGTAAAGGCCAAATTTGCCGACACCGTGCTCGCGGTAGAAGGACACGGCCGCCTCATAGAGTCCGGCGGGCGAGTCAGCCGCCGCCATCGCCGCGGCAAGTTCGCCGATGACGGCTCCCGCGGTGCGCCCAAAGGAGACGGGCCCGGCCGTCATCGGCACAAAATCGTCAAGCAGGCCGGCCGCGCCAAGGCGAAGCTCTTCCTCAATCGATCTCAGGTCATAGTGCAGGCAGTCAAAGAGAGTCTCGAAATCACGCATTGCAAATTCACGCATCGTGCCGCAAAGCGGGCCGCGGCGTTCATGCGCGAGCGAGAAGGGATTTTCGTTTTCCGCGACGAGCATCGCCAGCCACGTCTGCCAGAGGTTACCGGCGATGCCGGCCCTCTCCGCCGCGGCGGCCATCTTCGCGGCACAGTCGCAGTACCACGAGGCGCTCTCCGCAAGAGAGGATTCGTCTATCTGCCCCGCGCTCTTTATGAGCCCCGAAATACAGGCAAATACCTCGTCGCGCTCAAAGTCGCGGTAGGGGATCAGCTCCCTTATCATCTTTAATCCTCGTCTGAATCGCTTATTCCGGCCTGCATACGGGCCTTCTTGCGCTGGTCCGCGTCGAGGATGGTCTTGCGGATACGCACGGAGAGCGGCGTCACCTCGACAAGTTCGTCGTCGCTGATCCACTCCAGCGCGGAATCTACCGTAATGGTGCGCGGCACGTCGAGCACCGTCATCATATCTTTTGTCGCGGAGCGGTGGTTCGTCTGCTGCTTGCGCTTGCTGGGATTGCAGGGGATGTCCTTGCCGCGCGAGCTCTCGCCAACCACCTGTCCGTTGTATATCGCGTCTCCCGGCTTAATGAAGAGGGTCCCGCGTTCCTGAAGGTTATCCAGGGCGTAGCTCGTCGCGGTCCCGCTGTCCATGCTGACGAGCGAACCACGCGAACGCGCGTTTATCTCTCCGACCCATTCGCCGTAACCGACAAAACGCGAAGCGAGGATGCCGAGGCCACGCGTATCGGTGAGAAATTCTCCTCGGTAGCCGATGAGGCCGCGCGTCGGTATTCTGAATTCAAGGCGGAGCACTCCCGTGCCGCCGTTTTCCATATTTTTAAGTTCGCCCTTACGCTGCGCGAGCTTCTGAATGACAACGCCCTGATACTCCTCGGGAACGTCGATGATAACCTCCTCCATCGGTTCGAGGGTGCGCCCCTTCTCGTCATGCTGCACGATTACCTCGGGGCGCGAAACGCAGACCTCCGATCCCTCGCGGCGGATCTCTTCTATGAGTATCCCCAGATGCAGCTCGCCGCGGCCGGAGACCTTAACGCCGTCTGGACGGCCAAGGTCCTCCATGCGCAGCGCGGGGTCCGTCTTGGTTTCGCGCTCAATACGCGCCTTGAGCTGACGGAGCGTAATGGCGTTGCCGTCCTGTCCCGCGAAGGGGCTGGTATTTACGATAAAGAACATGGATACGGTCGGCTCCTCGATATCGAGCGGCGGAATGACCTGATCGCCGATCTCCGGAGCGCTCATCGTATCGCCGAGATCTATGTTAGCCGGTCCCGTGAACCAGACGATGTCGCCGGCGCCTACCGCCTCCACCTCGGCGCGGTCAAGGCCGTTTGTGACATAAAGGTGCGTGCAGGTCGAGGTATCGGTGGAGACAACCTCCCAGTTGGTCTGGTCGTAATCCGTCCAGCGCGTGTGGGTGCGCAGTATGCGGTCACCCTTGCGCAGGGTCCCCTGCAGTATCCTGCCGCAGCCGATACGTCCGAGGTATTCGCTCCACGAAAGGGTGCAGACCTGCATGAGGAATGGCTTGTCCATCTCCGCCTTCGGCGCTGGTACTCTTTCAATGATCGTCTTGAAGAGGTCCTGCATACCAGCCTTGGAATTGTCCTCGTGTTTGTTCAGGTCGTCGACGAACCAGCCCTGGAGGCCGGAGCCGTAGAGCACCGCGAAATCGCACTGCTCCTCGGTGGCGCCGAGCTCTATAAAGAGGTCGAAGGTCTTGTCGAGCGCCGCGTCGGGCTCGGCGTTCGGTCGGTCAACCTTGTTGACGATCACGATCGGCTTGAGCCCCAGCTTAAGCGCGCGCATAAGGACATAACGCGTCTGCGGCATCGGCCCCTCGTTCGCGTCTACAAGCAGCAGGACGGAATCGACCATCGAAAGAACCCGTTCCACCTCTCCGGAAAAGTCGGCGTGTCCCGGGGTATCGACTATGTTTATCTTGTAACCTTCCCATTCGACCGTGCAGTGCTTGGCCTTGATCGTGATGCCGCGCTCGCGCTCGAGATTTCCGGCGTCCATCACGCGCTCCTCCATCACCTGGTTCTCGCGGAAGAGGTGCGCCGCTTTGAAGATACCGTCTATGAGCGTTGTCTTGCCGTGGTCGATATGAGCGATGATAGCGATATTTCTTATCTTTGAAGAGTCCTGCATTTTATAATGTTCCTCTCGGTTTAGTGTGCTTCCTGAAAACTTTACGCCTTTGAATTTTTCAACCGGCGATTATTCTAGCCAACGTAAAATAATAACACTTACATGGCAAATTTGTCCAGCACAGATTCAGAACTAACGTATAAAAACCGTCGGACAATGCCCACACGGTCGTCAATAACTAATCTATTACAATAAATCAATAATAGAATCGCTCTGTCTATTTGAAATTTCCAGGCGCTTAGAGTATATTAGTAGCTATTCAATAACTACGCTCAGCTAAATGGTTTTAATAATACCGTTTCACCAGTAAACAGCGAAAACGCTTGAAGGAGTGACAGATATGAAGGGAAAGATGCTTGCTCTTGTCAAAGAAAAACCGGGTGTCGGCCTGTGGATGCGCGAGGTCGATATTCCTCAGCCCGGCCCCAACGACGTTCTGATAAAGATAAAAAAGACGTCGATATGCGGAACGGATCTCCACATATATAACTGGGACGAGTGGTCGCAGAAGACCATTAAGACCCCGATGACCATCGGTCATGAATATGTCGGAGAGATCGTCGAACTCGGCAGCCACGTGCGCGGCTGGAAGGTCGGCGAGCGCGTCTCGGGCGAGGGACACATCGTCTGCGGCGAGTGCCGCAACTGTCTCGCCGGACGCCGCCACTACTGCCCGCATACGATCGGTGTCGGCGTGAACCGTGACGGCGCCTTCGCACAGTACCTTTCAATACCGACGACGAATGTCTGGCGCTGCGCACCCGATATCTCCGACGATATCATCTCCTGCTTCGACCCGCTCGGAAACGCCACCCATACGGCGCTGCAGTATGATCTCATTGGAGAGGACGTTCTCATCACCGGCGCGGGACCCATCGGCATGATGGCCGCCGCTATCTGCCGCCACGTCGGCGCGCGCAACGTAGTCGTCAGCGACCTCAACGATTACCGCCTCGATCTCGCGAAAAAGCTCGGCGCTACGCGCACCGTGCGCGCCGATAAGGAGGACCTCCGCGACGTGATGCACGAGCTCGGCATGAAGGAGGGCTTCGACGTCGGGCTGGAGATGTCAGGCAGCCCGCAGGCCTTCTCCGGCATGGTCGACGTGATGCACAACAGCGGCAAGATCGCGCTGCTCGGTCTCGTGAAGCCCGGCACAGTAATCGACTGGGACAAGGTCATCTTCAACGGCCTGACGATAAAGGGCATCTACGGACGTGAGATGTACGAGACCTGGTACAAGATGACGACGATGCTGCAGAGCGGCCTTGACATCAGCGAAGTCATTACTCACCGTTTCGACGTGCGGGACTTTGAAAAGGGCTTCGCGGCGATGAACTCCGGACAGTCCGGAAAGGTCGTCCTCGACTGGCAGAACCTTTAGCGGCGGAATACAATAAATAAATAAGATTTGACCGGTAATTTTTAACATCAACGAAAGGCGGCATATACAAAACATGAAAACTGCGATCGGCAAAATTGCGGCGGAGATAGAGAAGATAAAGGCCGACGGCCTCTATAAAAACGAGCGTATCATCACGACGCCGCAGCGCGACGTGATAGACACCACAGCCAAGGGCGGCGTCGTCAACATGTGCGCGAACAACTACCTCGGGCTCGCGGACAACGCGCGCGTCATAGAGGCGGCCAAGGCGGCCTACGACCGCTGGGGCTACGGCCTCGCCTCCGTGCGTTTTATTTGCGGCACACAGCAGATACACAAGGATCTCGAAGCGGCGGTCAGCCGTTTCTTAGGCATGGAAGACACGATCCTCTATTCCTCCTGCTTTGACGCCAACGGAGGCGTCTTTGAGCCTCTGCTCTCCGATAAGGACGCGATAATCAGCGATGAGCTGAACCACGCAAGCATCATCGACGGCGTGCGCCTCTGCAAGGCGAAAAAATTCCGCTACAAAAACAACGACATGACTTCGCTGCGCGAGCAGCTCGAGGCGGCAAAAGCGGCCGGCGCGGACATCAAGCTCATCGTCACGGACGGCGTCTTCTCAATGGACGGATATATCGCAAACCTTAAGGGCATCTGCGATCTGGCTGACGAGTATGACGCCCTTGTAATGGTCGACGACAGCCACGCCGTCGGCTTCATGGGCGAGCGCGGACGCGGCACGCACGAATACTGCGGCGTCATGGGGCGCGTCGACATCATCACCGGCACCCTCGGCAAGGCTCTCGGCGGCGCATCCGGCGGCTATGTGAGCGCGAAGGCCGAGATAGTGGAGATGCTGCGCCAGCGCAGCCGTCCCTACCTCTTCTCAAACACGGTCGCGCCCGCGATATGCGGCGCCTCGCTCGAGGTGATCAGGATGCTGGAAGAATCGACGGAGTACCGCGACCGCGTACACGCCAACACGAAATATTTCCGCGAAAAGATGGCGGAGCTCGGCTTCGACATCCTTCCGGGAACGCATCCCATCGTACCGATCATGCTCTACGACGCGAAGGTCGCCTCGGAGTTCGCCTCGCGCCTGCTTGATAAGGGCATCTATGTGACCGGCTTCTTCTACCCCGTAGTCCCACAGGGCAAGGCGAGGGTACGCACACAGGTCTCCGCGGCCCACACGACAGAAGACCTCGACCGGGCGATCGCCGCCTTTACCGAGGTAAAAAAAGAGATGGGGCTGTAAGCCTCCGGCTATAAAGACAAAAACGTGGCCGGCCTGATAAAAATACAGGCCGGCCACGCTATCTCTCAGTATTGCCCTACGCGAAGCCGAGGCGTTCTTTCAGCGCAAGCAGGACATCGGTATTGTTCGCCGTCACCATCAGCATATCGCCCTCTTTAACCTGCGTCTTGCCCGTCGGCGTAACCGTACCGCTGCCGCGCCTGATGAGCATGATACGGACGCTTTCGGGGAATTTCAGCTCCTCCACCGCCATCCCCACGGCCGACGAACCCTTTGTCACGCTCAGCTCATACAGTCCGCCCTGGAGCTCCTCCTCATAGTCGGTAAAGCTGCGCGAGACGAGCGTCTTATCCTCATGATCGAGCTGATCGAGCAGCGATGCCATCGGCGCAAGCAGCGAGCCCTGAATTATGACCGAGGTCAGCGAAATGAAGAAGACCATGTTGAAGATGACATCCCCGTTCGGAAGAGCATAGGTGAGGGCATAAGAGGCAAAGACTATCGACGAAGCGCCGCGCAGACCGACCCATGAGACGAGGAGCTGCGCCTTCTTCGTGTATTTGAACGGCAGTAAAGTGAGAAAAACAGCCGCGGGGCGGATGATGAACATCAGCATCGCGGAGATCGTAAGCGCCGGAAGCCATACCGAAGGCAGCTGCGAGGGGAAGACGAGCAGCCCCAGCGTTACAAAGACCAGTATCTGCATCAGCCAGGAAAAACCGTCGAAAAAACGCACCAACGACGACTTATAGACCAGCTTCATATTTCCCATCACCATACCGGCGATATATATTCCCAGGAACCCGTTGCCCTGCATCACCTGCACCGCAGAATAGATGAGGGCGGCCAGCGTCGCCGCTACTACCGGATAGAGACCGTCGCTGTTGAGCCTTATACGGTTCATCACCCAGGCGCCGGCGAAGCCGAAAGCCAAACCAAGCACCCCTCCGATGACAAACTGCATCACAAACAGCGTGACAAAGCTGAAAAAACTGCTGTCCGGCGCCGTCATGAGACCGATGATGGCAATCGTCAGCATATAGGCGGTAGGATCGTTGCTGCTGCTCTCAAGCTCAAGCAGCGGCGCGAGCGGCGCTTTGAGGTTCAGGTTGTTCGAGCGCAGAATGGAGAAGACCGAGGCGGCGTCGGTACAGGAGACGACCGCGCCAAGCAAAAGGCCCTGGAGCCACGTCAGCCCCACAAGGAGGTAGGCGGCGACGCCGACCAGCACGGCGGTGATGATAACGCCGACTGTCGAAAGCAGCACCCCGGGCACCAGTACCTCCCTGGCGGATTTCCAGCTTGTCGCCATACCGCCGGCAAAAAGGATGTAACATATGGCAAAGTTACCGATGGTGCTTGCGACGGCGGCGTTGTCGAAATAGATGCCGCCGATACCGTCAGAACCCATGATCATCCCCGCGAGGATGAAGAATACGAGCACCGGGATGCCGGCTTTGGTGAGAAAACGGCTGAATGCTATACAAAAAAGCAATATAAGCGAGACAAAAAGAATAAGAGCGTTGATATTATCCATAAAGAGGGCCTCCCTCAGGCATTAAACTGGTCAATGTACCCATAATAACAGAAAATAATTGCAGGAACCACTAAGGAGAGGACGATCCACGGCGGTATTTCTACCTAATTATAATCCGGCCCGAACTAATAACGAAAAGAGCACGGTGGTCTAAAGACCTTCCGTGCTCCGCCCTGTTATACGAATATATCTTCTAAGTCTTTAGTCGTTCGGTCTGATCTTCTTGTAGAATACCGCTTTGCCGTCCTTCGCTTCGAGGATGAAACCGTCCTTGTCCTTCGGATTGTGGAACTCATCCATCGTGAGCTTCGTGTGCATCAGCTGGAGATCCTTTGTCTTTTCAAGGGCGTCGCGCACTTTGACGGGATCGGTGCTGTTCGCGCGTTTGATCGCGTCCGCTAGCCAGTAGACCGAGTCGTAGGCCATGACCGCGTTCATGAATTCCTGACACTCCGTCCCCGCCTGCCTCTTATACTTCGCAAAGAAATCCTTCAGCGCGGGATCTTCCTTAGCGACGTGGCTCACCCAGAAGGTGTTCTTCATCGCCTCTTTGCCGGTGATCTCCCACATAAAGTCGCCGTAGCCGTCGCCGCCAATGATGGGAACATCGATGCCCATTTCACGCGCCTGCTTGACGGAGAGGGGAGTGCACTTGCCCATTGTCGGCAGGACGAGCACATCCGGGTTCGACAGCTTGATCTTCGTCAGCTGGGCACGGAAGTCGACGTCTTCGCCGCGGTGTCCTTCGTCGGCAACGATCGTGCCGCCGGCGGCCTTAAAGCTCTTTATGAAGAACTCGCGGAGACCGTGGGAATAGTCGCTCGATACGTCGTAGAGTATCGCGGCCTTCTTCGCCTTAAGGTCCTGCGCGGCGAATACGGCGAGAATTTTTCCCTGATAGGGATCAAGGAAGCAGATACGGAAGTTGTAGGGCTTCACCTTGCCCTTTTCGTCAACCGTTACGTTCGGATTTGTCGGAAGCGTCCCTATGTGAGGGACTTTACCCTGGTTGAATACTGGGGAGGCCGCGATGCAGAGGCCGGAGCCGCTGGGGCCGATGACCGCTACGACTTTGTCCTGCTGGACTAGACGGCGGGCCGCGTTCACCATGTCTTCGTTGCGCGTGCGGCAGTCATACATCACTATCTCAAGTTTCTTTCCGAGAACCCCGCCCTTCGCGTTGATCTCGCTGACTGCCATCTTAACGGCCTCGACCTCAGCGACGCCATAGGCGGCAAAGTCTCCGGTGACCGTAGCTATTTCACCAATTTTGATCGTGTCGGCGGCGAATGCGGGGAGAGCCAGTAGCATAATTGCCAATACTGCGAATAGTTTGCGCATGCAAAAACCTCCTCATAAATTTTCCGTCTTTGATAGATCGGGGTGGGTGCAAGAAAATTCTATCATAGTTTTTACATTTGCAATAGACAAAAGAGCAAAAAAACTTCTTTATCCATATTTTTGTTTCTTAAATTAAGTCATACCGCACCCAAAATCTTGTAAAGTAGTAAAATAAATATTTTAAATTAAAAATTAAACCAATAATCCAAAATATTACCCTCACAGTACAAATTAAAAAGAACAACAAAAGGGCACAAAGATAAGCCGTTCACATCAACTGCGGTCATTGCCATACTTGGCACGATTTCTATTCAGGAAGGCATTCGGCACATATTCTTACCGTAAAAATCGTTGGGAAATATACACTTATAGAAGCTGCTACAACTTTCGCACCAGCAGACGCTTGGTCATTATCCACCGGAAGCAGAGGACGTGGGCGCCCAGAGTCACAAGCCAGGAGACCGGGTAAGAAAGGTAAACCGTGGTGACGGTGTGAAACGCCTCCACATGGAAGAGAGTCGCGATCCATACCAGACGCAGACCACAGGCCCCTAGCAGCGTGACGACCGTCGGCAGCACCGAATAGCCGATGCCGCGCAGCGTCCCCACCATGCCGTCCATCATGCCGCAGAGCGCATAGGTGCTGCAAAGAACCCACATCCGCTGCATCCCCGCGTTTATCACCGCGTCGCTTGAGGAATATATGCCAAGCAGCGCCCTGCCGAAGGCGACGACGAGCGCGCCAAGCACCCCGCCGACCACCAATATACATAGCTGCCCCCGCAGTAGCACCTTATAGATACGTTTGATGCGTCCCGCGCCGAAATTCTGACTCGTAAATGAGATGATCGCCTGATAGAAGGCGTTCATCGCAAAATAGACAAAGAGCTCTATATTTGCCGCCGCCGAATTGCCAGCCATCACCACCGCGCCAAAAGAGTTGATCGAGGACTGGATAACGACGTTGGATAGGGAAAAAAGAATTCCCTGGACCCCCGCGGGCAGGCCGATCTTCAAAATCTGCACCAGCTTGTCCCTGTCTATCCGCATCTGTGATGGAACAAGCCTGATGCCTCCGCCCTCGCGGCAAAGACAGCGGACGACGAGCAGCGCCGATACACATTGAGATATGACCGTCGCAATCGCGACTCCGGCAACGTCAAGCTTTAGGTTGATGACGAAAAAGAGATTCAGCACCACGTTGATGATGCCGGCGACGACGAGAAAATAGAGCGGGCGCCGTGTATCGCCGACGGCCCGCAGGATCGCGCTGCCGAAATTATATACCATCATCGCGGTCATGCCGAGAAAATAAATGACCAGGTAAAGAGTGGCAAGGCCAAGCACCTCTTCCGGGGTCTGCATCCAGATAAGTATCCGGCGCGCCCCGACGATGCCTATCACCGACAGCAGAATGCCGCTGGCGATCCCCAGCACTATCGAGGTATGGACGGTCTTGGCAAGATCATCCTCCGCCTTCGCCCCGTAATAGCGGGCGGCAAGGACGTTCGTGCCGATTGAAAGGCCGATAAAAAGATTCGTCAACAGCCCGATGAGAGAGGTGTTGGAGCCGACCGCGGCAAGCGAATTATCACCCGCGTAACGCCCGACGACGATAATGTCCGCCGCGTTGAATAGCAGCTGCAGTATACTTGAGCACATCAGCGGGATCGCGAAGAGCAGCATCTTCGGCAAGATGGCGCCGCTGCACATATCTATCTCGTATTTTTTATTATTCAATAACATCTATATCAAACCCACCATTCAATAGCAGTAATAGGCCTCTATATAATTTCCTAAAAACACCCTTGTACGCAGTTAAGACATTTTAACATAACAGCACCAAGAACGAAGTGGATTTTTGAAAAGAAATAGCGCAACAACCGGCTGTAGTGAATTACTCTGAGTATATGATATATCATCAATGATATTACGATAAACGACCGGATTTTAATTAATTTACGGTACGTGCGAATTGAGACGTGTCTGTGACACAAAAATAACTTTAATTGCTATAAGTCACTCAAGGCAGCTGCAGAAGCAACACAAGACAAAAACCCTGTCCACAACAGGGTTTTTATCTTATTTTTAAGTGCTTATTTTAACTTCGTTTTGTAGATTTGGTGCCGGAGGGGGGGGTCGAACCCCCACGAGGTTTACCCTCGGCGGATTTTGAGTCCGCTGCGTCTGCCATTCCGCCACTCCGGCTTTCGTCTGGTATCATCAAAAAGATAATCAACCATGAGCCTCCGCTTAGGCACGCGAAATATGGTAGCATCTACGCCCGGATTTTGCAAGGCGTTTCGGCCACGGCACAGCGGCGGCGTATAGATCGGCGCTTCCATTGAGCTGACTGACGGCGGCCTTTTTTGCGTTTCACATAATTCGTGATAATACCCTTAAAATACCGCGCCGGCATCTGCTGCCACACAAAGTCTATACTGAAAGGTTCTGTGTCTTTGCCGTCAGCTTGGCAGCCGCTATTGGAAGACGAAGTTACATCAATTTAGATTTAGGCGGCGAGGTCCACCAGTTCCAGACCTCCTCCCCCGTCTCCCATCTGGTCTCTCTGCCCTTTGCGCGTCTTGCCTGCAGCATTTTTTCAAAGGCACAGATATAAAGGTCTTTGTACTTCGGCCACCGAAATGAATCACGAAGCTGCTTCTTCCAACCGCCCATAGGACAGCATATGCAGCCTAGCCTTTTGAATCCTTCATTGTAGAGAGGGCAATATGAGACGGAATTGCCTGTTATGTATTCCCAGACTTCATTCGTGGTCCAATCAAAAATAAGGTGAATGTATCTTTTAGAGGGATTCTTACTATCGGTTTCAAACCGCTGTCTCTTGGAGCGTCTGGTGCTCTCCGCAAGCCGGATGCCTGTGATTACCGTCCTTCCAAGGCCGCCGCGTTCTTTAAGGTAGCGGCAGCAGTAACGCGCGATACGGGTCGGCGGCATTCCAGCTTTGACTATCAGCCCCCACATCGACATTTCCGGCCTGTCCCAGATTATCTCCCGCTGTGCCGCGATAAAATAGACCAGTTCGGGGGGATCTACGGTGGTAACATTGTAGTGGGCATCATACTTAACACCGCTCCTGCGCACAAGGTCGAGAATCACCGTGCTGTCTTTTCCGCCGCTGTAGGCCACATAATAACCATCCGGCGGCTCATTCTTCCTGAGAATTTCTAACGCCTCTTCTGTCTTTTCGTCTAATGTCATATTCTCTCACCATATTTCCGCCTGTCTTTCAGTAAACAGATGCCATTTGAGGCATCAGACCTTTTACCCTCACGATATTTGTGAAGAACCTCCCAATCTCTTCTATTCACGATAGAATAGGCGAAAGACGAAATCTACGGTACATAAAAAGGCTGAACCTGTACCGCGTCTTTCCATTTATAGGTGAGACATTGTAAAAACCATATGTAATACATACGGCTGACATAACGGCTGAAAAGATATTTGCCCCGCAGCAGGCTGTAATATAATATAATAGATAAAAATATGTACTCAGGAGGCCTTGATGTGAAGACCATCACTCTGGCACACTATACAATGAAGGATATTGAACCCGCGCCTTGGGTCGAAACGTGGGAAAACCTGATGAAGTTCGGTTCGCGCATGGCGCCTAAGCTGATACCGCTCGGCTTCAAATTAAAGCTGCGCAAGGTGATTTTGGACGAGCTCACGCAGGATAACCTCATGACGGCGAATATGGTGACAATCGAATGTGAGGAGGCCGGCACGCCAGAGACTCCTATCGAGAATCTGCTGATGCTGGAACTCGACTTCACCCCCTGCAGCGAGTGTAAAACGCCCGGTGGACAGGAGTTTCCCTGCCGCACCTTTACCAGCTTCAGCGGCGATATATGCCAGGCCCTGCCGGAGGAGTTTTTTATGGAGGCGACGCTGCGCGTAGCCTTTAAATCACAGCACGAATGCGGCTGCCACTGCGGAGACTGCGACTCCTGCGCGAGCGGCTGCGGCGACGAGGAGGCCGGCGTCCGCACCGACGGCTGCGGCGAGGAAGGCCATCATCACGACCACGGAGATAAGGATTAGAGACATGGCACATTTCAACGTTATCACAAAGGGCGGAGACAAAGGTACGACCTCGCTGGCAAACGGCGAACGCATCGCGAAGGACGACCGCGTAGTAGAACTCTACGGCACGATCGACGAATGCCAGGCGGCGCTGGGAATGGCGCGCGCCTTCTGCGAGGAAGAGAAGACCGCGCAGGACATTTACTTCATCGAGGATTATCTCTTCGGGGCGATGGCCTATTACGCAAAGTGCGACTACCCCGCTCCCGATCCGGCGATCATGGAAAATATGGCGGCCCGCGTCACGGAGTCCCTGCCGGAGGGCGGCATGACCTTTGTGCGCCCCGGCGACAGCCGCTGCGGCTCCGCGCTGCACCTGGCCCGCACGATTGCGCGCCGTGCCGAACGGATCGCGACGCCGCTCTTCCGCGAGGGAAAGTTAGAAGAGAAGGGATATCAGTTCCTCAACCGCCTCTCCGACGTCATCTATCTGCTGTCGCTGAAGGTCGACGCCGACGCTAAAAAATAGCGCCCCCAAAGAGTCCGTATAATATCCGCGCCCGTATCCTCAGGAGATACGGGCGCTTTTTCGTCGTTTATGGGCGGCCTGCGTGCCGCGCCTGTCTGCCGTTATTTATCCTGATTTTCATCCGTCTCCGTGGAGAACCGCTTCCAGAGGCGCTTGAGGCGATCTTCTATTCTGCCCTCCGCTCCGAGTCTGCCTGGGAAATAGAAGCGGCGCACCTCGGGCATGTAGGCCTGCGGCACCCAGTGGCCGGGGCTGTCGTGCGGGTAGACATATCCCTCGCCGTCGTTGCGCAGGTGACTCGGCACCTCCATTATCTTTCCCTCGCGGACATTCTGCTGCGCCGCTTTGATCGCGAGATAGGCGCTGTTGCTCTTCGGCGCGGCGGCAAGATAAATGACCGCTTCGCCGAGGATCAGGTTCGCCTCTGGCATGCCGACGCGGTCAACGGCGGCGGCGGCGTTCTGCGCGACGACAAGCGCCATCGGGTCGGCAAGGCCGACGTCTTCCGCGGCGAATATGCAGAGGCGGCGCGTAATGAAGCGGATATCGTCGCCGCCCTCGAGCATCCGCGCAAGCCAGTAGAGCGCGGCGTCGGGGTCCGAACCGCGCATGCTCTTTATCAGCGCCGAGATCACCGCGTAGTGATCGTTGGAACTTCTGTCATAACGCTGCGTGGCGGCACCGGTGCTCTGCGCGACGATCTCGTCGGTGAGCAGCGAGCCGCCGCCCATCGCCGCCGCCGTTACGGAGGCCTCAAGCCTCGTCAGCGCCTGGCGCGCGTCGCCGCCGGCCAGCGCGGCGATCCGCTCGATCGTCTCCGCCTCAGCGCGCACGCCAAGACGGCCCAGCCCGCGTTCTTCGTCGTTCAGGGCCCGCGTCAGCAGTTCGCAGATATCTTCGTCTTTCAGCGGTTCCAGGGTGTAGACGACCATGCGCGAAAGCAGCGTCTTGTTGATCTCAAACCATGGATTTTCCGTAGTCGTACCGATAAGGATGAGGTCACCAGTCTCGACGGACGGCAGCAGAACGTTCTGCTGTTTGCTGTTGAAATGGTAGATCTCATCGACAAAGGCGATCGCGGAACGTCCCGATATTTTTTTCTCGCCGCACGCGCGCTCGACAAGCTCGCGCAGGGTCTCGACCTTCGCGCTGACGGCGTTTATCTCAAGCAGCACGCGTCCTGTAGTACGCGCGATGAGGCGAACCAGCGTAGTCTTTCCGACGCCGGGCGGCCCGTAGAGGATGCAGCTCGGAGCCTTGCCTCCATCGAGCATACTGCGCAGTGCCTTTCCCGGCGCCAGAACATGCCGCTGTCCCACATATTCGTCGAGAACACGCGGCCTCATACGCTCCGCGAGAGGCACCTCAAAGCTGATTTTTTCTTCGCCGCCCTCAAAAAGGCTCGTTTCCGCCATCGTTATATCTTTTTACGTTCAATGAAACGCGTTATGTCGAGTGAATTTTTCGGTGCGTTAAGCGGCGCTTCGCATTCCGTGACAACCCTTGCCAGAGGATAGCGCGGCGAGAGGAAATCGCTTATTACCTCGGCCCATTTGCGTCCCATCGCCGAGGTGTCAAAGGAGGGGTTCTTCTTCCAGTCCTCGGGAGTAAATACTTTCTCCGGATCGACATAGAAGCCCCCCACTCCAAGCGAGGCGGCGCGGGTAAGCCAGCAGTCCGTCGTCGGCGAGGGATCGGCGGGAACGGCGAAGATAAAGGAGGCGGCGTTAGACAGCCAGCGCTCGCCCTTCTTAGCGTAGATCTCGCGGTACTCCCACGGCACAATCTGCTCACACGCGTTCAGCGCTTCGACAAAATCGGTCATAAGCGGATAGGTCACGTCGGCCCAGCCGCTCCACGCAGGTTCGTCTCTCTGCACCAGCACAGCGCGCATTCCCGCGCGCCGCGCGCCCTGGAGATCGTAGAGGAAATCCCCCACGTAGAGGCAGCGGCGCGGTTCCACTCCGATTGCGGCGGCGGCGGCGAGCAGGGCCCGCGGGTCGGGCTTGACCCAGTCCATATTGTCACGTCCCCAGGTCTGCGCCGGGAGTTCGAGGCCGATTACCTCCGCCCCGCGCCTGATCACCTCCATGCAGTTACGCGAGAGGATGCAGTATGGTATGTTGTTTTTATTAAGCCATTTGATCAGCTCAAAGGCTCCGGGAACCGGCTCGGCCTTCTCCGCGCCGGCCATTTCAAGCTCCACCAGCTCTTTGAGCATCGCCTCGCGCCTATCGGGCGCAAGTGTCCAAGAGTCCTCAAGCAGCATCGCCCGCCGGCCGCCGTAATATTTTTCGCGGATGCCGGAAAAATCCAGTTTAGTCTCGGCGATAACGCCGTCCCAATCCAATAAAAATCCGGAAGCCCCCGCAGGGCTCCAAAAGGGCGCCTTTATGCACATGTTATCCTCCCGAAATTCATCACAATAAATTCACAAGCAGCTCAGCCATTATATTCTCTGCGAAAGGGCAGAGTCAGACACAGTTATATTATAACCCAATTAACGACAATTTTTTTATTTTTGCATACAAGTAAAATGTTTTTATCTTCATTGGCGGAAACCACAGCACGGCTCGTCTGCCTGACGATGCCGCCGCCCAAGCGTACAAATATTCACGCGCTGCCAGGCTTTTGCATATCAGGCATCGGAGAAAGACAGAGAAAGACCCCGCCTGGCCGTGTATGGGAGGTCTTGACCCGATCCTAAACAAGGATATAGGAGCGTATCCGCTTAACCTGGTCGATACTTACGTATCTCCGCCGCCTTCGGAAGACGATCCAAACGGGTTTATTTGTTGGCTCAAGACTCAACCCATATCACACGCACCCAGCAGGGTAAATGGTATGGCTGATGTTTATTGACTTAGATTATAGCCCCGAAATCGAAAAAAACAAGTAGTACGGCGAAAAATTGTAACAAATACGCATGAATCGCTCAGTATTTGCCGATTTTGCCTCAGCCTCTCAGCGTCTCGAGCTCCTCACGGATGTTGTCACGCAGCCAGAGCCCAACCTCCGGTGAGGCCAGCATTGCACGGTCACCGTCAAGCGCCTCGACTATTTCGTCGGTGTCGAGCAGGAATTCGCGTCCGTTGATGATGTGGCGGTACCGCCAGTGGACGTTGGGCGAGCCCATAACCAGCGTCATGACAGTCGCCGGCATATCCCCCAGCGGAGGCCGGTCGACGCTGCCATACTGAAAGGTCGCGGTAATTGTAGTTCCCACCCCCACCGTGGAATCGATCACCAGCCCGCCGCCGCAGAGCTCAGCCGACTGCCGCAGGAATGGCAGCCCCATGCCGACACGGCGCGTCGTCCTCGTGGTCGTGAAGGGGTCGGTCACCTTAGAGACAAACTCCGGACTCATACCGCGTCCGTTGTCCTTGACCGAAAAGAGGAGCAGATCTTCTCTCTCATCCTCTTTTATCGTGATTTCCACCTCGTCGGCTCCGGCCATCGTACTGTTTTCTGAGATATCCAATACGTGCGCGGAGAGATCTTCAAGCATGCCGTTTCCTCCTTTTTACAATCGCTTATCTATTTTTATTCGATTATGACTAATAATCGCTCTTGATAGTATAATCATATCATGCTATACCTTGATGACGATCATATTTTTTGAGGAGGCACACATGATAAATATTGCGATCCACGGACATTTCTACCAGCCTCCGCGTGAAGATCCTTGGACGGGGACCGTCCTCCATGATCCAACCGCCGCACCGGCGCACGATTGGAATGAACGCGTATGCTCCGAATGCTACCTGCCAAACAGCTGTGCCAGGATACTCGGTATGGACGGGCGCATTAAAACGGAGATCAACAATTACGCAAGGCTGAGCTTCAATTTCGGCCCCACACTCCACAGATGGATAGAAAACCATTCGCCGTCGCTCAATAAGACGCTGATAGAATCACAGTCGAGAGCGATCGCCCAGGCCTATAACCATATAATTATGCCGCTGGCCTCGGAACAGGATAAACTTACGCAGACAGTATGGGGCATGGAGGACTTCAAATACCGCTTCGGACGCGCGCCTAAGGGCATGTGGCTGCCTGAGACGGCCGTCGATATCCCCACGCTTGAGACGCTCGCCGCGCGCGGCGTCGAGTTTACGATTCTCGCCCCGCACCAGTGCAGGGCGGTGATTATCGATTCAAGCCCCGTCCTCACCTCCAGAGGGGCGAACCTGGACGTAACGCGTCCCTACCGCTGCGAACTTCCCTCTGGACGTTCGATAACGATAATCTTCTACCATGCAGGACTGGCGCAGGGCATCGCCTTCGGCGGGCTCCTCAATAACGGCGACCTGTTTAAGGATGCCGCGGTGCGCGCCGCGGCGGAGGGGGAAGACCGTATCCTTGTGACCGCGACAGACGGCGAGAGCTACGGCCATCATCACAAGTTCGGCGAGATGGCCCTCGCGCGGATGTTTGAACAGATGGAGCTGGACGAGAGAATAAATCTGCCCTCTATCGAAGAGTTCCTCGAGAAGCATCCGCCCACAGCAAGCTGCCTGATCGAGGAAAATACCTCCTGGTCCTGCGCCCACGGCATCGAACGCTGGCGCAGCGACTGCGGCTGCCATACGGGCGGAGAGACCGGCTGGAACCAGGAATGGCGCGGACCGCTGCGGGAGGCCTTCGATAATCTCGCCGCCGCCGTCGACGAGCTCTTCGAGGAAAAGATATCGCCCTACGGCGATCCCTGGCAGCTGCGCAACGAAGCAATCGAACTATACAGATGCGGACTCACACTCAGCGAGGAAGAGACCGCCGCGCGCAGGCTGGCCTTTACGACCGAAAGGTTCGGCGATATCTCGGAGGAGATATCCGACAGGATCACAGATCTGATCGAGATGGAGCGTATGCGGATGTTCACATACACTTCATGCGCCTGGTTCTTCAACGACGTTTCAGGCGTCGAGACGAAGCAGATCATCTCTTACGCCATCCGCGCCGCGCAGCTCGCGGAGGCGGCATCCGGCAGGGCATTTATCAAACCGCTGCTGGAAGATCTCAAAAAGGCGCGCGGCAACACCACGGAACGTCCGAACGCCGCCGCGGTGGCGGTACGCGATATCATGCCGCGCATGAAAGAACACCTTGACATGCAAACGGCCAGTGAAAAAAATACAGACGGATCGGAGAAGATGAACGGAATGAACTATGGAACAAACCTTGCAAGCTCACTGCTCGCGACGCTCGAGCACGACCCTGCCTTTAGAAATACCGCCTATTTTTCAATGGAGATCGCGCTTATGCCGGAGATACCGACCTATTCTGGCGGCCTAGGCGTACTCGCGGGAGATATTTTAAAGAGCTCCGCCGACCTTGGGGTGCCGATGGTGGCGATGACGCTACTCTATAAAAAGGGTTATTTCGCGCAGAAGATCAATAAGGAGGGACGGCAGACGGAGTATCCCGTGGAGTGGAATCCGCGTGACTTTATGACGCAGCTGCCAAACCGCGTAACAATCACGATGAACGGACACCCAGTGACCATCGGAGCATGGTGTTACATGCTTGTCGGGCAGACGGAGCACCCGCTGCCGATCTATTTCATCGACACCGACCTCCCCGAAAATTCTCCCGAGGACCGGCAGCTCACCGCCGAGCTCTACGGCGGCGACAACAAGTACCGCCTCTGTCAGGAGCTTATCCTCGGCATCGGCGGCCTGCGTCTGCTGCGCGACATGGGTTACCGCAACATTTCGACCTTCCACCTCAACGAGGGACACGCGGGCTTCCTCACGCTTGAGCTGCTGCGTGAGCAGGGGTACGGCGATATCGAAAAGGTCAAGAATCAGGTCATCTTCACGACGCATACGCCGGTGGCGGCGGGACACGACTTCTTCTCCTACGACCTCATCGACGAGGTTATGGACGGCGACGTCGCCCAGATACTGCGCCAGCACGTTGGCGGCAACGGCCTTTCAATGACCGACCTGGCGCTGAAGCTCTCCCGCTACGTCAACGGCGTCTCGCACAAGCACGCGCTCGTGAGCCGCGCGATGTTCGGCGACGAATCGATAGACTGGATCACAAACGGCGTCCATTCGACGACCTGGACCTCGCCGAGCTTCACAAAACTTTACGACACGTATATCCCCGGATGGCGCAACGATCCCTCGCGGCTGATGCAGGCGCTGCACATCCCAGACGAAGAGCTGTGGAACGCCCACCAGGCGGCGAAGATGAAGCTGCTCGCTTTCGTTCTCGAAGAGACGGGACAGCAGCTGGAGCCCGACGTGCTGACGATCGGCTTTGCGCGCCGCGCCGCGACCTACAAGCGGGCGGACCTAGTCTTCTCAGACATCAGGAGGCTCGTGGAGATCGGCAAAGGCAAGGTGCAGTTCATCTTCTCCGGCAAGGCGCATCCCCACGACGAACCGGGGAAGGACATCCTCCAGAAGATAAACAACATTGCGCGGGAGCTCGGCACGGAGCTTCCAGTCGTCTTCATCGAAAACTACAACATGGGTCCCGCAAAGTTCATCACCTCAGGCGTGGACGTCTGGCTCAACACGCCGATACGTCCGCGCGAGGCCTCCGGCACGAGCGGTATGAAGTGCGTCCACAACGGCATTATGAACTTTTCCGTTCTCGACGGCTGGTGGATAGAGGGCTGCATAGAGGGCAAGACCGGCTGGGCGATCGGGCCGGAGCCTACTGAGAACGGAATGGTGGAGTATAACGAGGCCGAGGACGCCGTAGACCTCTATAATAAGCTTGAAGAGAAGATCATCCCCACCTATTACACAGACCGTAAGAGGTGGATAAGCATGATGAAATTCGCAATCGCAGTGAACGCAAGCTACTTCAATACACACAGGGTGGTGCACGAGTATTGTGAAAAGGCTTATGGTACCGTATTCCGCGGACATTAAAATGGAAAGGGAAAACGAGTTTGTACTAAAGATACTGCACGTGTCGCCGGAATGCGCCCCCCTAGCTAAAAAGGGGGGCCTCGGAGACGTGGCCGGTTCGCTGCCGAAGGCGCTGCGTAAAAACGGCATTGACGCGCGCGTGCTGATGCCGGGCTGGCCCGGCGTGCTCGACAGGGCACGGGATCTCTCCGCGCTGCCCAGCCGACCGCTGGGCACTGTCTCCGTCGCGCTCAACTGGCGCTCGCTCTCCGCGAAGCTCTGGCGTGCCAGCATCGACGGGCTGCCGGTCTATATTCTCGAAAACGACGAGCTCTTCGACAACGAAAATATCTATCCCGAGGAGATGAGCGCCGCGGCCGCCGAGCCGATGATATTCCTCTCCTACGCGGCCTTTGAACTCTCCCGCGCCGCGCGCTGGAAGCCGCAGATCATCCACGCGCATGACTGGCCGACGGCGATCATCCCCAGCGCCCTGCGCTGGCACCGCCACTACGCCTCCATGGCCGGAGATTTCGACACCGTCTATACGATACACAACATGGCGCATCAGGGGCTCTTCCAGCAGGAATGCCTCAACGGCTGGGGTTTTATTCCAGACTCTTTCTCCGCGCTAGACCCCACGTCGCTTGAATTCTATGGCCTAGTCAACCTCATGAAAGGCGCGATAAACACCTCGGAGGCCATTACGACCGTGAGCCCCAGCTATTCGTGGGATATCCAGACACACGACGGAGGCTTCGGCCTCGACGGCGTTATGTCCACAAACAAGGGCAAGCTGCGCGGCATTCTGAACGGCATCGACTATGACGTCTGGAATCCGCACAGAGACCCGCTGCTGCCGGCGCACTACGATATCAGCCGCCGCGAAGGCAAGAAGACCTGCCGCCGCGCACTGATGGAGGGCTTCGGCTGGGACGACGACGGACGGCCTCTGATAATCTTCGTCGGACGCCTCACAGAGCAGAAGGGCGTCGACATCATGCTTGAGGCATTGGAACGCTTCATGCCCGATAAGATATACGCCCTCATCATCGGCTCCGGCAATGAGTTTTACAACAGGAAGCTCGCGGACTTTGAGGCCTCTCACTCCGCCTCGGTACGCACGGTGACGGCCTTCAGCGAGGAGAGGGCTCATCTCGCCTACGCCGCGGGAGACATCCTGCTGATGCCCTCCCTATTTGAGCCCTGCGGCCTTTCACAGCTCATCGCCTTCGCCTACGGCACGATCCCCGTGGCGCGCGCCACCGGCGGCCTCGCCGACACCGTCATCGACGCGGACAGTTCGCCGGACGGCACCGGTTTTCTCTTTGCCGACTACAGCATCTCCGAGCTGGAAGCGGCGCTCAACCGCGCCCTCATGGCAAAAGAGGAGCCCGAACGATGGAACAGGATCGTAAGAAACGCAATGAAGGAGGACTTCTCCTGGAACTCCTCGGCGAAGGAATATGCGGCGCTGTACAGGGATGTCATCACCGCCGATTAATAGACGTTTATATTTAAATGGACTATAATAACGTCTAATAAGACAGGCGCTGGCAATAAGAACTAGTTTCATAGTCGTAATCCTTTGAAAAGGAGGCCATCTTTATGATTCACGGAAAATATGGGCGCGTACTGGGAATGGTCCTTGCAGGTGGAAAGGGCGAGCGTCTGATGCCTTTGACGAGGTATCGGGCTAAGCCGGCCGTACCCTTCGCCGCAAAATACCGCATCATAGATTTCGCCCTCTCTAATATGGTAAACAGCGGGCTCTTTTCAATCTACTGCCTCATCCAGTTCAAGAGCCAGTCGCTCCACGAGCATATCGGCAAGGGCTGGCAGTTCGGGAGCGCGCTGCGCGGCCGTGATTTCTTCGTCAACGTAGTACCCGCGCAGATGTGGGACGGGGAACGCTGGTACGAAGGTACGGCGGACGCGATCTTTCAGAACATGCACCTCGTGACGCTCTTTGACGCCGACCGCATCTGCATCTTCGCCGCGGACCATGTTTATAAGATGGACGTCGAACAGATGCTGGCGTATCACATGGACAACAAAGCAGACATCACCGTGGCGGCCTACGTCGTCCCCTCCTCGGAGGCGAGCCAGTTCGGCTGCATCGCGACCGACGTGGAGGGACGCATCATAGATTTCGTCGAAAAGCCCGCCGTTCCGCCCGAGATCCCCGGACGCCCCGGCTACAGCTTCGTCTCCATGGGCAACTATATCTTTGAACGTGAGATCCTTGAAGAATCGGTCCTCTCGGACAACGAACGCAAGGACAGCACCCACGACTTCGGACGCGACATCCTGCCGATGCTCTTCAAGGGCTACAAGCTCATGGCCTACGACTTTTCGACCAACAAGCTGCCCGGCGACGACCGTCCCTATTGGAAGGACGTGGGAAGCATCAAGGCCTACTGGGAGGCGCATATGGATCTGCTGCGCCACCCTTCGGCGCTCTCGCTTTACAACCAGCAGTGGCCCATCAGGACCGTATCCTATTCGGACCCGCCGGGATTCACCTACCCCGCCAACGACCACTCCTGCTCCGTGGACGGCTGCCTCCGCGCCGAGGCGAGCCGCGTGCTCGGCGCGTACGTGCGCAAGAGCGTGCTCTCACGCAACTGCGTGATAAACTCCGGCTCCGTCATCGAAGAGACGATCATCGGACAAAACGTCCATATCGGTGAAAACTGCCGTCTGCGCCGCGTGATCGTAGACGCGCACAACGTCATACCGGACGGCACCTCGATAGGCTTCGACCCCGAGGCCGACGCCGAACGTTATCACGTCGACCCCTCTTCGGGACTTGTCGTCGTCGGCATGCCGAAGATACAGCTGCGCAAAAAACTCCAGATCCCCGGCTCCTATGAAAACATGTTCACCACAGACGGCTCCGGTTTCTAAGGACAGCTAAAAGATACGAAAAAACCCGCTCTCGCTGAGCGGGTTTTTCTGTATTTATGCGGTCAGCCCCTGTCCGTCAGGTCTCTTAATCTTCGTCGGATTCAGGGTCGGTCATATGCGAGGCGTCACAGAATGGTTTGTTGCGCGACTGCCCGCAGCGGCATAGCGTCACCCTGTTTCTCACCTCGTACCGCGTACCGTCGGAGCCGATGACCGGAATGCCGCCCCTCACCCATATGGGGCCGCGCTTGCCCTTCGGGTGGTCATCGATAAGCGATATCTCCTGCGGAAGCTCCGCCTCGGCCTTCTCTCCGTCTATCACCACTGTAAGCCGCCCCGCGGGACAGTTGCAGGCCTCTTCAACTGCAAGATCCGCGTTTTTCCGGTCCTCGATGAGCCCCCACACCTGTCCGTTGGGGTCGCAGAAGCGGGCGAAAGCGCAGAGCTCTCTCTTATCCATCAGCGTCATCCCGTCGCCCTCGTATATCTCGCAGGACTCGTTATAGGGGATATTTTCCGCCGTCTCCGTACCGTCGAAATGTATCTTCGCGTGCGTACCGTCGCAGAAGGGCTTGTTCTTTGAATGGCCGCAGCGGCATAGATGATAGCTCTCCTGCAGGGGATATTCCCTCGTCTTCATCCAGGCTGCGGACTCTCCGCGCTCGTTGGGAACAATCCTCATCTCGTTGAGGGGCACGCCGCCCGTAACCTCGTAGGGGCCGTCCTTTAATATGGTAATTTTTTTCTCTTCCATTACTATCCCCTCTTCCCTTTGGATATAATGACTGCGTTTGAGGATAATCCTAGCACCGATAAAATATTGCGCTCCGGCTCTTTGCCTACCGCAAAAACGGCTTTTTTACCTAATCGGGGAACAATCTTCGATAAAGGATAAAAATGGACAAAGGCGGCGTCCGCACCCTCCCTTACAGTTATATTTCCTAATCCTCGTCGGCGGTCTTATAGACCTCGCCGACGACCTCCGCCGCCTCGGGCGTCACTATCAGCTTACGGCTGATATTCTCAAGGACCGTCCTGCCGCCCGCGAGATACCAGCGGTTGAGCAGCTCCGCCTGCCCGCCGGAGACAAGCTCTTCCAGCCTCTCCGGCCAGTCGGAACGTTTTTCCTCGTTGAGCGTATCTATCCTCACAAAACCGCGTTCGATAACCACCGCGGCGACTTCCTTTCCATTGTTCCTTATCGTGACAAGTTTCATCGAAACAGCCCCTTCAAAAGTTTTCGCCTATATTATACGGCATCGAGAGATACCGGCGATAAAGAGAAAAAATTATCCGCGAATCGCCCTCCCCGCTCTTGACAAATATATCAGGGCATTGTAATCTACACCAAGTTGGTAGAGAAGGTGAGGATTATGGCGATCACACAAAAATGTCAATACGCACTGAGAGCGATATATGAACTTGCGCGCCGTCAGACAGACGGTCCCTGCAAGATCGGCGCCGTCGCCGAGGCGCAGAATATACCCGTTCGCTTTCTTGAAAATATTCTGAGCAGTCTGAAAAGCGCCGGCGTAGTAGATTCCGCGCGCGGCAAGGATGGCGGATATTTTCTTGCAAAGCCTGCCGATGCGATAACGGTCGGCGAGGTGATACGCTTCATACAGGGGCCTCTCGGTCCGGTGGAGTGCGGAACGCGTATGGACGACGACTGTTCGCTCTATGATGACTGCGTCTTCCGCCCGCTTTGGGACAAGGCACGCGAGGCGCTTGAGGCCGTCTACGACGGCACCACCTTTCAGGACCTTGTCAATCAGTCGGATAACAGCTGCCACCGGCCGGACTGCTGGTGCGGCAAAAAGAATAAAAATTAAATTCTATGAGGTGAACTGGCATGGCACCACGTGAAGTATATCTTGATAACTCGGCAACGACAAAAGTAGATCCAAGGGTAACGGAGGCGATGCTTCCCTATTTCTCCGAGAAGTACGGCAACCCCAACAGCCTCCATAAGTTCGGGCGCGAGGCGCGCGCGGCGATAGATAACGCACGCGCGCAGGTGGCGTCCCTGATAAACGCGAAACCTACAGACATCATCTTCACCGGCGCTGGCAGCGAGGCCGACAACCTGGCCATCAAGGGTGCGGCCTGGGCGCTGAAGGAGAAGGGCAAGGGCAGCCATATAATCACGAGCGCCATCGAGCACCACGCCATCCTCGACACCGTCAGGTGGCTTGGAAAGATGGGCTTCGAATATACGATCCTCCCCGTCGACGATAAGGGCTTCGTCTCGCCCGCCGACCTGGAGGCGGCGATCCGTCCTGATACGATATTGGCGACGATCATGTTCGCCAACAACGAGATCGGCACGATCCAGCCCGTAAAGGAGCTCGGCGAGGTCTGCCGGCGGCACGGCGTGATGTTCCATGTCGACGGCGTGCAGGCGGCGGGACATATCAAGGTCGACGTAGAGCAGCTGCCGATAGATATGATGACGATGGCGGCGCATAAAATGTACGGGCCGAAGGGGCTCGGCGCCCTCTATGTCCGCAGGGGCGTCAAGCTGATCCCGACCCTCCACGGCGGCGGGCAGGAGTTTGGACTCCGCTCCGGTACGGAAAACGTTCCCGGGATCGTCGGCTTCGGCGTGGCGGCGGAGATCGCGAAGGAGCGTCTGGAGCGCGGCGACGACAAGAAGCTCGCGCAGCTGCGCGACTATTTCATCGACGGCGTCCTTTCAAGGATACCGGAGTCGCACCTCACGGGAGCCACAGGAGACGCCCGTCTGCCCTTCCACACGAGCTTTACGGTCAAATATATCGAGGGAGAGGGTATGCTGCTTCTGCTCGACGCGGCGGGCATCGCCGCCTCCAGCGGTTCGGCCTGCACCTCCGGCAGCCTTGAGCCCAGCTACGTGCTGCTCGCTACCGGACTCGACCACACCACGGCGCACGGTTCGGTGCGTCTCACGATGAGCCACGACACGACAAAAGAAGATATCGACTATGTGCTTGAGAAGTTCCCCGATATAGTGGAAAAGCTCCGCGCGATGTCGCCGTTTTATAAAAAGTAATCAGGATGAGGAGATGAGATCATGTACAACCAGAAAGTAGTAGATTATTTCATGAATCCGCGCAACGCGGGCAAACTGGACGACGCGAACGCGATTGGCGAGGTTGGAAACCCCACCTGCGGAGACGTAATGAAGATTTACCTCAAGATCAACCCCGAGACCGAGGTGATCGAGGATATAAGGTTCGAGACCTTCGGCTGCGCGGCGGCAATCGCCACCAGCTCGATGGTGACGGAGCTCGCGAAGGGTAAGACGATCGCCGAGGCTCTCAAGATAAACAACAAGGACGTCGCCGACGCCCTCGGCGGACTGCCCCCCGTCAAGCTCCACTGCTCGCTGCTCGCGCAGGAGGGTATCCAGGCGGCGGTGGCCGATTATTATATGCGCAAAGACGGAAAGCTGCCCGAAGGGCTGACCTTCCCCGGCAACTGCACGGCGTGCGGCGGTGCCTGCGGCGGCCATGAGGAAGAGGAAGAAGAGCGCTTCGTAAGCGAGGACCACCGTGTTGCAGAATAAAAAGGGTAAGATAATCGCCGTCTGCAGCGCCCCCAAAAAGGGCATGATAAAGCATGAGATCGGCGAGGGCACGCTCATCGAGGGCATCGGCCTCGAGGGCGACGCCCACGCGGGATTCATGCACCGCCAGGTAAGCCTCATCTCGATGGAAGACATCCGCACGATGATGGCCAAACTGCCGAACCTCGTACCGGGCAGCTTCGCCGAGAACCTCACTACCGAGGGCTTCGACCTCGGCCAGCTTAAGATCGGCGACAGGCTCAAGGTCGGCGAGACGCTGCTCGAGGTCTCGCAGATCGGTAAAGAGTGCCATTCGCACTGCGAAGTCTTTAAGCAGACGGGCGAGTGTATCATGCCGAAGAAGGGGATCTTCACCAAGGTGATAAAGGGCGGCAAGGTCAGAAGCGGTGACACGATAGAGTTCGCATAAAATTCAAAAGGGCCGCTTTCGGGCGGCCCTTTCTTACGGGAGATAAAAGAAAACATGAGCCACGACCATCATCACGAAGACGAACATGAGTGCCGAGAGCACGAATGCTGCGGCCCAGAATGCCACGTACACGGCGAACATGCGCACCACCACGTACACGGCCATGACAGCGGCTGCGGCTGCGCCTCGTGCCATGCGCTCGACAATATATTCAGCGAAAACGAGGAGGACGAGAGGGAACAGCAGGCCGAGTTCCGCCGCGAGATAACCTTTCTCGCCGTCACGGGCGTCATCTTTTTAGCCGCGCTGCTGCTTGAGGAGCTCGCGCCGCAGGTCGCGCCCGCCTGGCTCTTCAACGCGCTCTTCATCATCCTCTACCTCGCGACTGGCGTTCCCGTCTTAAAGACGGCCTTCAAAGCGCTCTTCAAAGGCGACATCTTCAACGAGTTCACGCTGATGGGCGGCGCGACTCTGGCCGCGATAGCCATCGGCGAGATGTCGGAGGCGGTCGGCGTCATGCTCTTTTACCGCCTGGGCGAGGCCTTTCAGGAACGCGCCTCCGCCAACTCCCGCCGCTCGATAAAGGCGCTGCTCGCGCAGAAGCCGATGACGGCGCGGCTGGTGGTCGGCGACAAAATCGTTGAAAAAGACCCGAAGGAGATCGTGAAGGGAGACATCGTGCAGGTGCTTCCCGGAGAGATAATCCCCATCGACGGCCACGTGGTAAACGGCGTCTCGCAGATTGACGCCTCGGCGATCACCGGCGAATCCATGCCAACCGCCGTATCACCGGGCGGCGAGGTGCACGGAGGCACGCTATCGCTGGACGGACTGCTGCTCGTCGAGGCGGCGGGACCCTTTGAGGATTCGACGATCGCGCGGATGCTTGAGATGGTGCAGAACGCCGTCGAACGCAAGTCCCCGACGGAACGCTTCATCACAAGATTCTCCAAGTGGTACACACCCGCCGTATTCTTCCTCGCCGCCGCGGTGATGACGCTGCCGCCGCTCGCGGGCTACGGCTCCTGGCACGAATGGATATACCGCGGACTCGTACTGCTCGTCATCTCCTGCCCCTGCGCGCTCGTCATCTCGATACCGCTCGGCTACTTCGGCGGCATTGGCGCGGCCTCCAAGAACGGCATCCTCGTGAAGGGGGCGAACGTTTTCGACGCTGTGGGCAATGTCGATATCGCGGTCTTCGACAAGACCGGCACGCTGACATATGGACGGTTCAGACTGGCAAAGACGCTGCCCGCCCAGGGGGTAAGCGAACGCGAGCTGCTTGACACCGCGGCGCTGGCGGAAAACGGCTCCACCCATCCGGTAGCAAAATCAATCATGGCCGCCGCCGGTGAACGGCCAGTTCCCGCGGGCGCCTCGATAACACAGATACCGGGCAAGGGAATGATCTGCCGTATCGGCGGCGATATGGTCGCCTCGGGCAACGCCGCGCTGATGGCGGACTTCGGCGTGACGGCGCCGGAGGTAGGCGAACACGGCACCATCGTTCATGTCATGAAAAACGGCAGATACATGGGCTCGATGGTCGTCGCCGACGAGATACGCCCCGAATCGGCGGATACGGTAGCCGAACTGCGCCGCCTCGGCATCAAGGGCGTCTACATGCTGACGGGAGACCGTGACGATACGGCGGCGGCGGTCGCGAAAGAGCTGAAACTTGACGGTTATAAGGCGGAGCTGCTGCCAGGCGACAAGGTCGACGCGCTGAAGGATATCTGCCGCGGCGACACGAAAAAGACGATATATGTCGGCGACGGCGTCAACGACGGCCCCGTGCTCGTAACCTCGGAGACGGGGATCGCTATGGGCGGCTTCGGCTCGCAGGTCGCCGTCGAGGTGGCGGACGCCGTGATACTCGACGACTCGCCCGCCAAGGTGGCGGATCTGCTGCGTATCGCTAAAAAGACGCGCGCCATCGTCTGGGAAAATGTCGTGATGGCCCTCGGCGTAAAGGGAATATTCCTCATCTTTGGCGTCGCCGGGCTCGCCGGACTATGGGAGGCGGTATTCGCCGACGTAGGCGTCGCGCTGCTCGCGATCCTCAACTCAACGAGGGCCACGAGGATAAAATAGGCTGCGGTAAAAAGGGATTTTTATGCGCTTAAACTTGACAACGCCGGTAAACCGGGCAATAATGGATAACATAGTATCGATATAAAAAAGGAGAGATTTATTATGAATCTTAGCGCACGCAATCAGCTAAAAGCTACTGTTGCCGCCGTTAAAAAGGGAGCCGTCAACGACGAAGTATCGCTTCGCCTCGCGGACGGTACGATGCTCACCTCCATCATCACCGAGACCAGCTGCGAAAACCTTGGCCTCAAAGAGGGCGCCGAGGCCTATGCGGTGATCAAAGCCTCAAACGTGATGATCGGAGAGGGCGAGGGCGGACTGAAGCTTTCGGCACGCAACCAGCTCAAGGGCAAAATCACCTCTGTAACAGAGGGAGCGGTAAACTGCGAGATCCTCGTGACACTCGCGGGAGGCGAGAAGATCGCCTCCATCATCACCAAGGCCAGCACAGGACGCCTCGGACTCAAAGAGGGCAAAGAGGTCTGCGCGATAATCAAAGCCTCCGACATCATGGTCGGTGTAAAGGCGTAACCGTACGCGAAGACCGCGCCGGTTATTCAAATATAAAAAATAAAATTTTCTCACATGAAAAAGCCGCGCTGCGAGGCGCGGCTTTTTCATATATTCTGAAATAGCGGCCGGCAGTCATCCCGGTATGGAGGAGCACTTAAGCGGGAAGACACGGTAATCTGCGCGGCCGCCGCGCTTCACCTCGTAGAGTGCGATGTCGCTCTGCCGCAGCAGCGTATCGATGTCGACGGAGGGGTTCTCCGTCCTCGCGATGCCGATGCTTCCGGAGAGGATATTGAAGAGCGGGTGGCGGCTGAACGATTCGTTCATATTCCGCAGCAGCGATCCTGCACGTTTTTCCACCGCGGCGATCTCGCAGTCTCCGATCAGCGAAATGATAAATTCATCGCCGCCAAGCCGCGCGATAAAGGCGTCGGGGAAATTGGAACGCAGGATATCGGCGGTGACGACAAGCGCTTCGTCGCCGGCCTGATGGCCGTGCGTATCGTTGACCTTCTTAAAATTATCAAGGTCTATGTATATAAAACAGAGGGACTTTTGCCCGCGGTTCTTATTCACATATTCGTAGAAATAGCGCCGGTTGTGCAGTCCGGTAAGGAAATCCGTGTTTGAATCGTGGAGCACCTGGGCCTCAAGCATACGCTCGGTCGTCACGTCACGGTAGGTATAGAGCTCGCCGACCTGATTATCAAAAATATCCCGTATCTCTTCCCGCTGTATCGCCAAAATCATATTACTGCCGTTGATCCCGATGCAGGCCTCCGCGGCACCATCCTCGGTTATCTGCATATTGCCGCCAAGCGTATCATGTTTCCAGACGTCGTAATTACGCCCCAGTATCTGCCCCTCCTCCAGTCCGAAGTAATGCAGGAATTTCTCATTAACACTCGCAACTGATCCGTCGCTGTCCTTTATGAGGATACCAAAGGGCATGCTGCCAAGCACGATCTCAAGCTCGGTCAGCATATTTTTCAGGTCGGTAACGTCATGCGCGATGCCAACGGTCCCGACCACCTGATGATCTTCGTCGAATATCGGAGACTTGTAGGTCTTGAACTGCCGCAGGCCATGTTTGCTCTTCACCTTTTCGTCGAAGGCGCGGGTCTTTTTCTCACGCAGCACGATCTCTTCGGTCTCAAGACAGACATACTCGCCCTGCTCATATTCCTCCTGCTTCAAATCCCATATATAGTAGTGTCCTCTGCCCTGAACGTCGTTTTTCGTCTTGCCCACGGCACTGCAAAAGGCGTTGTTCACCTTCAGATGCGCGCCGCGTACGTCTTTGAACCAGATAAGGTCAGGAACGCTGTCTATAGCCACGTCAAGGCAGTTCGAGACGAACCATTTATCCTTTTTCAGCTTGATGCGCTCCAACAGACGGCGAAAGCGAAAGGCGGCCAGCCCCGGCATAAACGGCCTCTGCCATATGTCGTCAAAATCCGCAGCCCACTCCGACAGACCTTCGCGGAGATCGGCGCAGAACACAAGTTCAGCGCCTTTTTTACAGATTCCGCGCAGTTCTCGACAGGGGCGTTCCACCGGCAGATCGAACACCGCGACGTCGCATTCCGCGAGGCTCTCCACCGTTATATGGCCGAAGGTCCTGATCTCATGTTCAAACCTCTCAAGAGGCGCGACAGCCTGCAGCTCGCTCTCAAGAGCGGCGTCGCCTCCGTATATATGAATCTTTAAACAGTAATGATACATTGCCAACCACATAGAAACCACATCTTTCACATGCTTGAATTTTGCCGGACACGGCGCGGATATCTGCTGCGCCGCCTGATTTATTTCGGCTCTATCCACAGCTTAGGGTCAAATGGAACTCTCTTGACGATACCGATCGCCTTCACCGTTTTGGCAGTCCGTCTTCTCGGGAATAATGATCAAACTCAGGAGCTGCCCCGCCGTCATCGGCGGTAGTAGTAATGCCCCTGCGCATAAACACAGCCGATAGTGAGAAGGAGATCCACCTGATCTTTCGTCTCCGCATCCTCGGCGATCATCGGCAGATTCAGCCACTTCGCCATACGCATGCGCATGACCGATTTGAGAATATAACGGCTCTTCTGCGGCGCAAAAAACCCATGTCCATGTCTATCATAAGCACCGTTGACATCGATATCTTTAAGCATGTTAAGCGACGAATAGCCCTGCCATAATCGTCCATAAGAATGTTGAACCGGTTGTTCATGAGCTTCATGATGGTATTAAGCGCGATAATACCGCCGCCAAGGCCAAATTTGCGCTCAAGCCCGCGCGCAACATGGCAAAGCAGCGAGTCGCCGCGCTTCATGCCGTATATGTCGTTGACGAGTTTGAACCGTTCTATATCAATACAGACTACGTCAAACAGACCGTCGTAAGACGCAGACAAGAGCTCGGAGCCTTTTTTGCAGAACGCGGCTTTATTGAAAGTGCCGGTGAGCTGGTCATACTCCTGATAATACCGGAGCGGCCTGCGCAGCGTTTCAATTTCGCCTGTTAAAGATGAACTTTCCTGTTCCTCCGCCATTTTATCTCACCGTCTATATCGTATACATTATTTGGATTTCTGACATTCTATCATACTTTTCACAATTATATTTATAAAACTCTTTCAGGTTTTGTCAACATAAAAAACAAGATAGGGTAGAAGAATAAGGACAACGGCGGCTGTGTGCAGTCCAGTCCGTTGTCACTAATCAGCCCAGTCATACTGCCGAAGGTTTTCAGGAAAAGACGGAGTGTAAAGTATAATTAACGTCCAATCATACTAGGGCGGTTCACGCGGCATAGCAAATATCCGTGCCATCCCATAAGCGATACGGATATTTGTTTTTGCACCGATTTTGTCTCTGACTATATTTGACATTTTCTCCGTTTATCACTAATATTCAATGGAAAACCAAGGCGGCAGGGCATGTAAGACAAACTGGCCACCATTCCAAAAAAATTAAAGGAGATGCGCAATATGACTCAAGAAAGCTGTTCACACGACTGCGGCAGCTGTCAGCAGAAGTGTGAAGAGGCGAAAAAGCCCGATTTCAGCGTGCCGGCTAACCCGCTGAGCAACGTACGAAAGGTCATCGGCATCGTCAGCGGCAAGGGCGGCGTCGGCAAGTCGCTCGTCACATCGCTTCTGGCCTCCGCGATGCAGAAGAGGGGCAGCCAGTGCGGCATACTCGACGCCGACATCACCGGACCGTCGATACCAAAGATGTTCGGCGTGGAGACGCTCGCCACCGCCAACGAATCGGGGATACTGCCGCAGCAGTCAAAGGGCGGCGTCGACATGATCTTGGTGAACCTTCTCGTCGAGGACAAGGCGACGCCGGTCATCTGGCGCGGCCCGGCGATCGCCGGCGTTGTGAAGCAGTTCTGGAGCGACGTCATCTGGAGCTATGAGGACTATCTCTTCGTTGATATGCCTCCGGGAACGGGCGACGTCCCGCTCACCGTCTTTCAGTCCCTGCCGGTGGACGGGATCATCATCGTCACCTCGCCGCAGGAGCTTGTCTCTATGATCGTAGAAAAGGCGCTGCGCATGGCTAAGGAGATGGACATCCCCATCCTCGGCATCATCGAGAATATGAGCTACATCAAATGCCCCGACTGCGGCAAAAAGATAAAGCTCTTCGGAGAGGGAAAGACCTCCGAGACGGCGGCGAAATACGGGATAGATTTTCTCGGCGAGATACCGCTCTCGCCGGAGCTCGCGGCGCTCTGCGACGCGGGAAATATTGAATATTTCTCAGACCCCTTCCTTGACAGGGCGACGGAGAGGCTGGAATCCCTCAAATAAAGGGACTCCGCGCGGCAAACATCCCGAGGCTCCCGTATGGGGGCCTCTTTTTTCTCTCCGTCACGGCACTTCGGTAATTTCACCTACGAAACGCGTCAGATAGATTGAATAAAAACCGCTAAAACATATTATAATTTAAATATTACAAATAGTTGGAGATGATCGTTTATGCTTTTACTCTGTTACCCACAGTGAACAACATGTCAGAGAGCCAGGGGCTGGCTCAAGGAACACAAGATCGAATATACGGAGCGCAACATCAAGACGGAAAACCCCACTGCCGATGAGATAAAAGCGTGGTGGAAGCTTTCGGGGCAGCCGCTGAAGAAATTTTTCAACACCAGCGGTAACTCCTACAAGGCGCTGGGCCTCAGCAAAAAGCTGCCGGAGCTCTCCGAGGACGAACAGATAGCGCTGCTCGCCGCGGACGGGATGCTGGTCAAACGGCCGCTCGCCGTCCTTCCGGACAGAGTGCTGGTCGGATTTAAAGAGGACGAATGGGCCGAAAAGCTTGCGCGGTAGCGGTAGAAGAATGATGGCAATACCGCAGAAGATAAAAGACGAGATGAGCATACGCCGCCGGGATTTTCATAAATATCCAGAAAGCGGCTGGGCGGAGTTCAGGACAACGGCGGTAATTGCCGGAATTCTTACTAAGGCCGGATGGAAGGTGCGCTTTGCAAAAGATTTCATCGACCCTGACGAGGTCATGGGCTATACGATAGACCCAAAGCGGGAGAGGGCACGCGCCGCCGCGCAGGGCGCAGATAAAAAGATACTCACAAAGATCGGGGATTATACCGGCCTCACAGCGCTGCTCGACACCGGTAAAAAAGGCCCGGTCACTATTTTTCGTTTCGATATAGACTGTGTCGATACCGAGGAGGCGCGAGACACTGAGCATCTTCCAGCGCGCGAAGGTTTTGCCTCCGTAAATCCAGGATGTATGCACGCCTGCGGCCATGACGGACATGCCGCTGTCGGGCTTGCCCTCGCCGAGATGCTTTCGGAGGCAAAAGACAGGCTAAGGGGAAAGATACGGCTCATATTCCAACCTGCGGAAGAGGGCGTACGTGGCGGTTATGCGATGTCGATGGCTGGAGTCGCCGACGACGCAGACTATTTCATCGCCATGCACCTTGGCCTTGGGAAACCGACCGGCAGCGTATTCGGCGGTACCGGCGGTTTTTTATGCTCCACAAAATTCGACGCTGATTTCCGTGGCGTCGGCGCTCATGCTGGCGGCGAACCGGAACGCGGTAAGAACGCTCTGCTCGCGGCGGCGGCCGCCGCAGTCAACATACACGCCATCGCACCCCATTCCGGTGGTGCGACCCGCGTAAACGTTGGTGTGCTAAATGCCGGCGAGGGACGCAACGTTGTACCTCCCAACGCCCATATGAAGATAGAGACGCGAGGAGAGAGCGACGCGCTGGCCTCATATGTCTACGCGAAGGCTAAAGAGGTGATTTACGGCGCGGCTCAAATGTACGATGTGGATGTATCTATATCTAAACAAGGAGAGACAATCACGGCTGAGAGCGACAGGAAGCTCGCCGCTGTGATAATGAAGGCCGCGGAAAACTCCGAAGGGGTGACGCAGCGCGAGGAATACCGCGCCATGGCCGGCAGCGACGACGCCTGCTGGTTCATGCGGCGAGTGCAGGAGCGAAGAGGTCTTGCTACCTACGTCGGAATCGGGGCGGCAACAGCTGCCGGCCACCATAACAATCGCTTCGACTTTGACGAAACGGCGATGACAATCGCCCTGGAGGTACTGCTGAACAGCGCGCTGCTGCTCAACGGAGAGAAATAGCCGTCGTTTAAACAGGTGGGCATATCAGGCAGTAATAAAGAACCTCCCTCCGCGGCTTATAAGCCACTGATGGGAGGTTTCTTTCTATATTTACGCCACAAACTCTTCTTTTCACACTAATTGCATACCATTCCTACCGTACATAAATGGTGAGCCTGCTATTTTTAAAATTCGCGCTTGACTCTTTTTAACAAAAGACGCAAAATTATCTCTTATATTGCGCGGTTTGGAAATCAAAAACAAAGTCTTTGTTTCGCGTGAGAGTTTTTACCGGGCCGCTTTGTTCCAGTAATACGGCACGAAAAAACAGCGCCGCAAACGCGCCTTTTTTAGATAAAATTTATTTTTCGGAGGATTTTCAGGATGGACAGTAAGCAGAGGGAAGAGATACTTCGGCTTCTTGAAAAAAACGCCAGATATACGGCGAAGGATATCGCCGTCATGCTGGGCATGGATGTTTCGGAGGTCAAGAACGAGATCGAGATGATGGAAAAAGAGCGCACCATCTGCGGCTATCACGCGCTTGTAGACTGGGACAAGACGGACGACGAAAAGATCTCGGCCTTGATTGAGCTCAAAGTCACACCGCAGCGCGGCGAGGGCTTCGACCGCATCGCCGAGAAGATATACCAGTACCCCGAGGTGGAGTCCCTCTACCTCATGTCGGGCGGCTACGACTTCTCGGTGATCCTCAAAAAGGCGACGATGAAGGAGATCGCGAACTTCGTCTCCTCGCGCCTCGCGGTCATCGAGGAGGTACAGAGCACGGCGACGCATATCGTGCTCGTGCGCTATAAGGACCACGGGATACTGCTGACGGCCCCGAAAAAAGATATGAGGATGGTGGTGACACCGTGAGAGATTTCATCTGCGACAAGATAAAGAAGATAAAGCCGTCAGGTATACGCCGCCTCTTTGACATTGCCAACGAGATACCGGACGTCATCTCGCTCGGCGTCGGAGAGCCGGATTTCGACACTCCATGGCATATCCGTGAAGAGGGCATCTACTCGCTGCACAAGGGACGCACCTTCTATACCTCCAACTCTGGACTCATCGAGCTCCGCGAGGAGATAGCGCGCTTCATGAAACGCAAGTACGGACTCTCTTACGACCCCAAGCATGAGATAGTGCTGACGGTCGGCGGCAGCGAGGCCATCGACATCGCTCTGCGCGCGATCCTGAACCCCGGCGACGAGGTGATCTACCCCGAGCCCTGCTTCGTCTCATACGAACCCTGCGTTCTGCTCTCCGACGGCGTTCCCGTTCCGATAGAGCTGACGGCGGAGACGGAGTTCCGCCTTCAGCCCGAACAGCTTGAGGCGGCGATCACGCCAAAGACCAAGGCGCTGCTCATCTCCTATCCCAACAATCCGACGGGGGCGATAATGGAGCGAGAAGACCTTGAAAAACTTGTACCGATTATCATCAAGCACGACCTGCTCGTCATCTCCGACGAGATCTACAGCGAGCTTTCGTACAGGGACCGTCATGTGAGCATCGCCTCGCTTCCGGGAATGCTCGAGCGCACGATCGTCATCAACGGCTTCTCCAAGTCGTACGCGATGACAGGCTGGCGTCTCGGCTTCGCCTGCGGACCCGCGGGGATAATAGAATATATGCTGAAGGTACACCAGTTCGGCATCATGTCCGCGCCGACGATGAGCCAGTACGCCGCGATATCGGCGCTCAAGAATGGGGACAGGGATATCTGTACCATGGCAGAGTCATACAACCAGCGCCGCCGCTTCCTCATGGAGGCATTCCGCGAGATGGGGCTGCCCTGCTTCGAACCATTCGGCGCCTTCTACGTATTCCCCGACATCTCCGAGTTTGGTATGGGCTCCGAAGAGTTCTGCACCAAGCTGCTGGAGGCGGAGAATGTCGCGGTCGTTCCCGGCTCGGCCTTCGGCGCCTGCGGCGACAAATATGTGAGAATCTCATACGCCTATTCCATCGAGGAGCTAAAAGAGGCAATGGCGCGCATCGCGCGCTTCATCGAAAGGCTGCGGACGGGCAGGAAGTAACACAGCACTTAAAATATGATATAAAAAAGCGGCCCGCCTTTTACACTCTAAGGCGGGCCGCTTTTCTATTCAAATATGCTGCCGTTAATCTTCACGGTCACACCGGCGGCTTTTTTAAAAACCGCCGCCCTGCGCCGCATGTAGGCGGCGTCCGGCGTCTTTATCTCCGCCAGCGGATAGTCGAGGCCGAGTCTTTTGTAGGTCTCCGTCCCCAAGCGGTGATAGGCGAGAAATTCCATGAAACGCAGCTTTTTTAATCCCTTCACGATCTCCGCGAGTTTCACAATCTCTTCGTCTCCGTCGTTTATCCCCGGTATGAGCGGCGTGCGTATCACAAGGCCGAAGTCATAGGGCGCGCCGTCGGCTCGCCTGATGTTTTCAAGGATCAGGCCGTTGTCAACGCCGATGAGTTTTTTGTGTTTTTCCGCGTTGGGATGTTTTATGTCCACATGGAGCAGGCTGATGTACGGCAGCAGCGGCTCTATTTTCTCCCACGGCGCGAAGAAGCTGCTTTCGATGGCGCAGTCGATACCGCGCTCGCAGCAGCCGGCAAGCACTTCGCGGACGAATCCGCTCTGGTCGAGGGGCTCTCCCCCGCTGACGGTGAGCCCGCCTCCGGAGTGGAAGTAGAATATTTCGTCTTTCGCGATTTCGCACACCGCCTCATTCGCCGTCATTTTTTTGCCGTAGGGCACGACGGCCGATGAGGGGCATACGGAGGCGCATTTGAGACAACCCGCGCATCTGTTACGGTCAAAGTTTATGCCGTCCTCTCCCATGGTGAGCGCCCCCTGCGGGCATTGTTCCACGCAGCGCCCGCAGCGCAGGCATTTTTCACGCGAGAGGCCGCGCTCGGGCACCATGCGCTGCGACTCCGGCGTGGAGCACCAGAGGCAGCGCAATGGGCAGCCTTTGAGGAAGAGGACGGTCCTCAGGCCGTCTCCGTCGTGAATGGAGCTTTTTTCTATGCGCAGGACGGAGCCGGCTGTTTCGCCGCGGTTTTCCATATCAGCCGCAGGAGACGACGTTTTCGCTCTGTACGGTGCGCGCGATGATGTCGTCCTGCACCTCTTTGCCAAGCTCTACGAAGAAGGCTGTGTAACCGGCAACGCGCACAAGCAGGTTACGGTATTCTTCGGGATGGGCCTGGGCCTCAAGGAGTTTTTTCTGATCGACGACGTTGAATTGAACGTGGTAGACGCCAAGCGTACAGAGGCTTTTTAGCAGCGCCATGATCTGACGGATGCCGTTTTCGTTGTTCACCATCTGCGGGTCGAGTTTCATGTTGAGCAGCGTACCCTGTACGAAGCGGTCATGCGGGATGTTGGCCACGGATTTGAGTACCGCGGTCGGGCCGTTGACGTCGGTGCCGCCGTTGGGGCTGACGCCGTCGGCGAGCGGTTTCCCCGCGCGGCGGCCAGAGGGCAGGGCTCCCACTTCCACACCGAAGGGGGTGTTGCCGGAGACGGGCAGGATGCCGGGGGTCATGACGCCGAATTTACTGCGGTAGCTCTCTATTTCGTCGGCGATGTAGGAGAAGAGTTCCGCCGCGATGCCGTCTACATAGGGATCGTCATTGCCGTATTTGGGGGCCTCCTGACAGGCTTTCAGTATTTCCGGCGCGTCCGTGAAGTCGGTGGCAAGTGCCGCTAGGAGCTGCTTCATTGTAACGCTTTTTGTGTCGTAGACGAGGTGTTTGACGGCGGCGACGCTGTTGATGAGGTCGGAGACGCCGATGCAGATTATGCCGTTGCCGGTGTTGTATTTGGCGCCGCCCCAGGCGTAGTCTTTGGCGTTTTCGATGCATTCTTCAAAGCTGATGGAGAGGGCCGGCACTGGGCGGCCCATGCAGATGTCGTCGATGATGTGGCTCGCCTTGACGACGACTTTTATGACGTAATGGAGCTGGTTTTTTACTGCCGCCATGAAGTCGTCGAAGGCAGCGAAGGTCGTGGGGTCTCCAGTCTGCGCTCCCGCGAGTTTGCCGCTTTTGCGGCATTTGCCGTTGAGCATGACGAATTCCATGACGCTGCCGAGGTTGATGTCGGCGAGCGCCGAGTAGCCGCGTATTTTGCCCGCGAGGTTGGTCTCGACACAGCCGCCGGGGTTCCAGTTGAGCGCCTCGCGCAGGGGGATGCCTTTGTTCATGAGCATGCGGATGCCGACTTCGTCGTTGTGGAAGGCGGGGAAACCGGTGCCCATAGCCATCAGCTCGACTATTTTACGCAGGAAGGAGTTGGGGTTTTTCGCCATGTTGTAGCGTACGGAGAGTGAGGGCTGGTAGAGCTGGGTATCCATCGTCGCCTGGATTATCATATATGAGAGATCGTTTACCGCGTCGCGCCCCATGCTGTCTACGCCGCCCGCGCAGAGGTTCTGGAACATCGGGTAGCCGGAGGCGTATTCCGCGGATTTGGCGTCCTGGAAGAGGCAGGGTTCGGAGAATTTGACCCAGAGGCAGTCGAAGAGCTCCTGCGCCTCTTCGGCGGTGATGCGTCCCGCCTCGAGGTCGGCTTTGTAGTAGGGATAGAGGTACTGGTCCATGCGCCCCGGGTTGTAGGCGGCGGCGTTCTGTTCCATGAAGATGCATATCTGGTAGAAGTAGAAGGACTGCATCGCCTCGCGGAAGGTGCGCGCCGGATAGGCGGGGACCTGACGGCATACGGCCGCTATTTCGCGCAGCTCCGCTTTGCGCCGCCCGTCGCCTTCCAGCGCCGCCAGGCGTTCAGCCTCGATAGCGTAGCGCTCCGCGAGGGTCTCTATGCCCTCGCAGACGATGAGCAGCGCATCAAGGTATATCTCTTTCTCGTAGTCTCCGGGGACTGTCGCATCAAGCTCCGATTTGCGCGCGAGTATCTTTTTGCGCAGACCTTCGACGCCGTTGCTGATGAACCATTCGTAGCCGGCGGTGACTTCGCCCCAGCCGCGCACGGCCTTTTTGTCGATGTAAAGGGCGCCGTTGTCGCGCAGAGCGGCGACGTCGGCGGGAATGCGCGCGAGCCACTCTTCATAGTTGGAGCGCCCCTTCCAGTAAGGGCGAATGATCTCTTCGAAGTCCTTTTTGTCTTCGGGCAGCAGCCTGAACTTGTCGTATTCGCGAGTGTTGATGGTCTCAAGTTCGCGGTCGAGGACGGACCAGCAGACGTCGGCGGAGAGAATGCCGCCGCGTATCTTGCTGCCAGCGTTGCCGACGATCAGTTCATCGTCCCAGATTTTGACGCTCTTTTCCTGGCACTGTTTGAGGAATGCCTTGGCTTTGCGCGTGACCAGCGCCTCGCCCTGGGTCTCAAGGAAGCTCTGCGTCAGCAGCTTCGCGTCCTCAAGGTCTATTTCGGGATATGTATCGAATACCTTCTCTTTTAGCCTGTTGACTCGTTCCAGATAGCTATACTGTTTTTCCATCTTTCGTTCCCCCTTAATTCATCTCTTCATATTCGGTACGGGCGATAATTTCATTCTGCGTGTTCTCGTTAAGCTCCGCGAAATAGGCGCTATAGCCGGCGACGCGGACGATAAGGTCGCGGTAGTCGTCCGGCTGCCGCTGCGCCTCCTTCAGGTCATCTGATGAGACGATGTTGAACTGTATATGGTGTCCGCCAAGGTCGCACCAGGCGCGGACATAGTCGGCAAGCAGCGCCGCCGAATTGGGCGCGGAGAGCACAGAGGGCGAGAATTTCTGATTATAGAGCACACCCTGCAAAACCTCCATGTGGTCGATCTTGCTCATCGAACAGACCGCGGCGGTGGGACCGTTCCGGTCGCGGCCGCCCACCGGCGAGGCTCCGTCGGAGAACGGCGTCGCCGCCGGACGCCCGTCAGGCGTGGCGCCCGTCAGTTCGCCAAAGTAGACATGCGTGGAGACGGAATGAAGCTCTGGTATGTAGAAGCCGCCGCGCATGCAGGGATACTGCACCACCTCTTTGCAGAAGATGTGCGAGGCGTCGCGTGCGAGGAGGTCGGCGTAATCATCGTCGTTGCCGAACTTCGGCGCCGCCTCGCAGAGTTTTTTCAGCTCCGGCGCACCGGCAAAATCATCCCTGAGCGCATTCAGCAGCGCCTCCGGCGAGGCACTTCCATCGTCGAAGATCACCTTTCGCACGGCGGCCATCGCGTCGGCGGCCGAGGCGAGGCCGACGCCGAAGATGCCGGAGAAGTTATAGCGCACGCCGCCCTCCTGGCGGGTAAGACCGGTTTCAATGCAGTCGTCGAGCAGCGCCGAGGTGAACGGCTCCGGGGCGTGCGCTGCGTGCGCTCCGTCGATAAGGTCGTAGGCGCGCACAATGAGCTCGACGAAATAGGCGACCTGGGATTCAAAGGCCACCATAAGCTCATCAAAGTTCTTAAAGTCCGCCAGCTTTCCCGTATGCGGCCCGGCCTGCCGCCCCGTCACCGGGTCCGCGCCGTCGTTCAGCGCGAGCAGGAAGGCCTTCGGCAGATTGACATAGCCACCGTTGGAACGCGAATCACAGGCTCCCTCAATGTCAGATTCCACGCAGTTCATGCAGTAGCCCCGCGCCTCCTCGAGCGTCGCGCCGCGTATCAGGTGTTTGGGGATGATACAGTTGTCGTTCATGACCGCGGGATAACCAAGCCCGAGCTTGATCGTCTCACAGGCTTTGAGCAGCGCGTCGGGATCGACCTTATTATGATAGCGGAATGAAAGCGACGGCTGCGGCACCCGCGCGACCGCGGCGGCCTCCATTATCAGCCCCGTCAGCTCGTTGCAGGCATCCTCGCCGCGAGGTCCCTGCCCGCCGAGGGTTATATTCTGGAAGAGGGGAAAACCGGCGAAGGTCCGCGTCGTCACCGAATCCATCAGTTTGATGATCGCCGTGCATTTGATCCAGATATGGGCCAGCAGCTCTACGGCCTCATCGTCGGTCAGCCGTCCCGCTTCGACGTCCTTTTTATAATAGGGATACATATACTGGTCGAAGCGCCCAAGCAGCATCGCGTGCGGGTCGGCCTCGATCTGCGTGACCACATAGATCAGCCAGACCGACTGCAGCGCCTCACGGAAGTTCGCGGCGGGAAATTCCGGCACCCTCTTGAGCACCGCCGCAATTTCGTACAATTCCTCACGGCGAACGGGGTCGGAACACTCCGCGGCCCGCCTCTGGGCTTCGTCCGCATAACGGTGCGCAAAGGCGATTACCGCCTCGCACGAGAGCTTCGCCGCCCGCCAGAAGTCGATCTTATTGCCGTCGGCGGCACACCGCGGCTTAAAGGAGGCCAGCTTCGCCTCTATCTCATCGATAATGCCGCGAAGCCCCTTTTCCAGCAGCTTCTTGTTATTCACCGCGATATTGCCGTGCGCCGTCCCCTGCGCGCCGACAGTGATCATCGCCTCCGCTATCGCCGATCTGGCCTCCGCCGAGACGAGGCCCGCGGTCACGGAGTCAAGCGACGCCTCCTGCCAGCCCTCAAGACATTCGCGCAGAATCTTTTTATTCTCATCCGTAATGCCGATCGAATCGGCTGGGCGCGTCGCAAAATTATCGAGGTCGGCCAGTATCCAGCGCGCGCCAAGCTCGGGACAGGCGATAGGAGAACGCGGTTTCGGTGAATTATGGCCGACAAAGAGCTCTTCGTCGTCAATGAAAAGCGTCATATTCTCCAGGATATGCCGCAGCGCATAGGCACGTTTCAGCACCGGCGGCTCCGCGGCGTAGAGTTTATATGCTTCGGTGACCAGCAGCGCCCGCTCCGGTAAAAGCTCCGTGGGGCAATTTGTGATCATGCGTTCCTTCATTCCAGCTATTCGTTTCACGGACTCTTCTCTAATCATTACAGCTCATCCTTCCCTTTTCTACAAAACCATGATTTTATAATCGCTTAAAATTTTCTTCGCCCTGGCGTATTCATCGTCGGTGGGAGGCTCGACATCCGGCAGCGGATAGCGCCGCCCAAGTTCCTCGTACAGACCGACTCCCATCCGGTGATAGCGCAGTATCTCAAGGGATACGCCAGCCCTCGCCCCTTCAAGGAAGAGGCCGGTCGCGCGAAGATTTTCCTCCGTATCGTTGAGACCCGGTATCAGCGGAAAGCGCACGAGAACAGGTTTGCCGCTTCGCAGGAGCGCCGCGGCGTTTTCAAGAATATTTTCGTTTCCCAGTGAAGTGAGACGCCTGTGCAGCGACGGTTCCATCGCCTTGAGATCAAACTGTATAAAGTCCGTCCTCTCCGCGATACGCGTCACCGTCTCCAAAGAGGCAAACAGACAGCTCTCGATCGCCGTGTGAACATTATGGGCGCGGCAGAGGTCAAGAAAGGCCGCGGCAAAATCAGGCTGGGCCATCACCTCGCCGCCGGAAAGGGTGACCCCTCCGCCCGAACGCCGCCAAAAGGGCGCGTCGCGCCGCACCTCGGCAAAGAGCTCATCCGCCGTAAGCTCCCGTCCAAATATTCTTTCGCCGGACAGAGAACGTTCCGCCGTAAAACTCTGCGACTGGGGGCTGCAGCACCATAGACAGCGCGCGGGACACCCCTTGAGGAATACCGTCGTGCGTATCCCCGGTCCGTCGTGTACCGCGTAGTGCGCTATGTTGAAAATCATCCCCTTGACCGTCATCAGATCACCTGTTTTTATTTATTGGTATTACCAGAGGACCAACCAGAACTTTATACAAAAATTATAGTACAATCAAGGTAATTGTCAAGAAGCGATCGGATATTTGTTCTATTTTATAGGCGGGTATAAGAGAACGAAAGGCAGCCACGGCCTAGCCCTCTTTTGACGACCTCAAAGTGGAATAGGCCGCCGTCCCGAGGATGACTGCGCCGCCGACAAGCTCGCGCAGCGAGGGGATCTCGCCAAGGATCAGCGCCGCGGAGATTATGCCGTAGACCGATTCAAGGCTCGCGATTATCCCTGCAGTCTGCGCGCGCACGTGCTTCATACCGCCGATAAAGAGTGAATGGGCGACGCCCGTAAACAGAACGCCAAGCAGTATGAGAAGTCCCCAGTCCTTCGCGGAGACCGCCGGACGGTAAAATAGAAGCATCGGCAGCAGCACCAGCGCCGCGATTCCCTGTTCGTAAAAGGCGATCACGCTGCCCTCGTAACTGGAGGCAAAACGGCGGTTCAGCAGAGACATCACCGCAAAACTGACGCTGCCAGCCATGCCCCACAGCAGACCGATAGTCAGATTGTTTTTTATGTTGAACTCGGGCACGATGAGGAGCACCCCCATGAACATCACAAAGGCGAAGAGCACATCTATCTTCTTCAGCCTCTCGCGGAACATCAGCGGCTCAAGAAAGGTGACGAATATCGGATAGGCGGAAAATGTGAGCAGCGCGATCGCCACCGTCGACACCTGCACCGAAGTATAAAAGGCCGTCCAGTGAAAGGCCAGCAGCGCGCCAAGGAGGGAGATGGCGGTATAATCTGCCCCGCATGTTAAACGGATGTCCTTTCGTTTAATGAGAAAATAGATACCCATAGACAACGAGGCAAAAAAGACGCGCCCCAGTACGATATACCTCGCCGGAATATCCACGGATTTGCCGAAGAGGCCTGTCAGACCAAAAAGAAGGACCGCTATATGTATCTCGAGAAGGCTCCTGCCGCGATGATCCATCATTATTCTCCAGTCATAAAATTTTTCTGGTATTGCCTCTGGTCCGTTATTTGGTATTATACTACCTAGTGTTATTATCTCTTGGAGACTTTTATCATATTAACGCTCAGACTGGTAAATAAAAAACTTTCGTGTTGGAGGAAATCTCATGAAAATCGGCATACCTCTTGAAAAAAAGGATAGCAAGAAAAAAATAGTCCAGGAAAAACTGCGGGAGCTGGTATCATCGGGATCTTTCAACGAGGGGGACAAGCTGCCCTCCGAACGGGAACTGGCGCAGATGCTCGATGTCAGCAGGAACGTCCTGCGTGAGGCCGTAATTTCAATGGTGACCGAGGGTTCGCTTGAGGTACGCGAACGACAGGGTATCTTTATAAAGAGCCTAGATAACTTTGGGATGCTCGACTCTCTGAAAAGTTTGCAGATGCTGCCTGCTGATTTCGTCTCATACCAGCTTGAGGTGCGTCTCATCATCGAAGTGCCGGCGGCAAGAATCGCCGCGATGCGCCGAACGGAAAACGACATCAGAAAATTACGCGAGTGTTATGAAAATTTTGTCTCCTGCCCCTATATAACACCGGAGGAACAGGCGCAGAACGGGAAATGGGAGGCGCTGCTGCACCATCTGGTGACAGAATCCGCGCACAACCCGATCCTTTCAAGATTAAATGAAAGCATCAACAGCCTTGTTGAACGCAATAACATCCTCGTCCATCCGGATATGCTGATGGAAAAGGGCTGGATCGAGCTCATCAAATCACGCCATGGGGCAATTATTAAAGCTATTGAAGAAAACAACGCCGACGATGCCGGCGAAACATTAAAGATGCATCTGCTTGAAACCGCTGAGGTGATGCGCAGGAAACATCCTGAATTGATTACAGACATCCCCTACCCGTATTGGAACCTGAAAAACTAACATTCCGTGATATACATTCAAAATGTCCAGAACTGATATGAGCGGCATGATCCATTAATAGAACGTGCCGCTCATTCCATAATACAGCACATCACATGCAAAGCTATATGTAAAAATGATATCCTGACTCTCCGGCAAACTAAACCTGCTTTTTACAGCAGTCTTTAAGATAATTGGGCTTTTTCTTATGCTTTTACGATTTTTTACAAAAATTTTGAGTAATGATTAATTTATTTGCACCTTATTATCAATGAATCCTTGTTTTTATTTACTTGACGCGAATATTTATACATGATATATTTACCTCAATCCATAGAAGTACCAGTGGTATTACCAGAATTTCAATGTATACCTCGTATTTAACGTATTCTTTGTAGTAGCTCCGTGAAATCTCTGTCGGCGGAGAGGGAAGATGTTCAGGAATGGCGAAAGAAGGAGGCTTTTCCATATATAGTGGAACAGCTTCTTTAATACCAAAAGAACAATCGATACTGTTAAAGCAAAGGATGTGTAGAAATGCTGAAATATACTCTAAAGCGCATTATATCCGCAGCTCTTACCATTTGGTTCGTTATTACGATTACATTTTTGATAATGCATAATCTGCCAGGAAGTCCGTTTACCAGCGCACGCGGACTGCCGGATGAGACACGGGCGGCGCTTGAGGCGAAATACGGACTTGACAAGCCCTTGGGAGTTCAGTATCTCACATATCTATTCAACTTCGTCAAGGGAGATTTCGGCGTCTCTTATCATAAAAGAGGAGTAACTACCCGCGCCATCATTGAGAGCGGCTTTCCCTACTCGGCAAAGATCGGGCTGCTTGCCGTCGCCTTCATACTCGGCTTTGGTATATTTTTCGGAGTCTACGCGGCGCTCAGACATAACAGACTATCGGACAGAGTCTCAATGCTGCTCGCCACGTTGGGGACGACAATACCCAGTTTTGTCGTTGCGACACTGTATCTTTATGTCTTCAATAAAAAGCTGGGCATCGTACCATCTTACGGGGCGGAGAGCTTCAGAGATTACATTGGTCCGGCTTTTGCGATAGGGGCGTTTTCAATCGCCTTCATAACCCGCCTCACACGAACCTCGATGATTGAAGTACTCCAGCAGGATTATATCCGCACCGCTAAGGCGAAGGGACTTCCGAGCTTTGTCGTAATGACACGTCATGCGCTGCGCAACGCGCTGATTCCGGTAGCAACTTATATGGGGCCCTGCGTAGCAAGCATCGTCACCGGCTCGTTCGTCGTCGAAAAGGTCTTTGGCATACCCGGTATAGGCTGTCTGTTCACGACAAGTATCCTTAACCGCGACTATTCTCTGATACTTGGAGTAACGGTATTTTACGGCGTACTCCTCGTTCTGATGGTTCTATTGGTCGATATCCTTTACGTTCTTATCGACCCCAGAATCAAATTCGACTGAGGAGGGCTTTGTGATGACACACATAGACGAACGGCTCGATCTTAACAACGCAGCGCTGTGGAAAGAAACTGAGCATGACTTTACAAAATCAGAGGATATCAAGCGCAGAAGCCTTACATTCTACCAGGATGTCTGGAGGAGGTTCCGGGAGAATAAGACGGCGATGTTCTCTCTCGTCTTTATTGTGCTCTTGACGGCCACGGCGCTATTCCTGCCATATTTTTGGAGGTATACCTATTCAGACCAGAACCTGGAATACTCTAACGTTCCCTGCAGGCTTGAACTCTATGAGATAGACGGGACAGGCGCCTCGTTTTATATCACGAACGATTACAACGTCCTTCAGGTGGCGCGTGACGGTACGCTTGGAAAGATGGCGGAAAACACCGGCGACAATCTTATGACGCGTCAGAAAAACTTCGTGCTCGACGGCAAGGATATAAAGGTGGATTACAGCCAATACTTTGCCGCAAAGAAAAAACTCTATTCGTTGAGAAGAGCCGCAGAGCGCGGAGAAAAGGTCGATTTGCCCGCGGAGGAACACAAATTTGAAAACATGAAGAGATATATCGTCACTGTGGACGGTAAAGAGGTACAGCCCTCACTCCGTGTTTGGAATAAGAGTCATATCTTTGGCAATGACGCGCTCGGCAGAGACATTTTTATCAGGATAGTCTACGGCGCGCGCATATCGCTCGCAGTCGGCTTTGCAACGGCTCTCGTATGCTTCATTATAGGCGTCTTGTTTGGCGGCGTCTCCGGCTATTGCGGCGGAAAGGTAGACGACGCGATGATGAGAGTCGTCGATATAATAAATACGATACCGACGCTGCTCTACGTCATACTGCTTCGCGTCCTCTTCGACAGCGGCGGTCTCTTCACAATAATTCTGACAATAGGACTTACCTACTGGGTAAGCATGGCAAGGCTGGTACGCGGAGAGGTGCTTTCTCTGAAGAAGCAGGAGTTCGTCCTCGCGGCCAAATCACTGGGCGCGCCAACCAGGTATATACTTCTGCGCCATCTGCTTCCAAACATAATGGGACCGATCATGGTTACCATAACCATGATGATCCCCAACGCGATTTTTACCGAGGCTTTTCTGAGTTTTGTCGGACTCGGCGTCTCCGCTCCCATCGCCTCATGGGGAACGCTTTGCAATGACGCTCTTGAAGGACTGTACACCTATCCGCAGCAGCTGCTATTCCCCGCGGCGGCAATCTCTCTTACGATACTCACATTTAATCTGCTTGGCGACGGACTGAGAGACGCGCTTGACCCCAAGCTGAGAAAGTAGGCTGGAGACATGGCTGAAAATAAAAACATACTTGAAATACGCAATCTGCATACCTCTTTCTTTACTCATCTCGGCGAAGTAAAGGCGATACGGGGCATCGACATTCATATAGAGAGCGGGGAGACTCTAGGTATCGTCGGAGAGTCAGGCAGCGGCAAAAGCGTCACCTCTCTTTCCATAATGCGTCTGCTGCTGCACCCTGGAAGGGTCGTAGACGGAGAGATTCTCTTTAAAGGAGAAGATCTTCTGAAAAAAACAGAGCATGAGATGACAAAGATACGCGGAAATAATATTGCGATGATCTTTCAAGACCCCATGACCTCGTTGAATCCGGTGCTGCGGGTCGGCTTTCAGATCGAAGAGGCCCTGCTGCAGCACCAGCGCCTCTCAAAAAAGGAGGCCGCGGAAAAGGCCGTCGAAATGCTGGAGATGGTCGGCATACCTGATGCCAAAAGGCGTGCCGCCTGCTATCCGCATGAGTTTTCAGGCGGGATGCGGCAGCGGGCAATGATAGCGATGGCGCTCTCCTGCCGTCCGGAGCTTCTTATCGCCGACGAACCGACGACGGCGCTTGACGTGACGATACAGGCACAGATCATCCGGCTCATAAAAGAGCTTGGACAAAATACCGGGACCTCTACCATCCTGATCACACACGACCTCGGCGTAGTGGCGGATATCTGCACCCGAATAGACGTCATGTACGCGGGATTAGTCATGGAGGAAGGGAAAACCGACGACGTATTTTTTAACCCTGCGCATCCATATACGATGGGACTGCTGAGGTCGATACCCAATGTGGCCACCGGCGCGCGCCACAGACTCATTCCAATACCGGGGACGCCGCCGGACCTCCTGAATCCGCCTCAAGGCTGCCCATTCTCACCCAGATGCAGTTTTTCCATGAATATATGCACCAGCCACCGCCCTGGGTACTATCAAGTTGGAGAGGGACACAAAGCGGCCTGCTGGCTGCTTGACAAACATGCGCCGTGCTGTGACCGCTATAACGCTATGAAAGGAGGCATCAGTTCAGTTGAACGATAATATCCTTCTTGACGTTAGAAACCTAAAAAAATATTTCTATAAAGACGAAGGGCTGATCTCAAAAAAGGTACAAGAGATAAAAGCCGTCGACAACGTCAGTTTTTACATCCGAAAGGGAGAGACGCTGGGCCTTGTCGGAGAATCCGGCTGCGGAAAGACCACCGTTGGCAGAACCGTCATGCGCCTCTACGAACCGACGGCGGGCGAAATATACTATGACGGTATTGACGTCGCCAAGCTCTCACCCAAATCATTTATGCCCTACCGTAAGAAGATCCAGATGATATTCCAAGACCCCTACGCCTCGCTCAACCCCAGAATGACCGTCGCCGACATCATTGGCGAGCCGCTTGACATCCATAGGCTCGCCTCAGGCAAAGAGCGTCAGGAAAGGATATTTGAGCTGCTAAAAAGGGTCGGCCTGCGTAAGAACCACGCCAACAGATATCCGCATGAATTTTCTGGCGGACAGCGGCAGCGGATAGGGATCGCCAGAGCGTTATCGGTCATGCCGGAACTCATAATATGCGACGAACCGATATCGGCGCTCGATGTTTCCGTGCAGGCACAGATCGTGAATATGATGGAAGATCTGCAGCGGGAGATCGGCCTCACCTATCTTTTCATCGCGCACGACCTCTCCATGGTACGGCATATCTCAAACCGTGTTGGTGTAATGTACCTTGGAAGCCTCATGGAGGTGACTACCGCTGACGAGCTATACAACAATCCGCAGCACCCATACACCATAGCTCTGCTCTCCTCGATCCCCATTCCCAATCCTCGAGCGGAGAAAAAAAATATCATCCTTGAGGGCGACGTGCCAAGTCCGCTCAATCCGCCGTCAGGATGCCGGTTTCGTACACGATGCCGCTACGCCAAAAAAGTTTGCTCCGAGGTGACTCCAGAATTAAGAAACCTCGGCTCGGAACACTATGCAGCCTGCCACCTCCTTTAATAATGAAAACAGAGGGGAGAAATGCCGTGCAAGAGACACAAAAAACAGAGACGCAGAGAGAAAGATGTTTGACCATTTGATGCCGGAACACGGGCATTGCCTGAGTTAGCCGAAAGGAGCATCCACATGTTGACAAAAAAAAGATTCAAATTGGTAGCAGCCATCGTACTTGTATTCACAGCTTTCTTCTCACAGGCGGCCGTTGCATACGCGGCGCCGAAGGTGTTGGTATTCAACCACGGCAAGGAGATCAAAGCTTGGGACCCCTCGATCGATGATTCTGGAGGAAGTTTCGTCATAGGCAACATCTTCGAGGGCCTGATGAAAGATACAAAAGACGGCAAGCTGGCCCCCGGACAGGCGGAGAAATATACGATATCGCCGGACGGACTTACCTATACCTTTTATCTGAAGCCGAATATCACATGGTCTGACGGGAAACCCGTCACCGCTAAAGACTTTGAGTACGCGTGGCTGAGACTCCTTGACCCCAAAGCCGGTTCAGAGTATTCGTATATGGGTACCTCATATATAAAAAACGCGAAGGCATTCTTTGACGGAAAGGCAAAGGCAAGCGAGGTCGGCGTCAAGGCCCTGGATGATAAGACATTCCAGGTCGTCCTGGAATCGAAGGTGCCCTATTTCCTCAACCTTACGACATTCTTCTCCTTCATGCCCGTAAGAAAGGACATCGTGGAAAAATACGGCGACGGGTGGGAAAAGAACCCCAAGACCTGTATCTCTAACGGACCGTTCGTTCTGGAATCCTATAAAATCGGCGACAACCTCACGATTGCCAAAAATCCCAAGTATTATGACAGCAAGAACGTGAAGATCGATAAGGTAAAAATGGTATTCGTCTCCGACCAAACAACCGCACTTAACGCGTTCAACGCGGGAGATATCCATGTAAATCCGGAAATACCGCCGGCAGAGATTCCAAGACTCATCGCCGAAGAACCTAATCTGGTATTCACACCGAGAATGCAGACCGCATACATCATCTTCAACGTCGACAAACCTCCATTCAACGATGTGCGTGTCAGAAAAGCCTTCGCGCTCGCGCTCAACAGAAAGGCGATCTGCGAATCCGCTCTCAAAGGCGGAGAGACTCCTGCGACAGGCATCGTCCCGCCAGTACTTTCACTCTCGACAGGCGAAAGCTTCAGGACTCTTGGCAAAAACGGCAAGCCGACCACAGAGTACGGTATCGACCCAAATGCCGCGCGCGTGGAAGAGGCGCAAAAATTATTGGCAGAGGCCGGATATCCCAATGGAAAGGGCTTCCCGAAGGTAACATATACCTACGTAACGAGAGAATCTCTTAAAAAGATGTCCGAGGCTATCCAGGAGATGCTGAAAAACAACCTTAACGTTAAAGTTGAGCTTGACAATATGGAATGGCAGGTGCTCGTCGACAAGAGAAAAAGAGGGGATTTCATAATCAGCGGCGGCAACTGGACCGGTGATTATGCTGACCCAATGACATTCTTCGACGCCTACGCGACGGACAGCAGCTGGAATGAATGCCAGTGGAGATGGAAAAAGTCAAAAGTGGCCCCCAACGACACAGTCCTCAATCCGGAACATAAGGCCTTTGAACAGGAAATCTTGATGGCGCAGAAAACATCAGGTACCACACGTGACGAACATCTCAAGAACGCGGAAAAGATACTCATGGACGCGACCCCCGTATCGCCGCTCTATTATGGCAACTTCTGCTACCTCGTCAATCAGGACAAGGTACGCGACGTATGGATGAACAAGGTCGGGGAATATAAATTCTGGGACGCGGAAATGGTACAGTAATATCCGTTATCGAAAGTAAATGAAGAGGCAGGGGCCGCGCGATTATTAATAATGCACGGCCCTTGTTTCCTTTGCCCTTATCCGGCCTTACAGGTTTAGATCGGCCTAGATTTACATATGACCACAAGACGACACAAACTTCTGCAATGAACATTTGGAGAAATTCACACATCATTCAGATATGCTGCCATTGCCGATCCGTAAATTCAGAAATAAATACTAAAAATTGATTGCCATGGCAGCCGTACATTTCCAATAAACCGGTTTCTTTCAATAAATTTAACGCACTGTTTGCGCGAATTATCTGCAGTTTTTATATATTCCAATAAATCCCCCATACGTAATCATATTTTCACCGAAGTGTCGGCTTATTACCGTATTTCCCGCAATTCTTCCATCTCTCAGCACTGTCACCAACGCAGCGGCACAAACAAAATCAATGCTTGACGATATATAAAAGACATGATATATTCACATCAGAGCGTTGGATGAACCTATGGTAGTGCCAGGATTTGTTTTTAAGTATACATCGTATCCATTAATTTTTTATTGTCTGCAAAATAAATTCATATTAATAGGAGGAACAGAGATGGCAACAAAGAAAAAAGCTCTACAGATCGGCGCGGGTATGGTGGGCCGCTGCATAGTTCACGACATGATCAGCGATTTTGATTTTGTCGTGCTGGATATGAGCGAGGAAAATCTTGCCGAGACCAAGCGCCTCTATCCGAGCGTCGAGACCGTCAAAGGCTCCGCTACCGATAAGGACTTGATCGCAAAGCTTTCCGCTGACTGTGACATCATCACAGCGGCAATGCCCGGAACTGTCGGCTATCTGGTAACTCAGATCGCGATGGAGCTCGGCAAAAAGATATCCAACGTCTCCAGCATGCACGGCCGTTCCGACGAACCCTATGACAAGATCGGTCAGGAGACCGGCGGACTCGGCATCTCGATGATCGGTTTTGAGCCGGGCATGAGCAACTTCTTCGGCGGCCGCGGCTACTACAAACTCGACAAATGCGAAGAGATGTACGTCTACGTCGGCGGCGGCCTCCCCGTAAATCCCCGTCCCCCCTTCAACTATTTCACTACCTGGTCAATCTCTGACAACCTCAACCAGTTCAACCAGCCTACGACGGTCGTCCGCGGCGGTAAAGAGATGGTCATCCCCGCTCTCAGCGAGGTGATGCACTTTGAGATAGAGGAATTCAAAAATCTTGAATGCTTCACGAGCAACGGACTCGGCGGACTCTTCCGCAGCTTCAAAGACGTGCCGGAGATGGCGGCCTACACCGTCCGCTGGCCCGGCCTCGCGGCGCAGATGCGCCTGCTCAACGACCTTGACCTCTTCGATAAGGAAGAGAGAATGCTCGGTAAGGTCAAGCAGGTTCCGCGCGACATCCTCATCGACATCTTCTCGAAGAAATATCAGAGACAGCCCGGTGAGGTCGACATGTCCGTTCTGAAGATCGTTGTCAAGGGAATCAAGGGCGATGACCGCGTGACATACACCTGGGAGATCGCTCAGAAGGAGATCCCCGAGACGGGCTACACCTCGATGGCCTGGACCACCGCCTGCACCTGCGGCATCTTCGCCCGCGCGATGGTCGACGGAAAACTCACCGGCAAGGGAATGCTCGCCGCGGAAAAGTTAGCTAAGGACGACGACTTCTATAACTGGGTAATGGCCGAACAGGCAAAGCGAGGCATCTTCTACAAAGAAAAGGTAGAAGTTGAGAAAAACGTCAAACTCTGGGAAAAATAAGTTTATCTGGAATAAATGCAGGCAGGAAGTTGTCGCTTCCTGCCTGTTTACGTAATAACCGACGTGTTAAACGTCAGCGCAACAATAATATAACATCTTACCGCTCTTAAGCATTAAGCACCTTGGTCTAACTATAATAACACTTATTTATCGAGTATACAAATCACGGAGGTACCAGCATGGATGCAACGATAGCAAAACAGGTAGAAGCGGCCCTTGAATATGTCGCGTGGACCGTGCTCTGGAACAAATATTTCGCAGTAATGTTTCTTCTTCTCGGGTTGTTCCTCACTATCGGTACGGGCTTTTTTCAGTTCCGCCGCTTTGGAGACATATTCTATAACACACTGGGAGGTCTCTTCCGTAAAAACAAAAAGGCTAAAGAAAGCAAGGTATCTTCTTTTGGCGCCTTCGCCACTGCGCTGGGCGGCACCGTAGGCAACGGCAATATCGCCGGAGTGGCTAGCGCGATCGCCATCGGCGGACCAGGAGCGCTCTTCTGGATGTGGCTGGCGGCGTTGGTGGGAATGGTCACCAAGATGAGCGAAATCGTCCTTACGCAGCACTACAAACAGCGCTATGAGGACGGCTCCTCATATGGAAGCGCGGCGTATTATATCCAAAAGGGACTTGTGGAGGGCAAAGGCTGGAAGTGGTGCAAGGTCCTCTCACTTATCTTCACAGTGACGATGATCGGCGCCTTCTACTTCGCGCCAGGACCGTACACGATCGTTGAAGCCCTGCAGAGCGCCTTCAAACTTTCGGGAACGACCGCCATATTTTGCGCGATATTTTACACCGGAATATGCTATGTTATCGTACTCGGCGGTATCCCCCGTATCGTAAAATTCGCGGAGCGCGCCGTGCCGGTGATGGTGCTCTGCTATCTGTCCGCGGGAGTGCTGATAATAGTTAAGGACATTCCTGCTGCGATCGCCGGCATCAAGTCGATATTTTACTACGCCTTCCAGCCCTATGCGGCGGTCGGAGGCTTTGCCGGAGTCACGGTGATGAAGGTCGTTCAGGTCGGAGTGGCAAGAAGCGTCTACAGCAACGAGGCCGGCTGGGGCAGCTCGCCGATTATCCACGCGGCCGTTGACGTAGATCATCCTGGACGCCAGGGCCTCTGGGGCGCGATGGAGGTCTTCATGGATACGATGGTCGTCTGCACCATCACCGGTTTGATGGTCATCATCACCGGCGCGTGGCAGACAGGACGCGGCGGCGCAGGCTCGGTCGGCGAAGCGCTGGGAATAGCCTTCGGCGGATACGCCCCGCATATGCTCGCGTTTTTTATGATAATCTTCTCCCTCACCACGACAACAGGCTGGTTCTCATATCTGGAATCGCTCATCGTCTACTGTGTTCAGAATAAGCCGCACGAAGAACGCATGAAATATGTGAAATTTGTTCGCTACACTGGACCGATGGTCCCCCTCTGCGTCTCGATGTTCTTCTTCTACCACGGAACAGTTCCCTCAGTCGTATGGATGATGCTCGATATACAGTCGGCACTGCCGGTCTACGTAAACGTCATCGCCCTGACGCTGCTCTCGCCAGTGATCTTCAGGCTGGTCAAGGAATTTGAAACTGATTACCTAAACCCTGAAAAGGCGGCGAGACAGGCGGCGAAAGCGGCGGCTAAGTCAGGAACTAAGGCAACCGACGAAAACTAACGAAAACTAAAAAGTATAACAATAGCTGCTATGGGGAGGAGCGCGGCGCTCTTCCCCATTAATCAAGAAAACAGGAGGATATGTGATGTCAGAATTCATAAATTCAGTCGATGTCAAAGTAAAGGTAAATATCTACTGCGACGGTAAGGTGCAGAGCCGTACTCTTCGCTATCCGGACGGAAAGACGCAGACTCTTGGCGTATATCTCCCCGGAGAGTTTGAGTTCCATTCGGACGGTCCGGAAAAGGTAGTAATGACGGCCGGCGCGGTCGAAGTTTTGTTTCCGGGAGACAAAGGCTGGCGGCTGGTGGAGACCGGCGGCTGCTATGACGTGCCGGCGAATACCGTCTTTAAAGTCCGCTGCAGCGAAATTTCAGAGTATATCTGCGATTTTCTCTAGGCTTCAGTAATGAACGAGAGGCTCGACAGGATCGTAAAATCATATCTTCCGCGGCTGGTGCAGAGCGTATGCGAAAGCGTACGTATCCCCAGCCTCTATACGGAAGACGCCAGCGGGTTTCCCTACGGCATTGAGATCGCCCGTGCCGCCGACCACGCGATGGCCTGCGCTAGGCAGCTGGATTTCAAAGTTACGGATCTGGACGGCAAAATATGCTGGGCCGATTACGGCGACGGAGAAGAGACTGTGGCCGTGATGGGACACCTTGATGTGGTGGCTCCAGGCGAAGGCTGGGACTTTGAGCCGTTCTGCGGATGTGTTAAAAACGGGGCTATTCTCGGACGCGGCACGCAGGACGATAAAGGGCCGCTCTTTAGCTCTCTCTACGCGCTGAAGGCGGTGGCTGACCTCGGAATTCCACTCTCAAAGAGGGTACGGATAATTTTTGGCATGGACGAAGAGAGCGGGAAAATGCGCGACGTGGAGGCCTACCTTAAAAGCGAACGGCCGCCGCTTTACGCCTTTACCCCAGATGGAGCCTATCCGGTGGTCAACACGGAAAAAGGGACGATAAAATTTACTTCCACGGCAGTTTTTGAAACAGCTCCCGTGAAAGGAATCTCTCTGGCAAAGATATCCGGCGGTGAAAGCATCGGTTCTGTACCCGCGAGAGCTGAGGCCGTGCTCAAGGGAGAGATACAGGCACTTGAAAGAACCGCAAGCGCTGTTGCCGCGGAGGCTAAAAGGAACGGCTGGAAAACCAAAATAGCCGCCTCCGGCGACCACCTTACCATCACCGTTCACGGGAAGGCGGCTCATGCCACACTGCCTGAGCTTGGAGAAAACGCCGTCGGCAGACTGCTGATTCTCCTCAGCGCCACCGAAATCAACGGCGGCGCCGGAAAGTTCGTGCGTTTCCTTGCGGACAAAATCGGTGTAGAGGCTGACGGCTGCTCGCTGGGAATAAAGGCCTCGCACGCACACTGCGGCGCGCTGACCGTAAATATGGCGAAAATCAGCGGCGACGAGCATTCCATCACCGTCACCTGCGGCATATACATCCCCGCAGAGACGATATCTTTCGACAGCGTCTGCGAAACGCTCGAACAGAGCTTCTCTTTTGCCGGCGGCAGCTTTGAGCCCTTCGCGAAGACGGCGCCGCTCTACTACAGCCCGGAGCACCCGCTGATAAAGACCCTGCAGCGCGGCTATCACAACGCCACCGGCAAAGAGCCATACCTCGTCAGTATGTGCGGCGGGACGTACTCCAAGAGGATGCCAAACATGGTTCCCTACGGAGCCACCTTTGAGAACGAGGATGACAGGGCGCACGGGGCAAACGAGAGGCTTTTAATCACCAACCTGATGGAAAGCACAAGGCTGATGGCGTACGCGATATTAGAGATGGCGAAATGAACGGAACGAGGAAAATATTAAGTCCTGAACTCGGTTATATCTTCATATTTTTCTCCATCACCTTCATCAGCGCCTCCATGGAGAGCGGCTATTATTTTCTGCTGCCCTATCTTGAGGGACGCGGCATCCCCCTCGGCGCACTCGGGGGCGTAGCTATGGGGATATGCTACGGCATATCCTTTTTTATCCGTCCGTTCGTCCCTTTTTTTGAACAGCGGCTAGGCAACGATAAGATGCTTTTGGGAGGTTACGCCTGTTTTTTTATCAGTGCCGCCGGCATCGCGCTCTTTGCTAAAGAGATATTCTCAGTCATCATCTGGCGCGGCATCACCGGCATCGGGCTGAGCATGGTCGGCGTCTCTCTCACCGCCTATGAACGGCAGTTTATTCCCGAAAATATCCGGGGACGCAGCATCGCACTGATAACGACGGCCTATAGCCTCCCATCACTGATAATCGTTCCCGCGATGGAGCTTCTTATCACTAAGGAACTTTATCTCTGTTACATATTTTTCTTCCCTCTGCTGGTTGCTGCGGGAACCGTTGTAATCCGCAAGCTGCCAAAAATCGAAGAACGGGGAACGGCGGCTGAAGCTGACGATATGCCCTCCATATCATATATATCGCTGCTCCGAAAGCCGCAGATATCCCTTTTCGCTGTCTCCGCCGCGCTTTTCGCCCTAACGGACGCCGGACAGCTCACTTTCGTACAGCTCACCGGGGAACTCGGCCTGACGGCCTCTTACTTCTTCAGTGTCTCCGCGGGAACGGCACTGCTTTTCCGTATACTCTGCGGAAAACTCATTGATATGCTGCCGCGCAAGATCTGCGCCTCGGGAGCAACAGCCATTACCGCCGCAATGATGTTTATTATGACGACGGCCTCTACAGCCTCATCGCTTATGTTATACGGCTTTATCTTCGGAATCGGCATGGGCTTCGGCTACCCCGCTTTTATGTGCCTGATCCTCGACCTGGGCGGCAAAGCCTATGTTACACGCCTGGCGGTAGTATTCGGTCTGATATATTCAGGTTTCTTTTTTCTGACGCCGGTAATTATGGAGTTTTTCATCAACATCATGGGAAGCGCGGCGCTGGCTTATAAAGTAATCTACGGAAGCGTATTTTTAGCGGCGGCCATAACCGTGCCGGTCGGCGCTAAAGTTTATAGAAAAACTAATAACATACAGGAGTGGTAAATAATGAAGATAGGATTTATGGGTTCAGGAGCGATCGCGGAGATTTTAAGCCAGAAGATAACGGCGAGCGGCATCGCCAAGCCGTCGGATATCTACCTTTATGACGTGAGCGCGGATCGCCTCGCATATATGAGCGAGAAATACGGCCTCACCGTCTGCTGCGAGCCTAAAGATATGATCGCCGCCGCCGACTACGTCTTTATGTGCGTACGCTCGGACAACGCCATTGATATGGCAAAAACGCTCAATGCCTACGATTTCACGGGCAAAACTATCGTCTCCATCTCTTCCGGCATCCCCATGGCGCTCTACGAAAACAACGTTCCCGGCGCGGCGGTGGCACGCGCACTCCCCAACCCACCGAGCAGAATCGGCCACGGCGTCATCGCCGTCGCCTTCAACTCCAAGGTGAGCGAGTCACAGAGGGCCGACCTGATGAAGATATTCGGCGCAATGGGCACCTGCCTCGCCCTTGGTGAGGATAAGATCAACGCGATAACCTCACTTACCGGCCCCGCACCGGTCTATGCCTTCTTCCAGGGGATCGTCGAATCGGCGCTGCTGCTTGGCATCGACCACAAGACAGCGGCGAAGATGGCCTTCGGCACCGTAGAGGGCTGCCTCAAGGTCTGGGAGAACAATATCGACAACATCGGCGGACTGCTCGCGGAGACCAGCACCCCCGGGGGCATCTCCGTTCGCCAGCTCTACAACCTCGAACAGAATGCCTTCAAAGCCACGGTTAAGGAGTGCTATGAAGAGGGATTCCTGCGCACCAAGGCCTACAGCGACGGCATTTTGGAGATGCTCAGCAAAGAATAGGAACGTCAATTTAACGGACAGGCTCCGCTCTCCCGCCGCAGCGGGGAGCGGAGCCGTTTTTATTCAAACAAAATAAAACTTTACTGTGGCATTAATTACCCCGTAACGTTACAATCTCTCTGTATCCTTGTTAATCGTAAGATTGATTTCCGCGGAGGGATATTTATGCCGAAGAGCGCCTCACCGACAAGAGATAACTCCAGCATCCCGGCCTCAGCGTGGAGTTATATACTGCTGTTCTTCTGTATCACCTTTATCAGCGCCGCGCTTGAGAGCGGCTATTATTTCATGCTTCCCTACCTCGCAGGGATCGGAATCTCCGCGGGAGAGCTTGGGGGCGTAGTCATGGGAGTGTGCTACGGGGTCTCTTTCTCGCTGCGCCCATTCATCCCAATAGCGGAACAGCGCTTCGGAGGCCGCAGCCTGATACGTTTCGGCTACGGCTGTTTCTTCGTCAGCGCGGCGGGCGTCGCGTTCTTTGCGGGAACGGTGAAGAGCGTGATTCTGTGGCGCGCAGTCGCCGGAGTCGGCTTCGGGATCGTCGGCATCATGATGACGGCCTATGAGCGGCAGTTTATACCAGAAAATATCCGCGGCCGCAGCATCGGACTGATTTCCACCGCCTACAATTTACCCTCTCTCATCGTCGTGCCGGCGATGGAGTTCCTGATCTCAGAGGGCTTTTTTAAAAGCTATATATTTTTCTTTCCGCTGCTGGTGACGGCCGGCATTGCCGCCATAAGGCGCCTGCCGCCGCTCCCCGCCGAGAACGCCGCCACACACGAGTACGGAGAAACGGAGGAGAAGGCCTCTTATCTCGTACTGCTCAAGAGACCGCAGATAATCTTTTTCATCATCTCCGCCATGTTATTCGCCCTCACCGACGCGGGGCAGCTGCGCTTCGTGCAGCTGGCGCAGGAACGGGGCGTCGCCGCCTCATACTTCTTCAGCGTCTCGGCGGGAACGGCGCTGTTGTTCAGGATTATTTTCGGACATCTCATCGACCGGCTGCCGCGCAAGCTGTGCGCGCCGGTATCAACTGCGGTAACGGCGGCGATGATGTTTACAATGACCTTCGTCTCCACCCCTGCAATGCTGATGCTCTGCGGCTTTATCTTCGGCCTCGCGATGGGCTTCGGTTATCCGGCCTTCATGTGCCTGACGATAGACCTCGGGGGACGGCGCTATGTGACGCGCCTCGCCGTCCTCTTCGGCCTGCTATATTCCAGTCAGTTCTTCATTACGCCGATCATTATGGAATTCCTCATCCGGCTCGCGGGCGACGCGGCTGGAGCCTACCGCCTGCTCTACGGCGCGGTATTCCTCGCCGCGGCGGCTCTCGTACCGCTGAGTCCGCGGGTATACCGGCGTTAAGAGACAATATAATTGCAGTACAGCTTAGCCATCTTCTTTATATCTTCCAGCGCGATCTTCTCATCCTCGTTGCTGTGATAGATGTCCTCGCCCGGCCCTATTATGGCGAAGGGGATGCCAAGGGAGGGAACGACGACGGAGGTATCGCAGAGATAGTATATCCCCGTCTTTTTTGGCTTGAATCCCAGCGATCTGTATATATCCTCAAATCTCTTTATATGAGGGGAATTTTCGTCCATCGCGCAGGGCAGGCGCAGATTGTCCACACATATTTCGAAACCGGCTTCCGGATATTTTTCATTCAATTCTTTAGCGGTACCGTTGATTATCGATAGAATCCTCTTTTCGTTTATCGCGGGCAGGAACCTGATATCCAGAGAGGCCCTCGCACTGCCAGGCAGCATATAGCGCGCTATCCCCTTTGACTCAAGCTCGGTGATGACGCAGGTGTTGTAGCCGAGATAGGGGTGCGGCTCGCCGCGCAGCATTACATTCAGCTTTCTGTGGTATTCGAGAAGGAGTTTCACCACGTCAGCGCTCTGTTTCGGAAAGGCCGCGTGGGCATAATGCCCGCTGACCTCCGCCCTGACCCAGGCGACCCCCTTTTGCGCGATACCGATCATGCAGCCTGTAGGCTGCACAAAGATCACCTCTCCTATGCCTTCCAAAAAACTTCCCTCGACGAGGGCCCTCGCCCCAAGGCCGTCCTCGTCGTTGTCTGCCGTGAAGGCAAAGAAGACATCGCAGGGAAGCCCGCCGCAGCGTGAGAGTATCTCCGCCGCGAGGATCATCGCGGTCACTCCGCCCTTGTTGATGGCTCCCCTGCCGAATACATAGCCGTCGGAAAAATCCGCGCTGTAGGGATAATGCTTCCAGCGCAGAGTGCTCTCCAGCCCGATCGTGTCAAGATGCCCCATAAGCAGGACCGGCGGGCGTTCCGCCCCTCCCTTGATATACAGCAGGAGAGTGCTCCTGTTTGCTCCGTGCGATATCACGCGCGGGGTAATCCTCTCGTTTCCGCCGATCAAAGACAGAAGATATTTTACGGCGTCGGCCTCGTCTCCCTGCGGCTGATGGGTCCTTATGCGTATCAGCTGCTGCAGTATATTGAGCGCCCGCGCCCCGTTTATCTCCCTGTTTTTTATCTCGCTTATGTCAGCCACAGATTATCTGCCCCTCAAAGAATATAATTTCAAAGCAAGCGCCACGTTAAACCGGTTAACCGGCAGAGCCAGATCGATATCCAAAATTTCCTGTATCCTTTGATATCTATATTTTAACGTATTATAGTGGAAATTCATTTCTACTGAGCTCTGTTTCAAATTCCATGAATTTTTCTCTATGCACTCCAAAGTCTCCAAAAGGTTCTCATATTCCCCCTTTGGACTCTCCGAGATCAGCTTTCCCAGCACGGACTCCACAAATCTGTCGGTTTCGGGATGACCGGCAAAGAGCATGAGAAGCCGCATCGCCCCAAGCGAGCGCCAGGCCCGGCACCACTCCCCGCCGCCGCTCAGAAGACAGGCGGCACGAAAAGCCATCTCCGCCTCCTCGTAACTTTTCGGCAGATCCTCGGTGTCATTTTTTATCGAGCCAAAACCGACGCGGAGATTTTCAAACATCTCTCCCGTCTCGTCCCGTTTTTTTATATTTTCGATAGTATATTCAATAAAGTCGCAGGCCGCGCCCTCGTCCATGGGAAACTGCGGCGTGAAGGCAATAACAATCTTTTTTCTCTCATGCCAAGCCACATAGCGCTTGAAAAAACGGCCAAACTTTTCGTCTATCGCGCTCAGCGCCTCGGACTCTTTCAGCGATCTGTCGCGCTGACTCTTTCCGTAGCCTATCACAGCGACCATGCTGCCCCTCTCCAGGGGGAAGGGACGCTCCTTGAATTCCGCCGCCGCCCTCTCAAGGCGCAGCTTTCCCGTGAGAAAACGCTGCAATATATCTGACTCCGCCGACTGGCGGCGCTCGCTCTCCGCCCGTTTCCTCGCGCAGTAGACGCGTATGGAGAGCACAGCAGAGTCGATGCGTCCGCCGATATCCGCGGCTCGATCTTTAGGCAGCAGGAAATGCCCTAACAGCCGCTCGCCGTCCCTTATCTTCTCAATGAAATAACGCTGCCGCAGCTCCTCCAGAGGATAGGCCCCGACCTGTTCTGTAAATACGTGGTCGTCCGATTCAATATAGATGGCGCCGTTCGCATCCTTAAAGCAGGCGGGGCTTTTGAGGTTTTCTGCAATCTTCCGCAGAAGCTCCTGAAATGAATCGGCTGTCAGGGCCACATCTACGAGAAACTGAAAAAAGCCTCTTTCGTCCATCTCGCGGACCCCTTAAATATATTTCCGGTAGATATCCAACCGCTCGTTCGCAATCAGAGGCCTCATATCCCTGACCTCGCGCAGCAGCTTCCCGTCAAGCACAATATCGGCGACCGCCTCCTCGAAAAACGGCAGCTGCAAAAGCAGCTCGCCGTCCGGGGCGACCACATGCGAACCTCCGAAATAAGGCTCGCCGCCGGCCGCCTGATTACAGCAGACGACGTAACTCGTCTGTGAAAAAGCGGTGCCAACCGAGAGCCGCTGCCAGTTGCGGAGGCATCCCGGAGCGGCGCTCCTCTCGAGCACAGTCGCCGCAGACGGATAAAAGAGGACTTCAGCCCCCAGCTTCACGGCAAAGATGGCATTCGTAACATGCCACAGATCCTCACAAACAAATAGTCCCGCATTTCCCCGCTCAGACTTTGCCACGACGACCTCATCTCCCGCCGTGAAATTAAGATGTTCGGTGTATTGGGCATAATTGCAGAGATTTATTTTGCGGTGCAGCGCGAGAGTCTCCCCGCCTGCGATGTATTCAAGCGCGATATATGGTTTCTCCGTCCCATCTTCAAAGAGCGGATAGCTGACCAGAATGTCCGTCTTTGACTTTTTGCCGCCCTCGCGCAGCATTGAAAGCCCCTCCGCCACATCCGCCCGCAGAGCTCTTTTCTCCGCCTCGCTCCTGATAAACCCGGAGACGGCATAACCGGAGAGATAAAGCTCCGGCAGTACGATGAGACCGCTGCCGCGCCTCGCGCTCTCGTACATAACTTCAAGAGCCCTACCGGCGTTTTTCCGTACCTCCATCAAAGTAGGAGCCAGCTGCGCCAGAGTGATTTTCCATTCTTTCATTCCCAACACCTCCTGATACATTCGTATTATAACCTTTTAAAGGCAGACATAAGGTTATCATGCCTGCCCTCTTAGTTCAGATATTTACCCGATGCGGTCAGTCCATTATTTTAGCGGCGCGCTCCGTAGGCCGGTAGTTATGGACGAGGAAGTCAAACATCAGCTTCGCCGCGGCGATCGAAGAGAACTCGTTCTTAAGGTCAAAGGGAGGATTGACTTCGGTCACGTTGAAGGAGTGCGTATAGGGTGCCAGCAGCTTCATCAGCTCCTGCAGCTCATACGTATTGAAGCCGCCGGTCTCGTTGGCGCCGCTTCCTGGGGCGTAGATGCCCTCAAGCACGTCAATGTCTATCGTGACGAACATAACCTCGGTATCCCTTGCCGCCCTTTCAAGCGTCAGCTTTGCGGTACCCTCTATTCCGAGACGGTAAAAATCGCGCGGACTGATCTCGGTGATACCCTTCTCCACAATATAATCATAATAGTCGGGATAATTATAGGCGCGGCAGCCGATCTGCACCACATTCCTCGAATCTACCCGCGGCAGCAGCTCTATCGCGCGTCTTATTGAGCTGCTGTGCGAAAATTCCCCCTGTATCGGGGTGGAATCCAGCAGGTCAAGGTGCCCGTCAAAGTGCACTATCCCGACCTTGCCCTTAACGCTGTCATGCAGCGCCTTGATCTGAGGCCAGGTTATCGAGCAGTCGCCTCCGAGGAGCACCGGTATGTACTTCGCCTGATGCAGCTCGCGGCATTTATTTTCAATGCGCTTCTTCGTTTCAAAATGGTCGTAAGAGCAGATCTCCACGTCGCCGAAGTCCTTCACCTCAGCATCGCAGAAGTCGATCAGTCGGAACTCTTCAAGGTCCATGACCTTGTTGTCGATTATGCGGTCGAATATCCAGGAGGCGTTTTTCCTTATCGACTCCGGCGCAAAGCGCGAACCAGGGCGGCCATGTGAAGCATCCTCATCCCAGGGAACGCCGAGTATCCCATATTTTTTCGCGGGGTTTTCTTTTACAGCAGTGATATTCATCTTCAAATTTCTCCTTTATCGTTTGTATTATGTTTTATCTGCCTAGGCAGCAACCTTGTTCGGCCAGATGAGGGAGGCGGCGATTCCTACGACGAGGCTTACCGCGAATGACATAAAGAGCGCGGGGATCACCTTCGCGTCAAGGCCAGACATCACCCAAAAGATCGTAAAGGGCATTCCGACACAGACCACTGCGAAGGCTCCCTTGGCGCTGAACCTCTTCCAGAAGAAGGTGAGCAGGATAATCACTGAAAAGGGGTCGCCGATACCGGCCCAGACATAGCCGATAATCTTAAAGATCAGGTTGGACGGCACTACATAGGCCGTCCCGAGGGCCAGTACCGCCATCAGGGCCGTCATGATCCTGGCGAATTTAAGCTCCTGCCGCGAGTCGGAATCCTTGGTGAAATAACGTTTGACGATGTTGACGGAGAATTCCGTCGAGGCCAGTACCAACAGAGAGTCCGCGGTGGAGATGAGCGCGGCGAAGGCGGCGACGATGAAGAGCGCGGCGATCGTCGGATGGAAGAATTTCAGCATCACCATCGGGAATACGGATTCCGGGTCCGGAAGTCCTGACGGTCCCCATATCGCAAGGCCAAGCCAGCCGATGGAACAGGCTCCGAAGTAGGCGATCAGCGTCCAGACGATACCGATATTACGCGCGGTGATCGTGTTTTTAAAATCCTTGATCGCCATAAAACGCATCGTAAGCTGCGGCATGCCGCCTAAATAGCCGAAGACATAGGCGAAGCCGCCCAGCACTCCGGCGAACATCGCCCAGCCACTGCCGCCGCCCAGAATATTCGTATAGGAGGAGCCCGCCTTATGCAGCGCCGCGAATATTCCGTTCGCGTAGACGCCGCTCATGCCACCGATCTCCATAAATCCAAGGATCGGAGCAATGCCGAGCGCGCAGACCATCAGGAACGCCTGGATACAGTCCGTATAAATGACGCTCTTAAAACCGCCGTATATGGTATAGGGGATGATGATAAGCATTGTGATGACCATACCCGTCGCGGGGCTGATACCGAACAGAACGTTAAAGACCTTCCCTCCTCCGAGAAGCTGAGCTCCGATGTAAAAGAAGAAGAAAAACACGATGACCATGCAGCTGACGGTCCTTATACTTGATTCCATCGCAGGGTGCATCTTTGATATCAGATCGACAAAAGAGATAGCGTCTTTTTCCTCCGCAACTTGTCTGATGCGGTAGGCGAGAACGGCCCAGGCGAAGGCGATCCCCACCGCGCAGCCGAACAGGACCCAGAAACAGCTCATGCCGGAGGCATAGGCCCAGCCCGGCAGCCCCAGGAGCGCCCAGGAAGACTCACCGGTGGCCCTTTCGGAGAGGGCGGCGGCCCAGCCAGGGATGTCACGGCCGCCGATGGCGTAGTCCTCTTCGTTGGAGACCTTTCTCCCCTGATAGACGCCGAAACCAATAAAACAGGCAAAGTAGAGCACAAAAACAGTGATGTATTGAATATTATTGCTGAAACTCATTTCCATATACATTGCCTCCTATCCTGCTGCTCGATTTTTAATATTCAATTCTTAGCGGGCGGTCAAAATGCTGCAGTCAAATCAACGTGCTCCAAAGAATGAATAAAATATAAAATCTGCGGGAACCTTTTACCATATCTTCACAAGAGGCGATCCTTATACGATGAGTACAAATATACGTTAAATAAAATTTTGTCATTTTATACCTAAAAACTGAGAATATCTATTAAAAGAATTGATCGAGAATATAACATAAGAAAAATATGAATACTATTTGAGAAGAAAGACGGATAGGGCCGGTATGGACTATAATGCGAAGAGACGAACGGGAGGCGTGGAGATGAAATTCAGGATCAGGCCATTCAAAGAGAGCGACATTGCGGATATCAACGAGATACGTTCCATGCGCGGAGTCATTGAGACGATACCGACGCTTTTTTCGGAGAGCGTGGCGTTCACGGAAAAGGTAATGAAGTCTATCGGGCCGAATGATCCTGTGCTTTCGGCGGTCATCGATACGCCGGAGGGAGAAAAGGTGATCGGCAACGGCGTGCTGCGCCTCACAGAAAAAGCGCGCCTGCGCCACACCGCCTCTGTCGCGCTCATCGTACACGCCGGTTATCACAATATGGGCGTCGGCCGCGCAATCCTCTCGCAGCTGCTGGAGATAGCCGACAAATGGCTGATGCTTGTCCGCATTGACCTTGAGGTTGTGGCCGACAACGCCGGCGCGATTCATTTGTACGAATCGCTCGGTTTTCAAACAGAGGGGCGTCTCAAATACGCCTTCATGAAAGACGGGAAATACGCGGATCTTCTTGTCATGGGGAGATATAATCTCCCATAAATCGGCGTTTATACGCACGACTAACTTCATAACCGAGGGCTTGGCAATACTGCGGCAGGCGCATCCGTATGCCGCGGCAATATGGATGATTTGAAAATGTTCCCGCCCAGTGGCGGGAACATTGCCTTGCGATCACCGCACTACTTTAGTGCGCCTCCGCTTGCCAAGCCCTCAGTTATTTCGTTATTCGCACGTCTAAACGCCGATTTATCTTCAATAAGGTAAAAGATAAATACTATTTAGCTTTGCTTTTGTTTGTCATGCCGGGCTTGACCCGGCATCCAGAGACTTGGGTTTTGTCTTTCCCGCATGTCATGAAACAGAAACAGCCCGGAGACACTGGGCGCCGGCTCGGAGGCCGGTGCAACAAGGCAGGGATACACGGCGGCTTTTGCCTCAATATGCTGGACGATAAACCACTATTTACAGTTTCCCATATCGGGGATAAATCGGCGTTTAGAAGTGCGAGTTGCTAAATAAAAAGGGGGCTCCGATACCGGAACCGTATCTTCATACGGTGAGGATTCGGAGCCCCCTTTTTATGACGCAAATCGTGCTTATAAACGCCGATTTTGTTATTTGGAGAGCAGGGTAAGCATAGCTCCCGCCGCAACGGCCGTGCCGATAACGCCGGCAACATTCGGGCCCATAGCGTGCATCAGGATGTAGCTTCCCGGGAACTCCTTCGAGACCACCTTCTGGCATACGCGCGCCGCCATCGGAACGGCGGATACGCCGGCCGCGCCGATGATCGGGTTGATCTTGCCGCCGGAGACAACCTTCATCAGCTGTCCGAAGCAGACGCCACCCGCGGTGCTGAATACGAAGGCGATGAGCCCGAGGCAGATGATCTTGATCGTCGCCAGTGTGAGGAATGACTCAGCGCTCATCGTCGCGCCGACGGAGATTCCGAGGAATATCGTCGTAGCGTTGAGCACCTCATTCTGCGCCGCGAGCGAGAGACGCTCGGTGCAGCCGCATTCGCGCATAAGGTTCCCGAACATCAGCATTCCCACGAGGGGGACTGAGGCCGGCAGAACGAGTCCGCAGGCGATCGTAGAAACGATCGGGAAGAGGATGCGTTCTGTGCGCGTGACGGGGCGCAGCTGCTCCATCTTGATCGCGCGGTCCTTTTTCGTCGTCAGCAACTTAATGACGGGGGGCTGGATCAGCGGCACGAGCGACATATAGCTGTAGGCGGCGACAGCGACGGCTGGCAGGATACCCTTGGCAAGCTTCGCGCAGAGGTAGATGGCCGTAGGACCATCGGCGCCGCCGATGATGCCGATACCAGCCGCCTCCTGGATCGTGAAGCCCATGAACATCGCGCCGATGACCGCAAAAAAGACTCCTATCTGCGCCGCAGCACCGAGAAGGAAGGTGATGGGGTTAGCAAGCAGAGGGCCGAAGTCGGTCAGAGCACCAATACCCATAAAGATAATGACCGGGTAAAGCTCATGGTCTATGCCAAATTTTACAAAGTAAAGGAAACCGCCCGGATCAACGATACCGGAGAGCGGCAGGTTGACCAGAAGGCATCCAAAGGCGATGGGCATAAGGAGCAGAGGCTCAAAGCCCTTCGCAATGGCGAGATAGAGCAGGATGAAGGAGACGAGCAGCATAACAAGCGTAGGCCCGTTCAGCGCAACAAATCCTGACTGTTCCACCACACCCTTTAGTGCGGTCATATAAAGTTCCATTCAGTTTTCCTCCCTAGGAAAAGACTGCACGAACGCAGACTACGCTACGACCAGGAGTGTGTCGCCAGTACTGACTGTATCTCCTTCTTTGCAGCAGATCTGTGATACTGAGCCCGCTACGGTGGTGAAAATCTCATTTTCCATCTTCATCGCTTCGAGGATGATGACGAGCTGGCCCGCGGTTACCGCCGCGCCCTGAGCGACAAGGATCTTAAGGACTTTACCGGGCATCGGAGCGGTGATCGAGCCTGCGCCTGCGGGGGCCGCGGGAGCGGGGGCCGCCACAGGGGCCGGAGCCGCTACAGGAGCGGGGGCCGCTACGGGAGCAGGAGCCGCGCCTGCACCCATCTCTTCAACATCTACGTCGTATGCTTTTCCGTTAACGGTGACTCTGTATTTGCGTGACATCAGAAAAAAACCTCCTAAAATTTTGTTGTTATCAGAGGCTTAGCAGCCTTCTGTGTTCTGGAGCCTACCCACATTCTTCCATGCGGTCGATACGGGGGCTTTTACCGGACTGAAGGCAACTACGCGCGCTGTTGATCCGCAAGCTGCCATGATGGCGGCCGATATTACGGCGAGAAGTTCGTCGTCGTCGGCAGAGACCGCCGCGGCGGGAGCCGCCGGAGCGGCCGGCGACGGCTGCGCCGTTGTGGCCGGCTTCGGCTTGCTCATGTTGTCGATCGCCGCACATACATGCTTCATCCCCATCATGACGAGCATAAGCCCGACGATGACGATGAATACGATGCTGAAGGCGATGAACGACATTGTGAGCCCGCCTGTGACGCCGACAAAATATGAACTGATATGTCCTGTCATAATTGGCTTCCCCCTGCCTTAGTTGGGCAGAATGCCATGCTTGCGTTTCGGACGAAGTTCGCTCTTGCTCTCCGTCATCAGAAGTGCCTGATAGAGAGCGGGACGTGTCTCCTCAGGGAGGATGACGCGGTCAACGAATCCGCGCTGCGCCGCGCGATAGGGGTTCGCAAATGATTCTTTGTATTCCTCGATCTTCTCCGCGCGCTTGGCAGTCTTGTCCTCGGCGGCATCGATCTCCTTGCGGAAGATGATGTTCGCCGCGCCCTCGGCGCCCATGACCGCGATCTGAGCCTGCGGCCAGGCAAGGACTACGTCCGCGCCCAGGTCTTTGCTGCACATGCCGAGATATGATCCGCCGTAGGCCTTGCGCATGACGATGGTGATCTTCGGCGACGTTGCTTCGCTGTAGGCATAGAGGAGTTTCGCACCGTGGCGGATGATACCGCCCATCTCCTGATTGAGTCCGGGAAGATATCCGGGGACGTCTTCAAATGTCACGATCGGAAGGTTGTACGCATCGCAGATGCGGATATGGCGGCTCGCCTTATCGGAGGCGTCAATGTCAAGGCATCCGGCCATGAACTTAGCCTGGTTGGCGATGATGCCGATGACGCGTCCGCCGACTCTCGCAAAGCCGGTGACGATGTTTTTGGCGTAGAGCTCCTGCACTTCGCAGAAATCTCCGTTGTCGACGACCTTTTTGATGACGTCGCGGACGTCGTAACCCCTGTTCGGGTTTGTCGGAACTATCTCGCGAAGCTCCGCGTCCATGCGCGAGGGATCGTCTCCGGTCTCCATGTAGGGAGGCTCTTCCATGTTGTTGCTGGGAAGGTAGCTCATTACCTTGCGGACCTGGGCGTAGCACTCGGCTTCATTAGCCGCGAAGAAGTGCGCGCAGCCTGATGTCGCGTTGTGGGCGCGGGCGCCGCCGATCTGTTCGGAGGTAACGTCTTCACCGGTGACTGACTTAATAACCGCGGGGCCTGTGATGTGCATGATACCGACTTTGTCTACCATGAAGATAAAATCTGTAAGCGCGGGGCTGTAAACGGCTCCGCCAGCACAGGGTCCGGCGATGATGGAGAACTGCGGGATAACGCCGCTGGCTTTGACGTTGCGGAAGAATATCTGTCCGTAACCTGAAAGAGCGTCGACCGCCTCCTGAATACGGGCTCCGCCTGAATCGTTGATGCCGATGCAGGGGGCGCCGTTCGTAAGGGCAAGGTCAAGAACCTTGCAGATCTTTTTGGCGTGCATTTCGCCAAGCGAACCGCCCATTACTGTGAAATCCTGGCTGAATACGTAGACTATACGTCCGTCTATCGTGCCGTAGCCGGTTACAACGCCGTCGCCGAGGAATGTTGTCTTTTCGAGCCCGAAGTTGGTGCAGCGGTGCTCGACAAATTCATCGATCTCCACGAAGCTGCCGGGGTCAAGAACTGCGTCGATGCGCTCACGTGCGGTCATCTTACCCTTGTCGTGCTGTTTGGCGATGGCCTTTTCTCCGCCGCCAAGAGCCGCTTTTTCGCGTTTGGCAACCAGAGCAGCGCACAGTTCGTCGATCGTTTTGTCCGCCATTACTTCTTACCTCCTCATAATTTCTTAGATGAAAGCCCGGCCAGCTCCCCGCATAGCCGTTCTTCCACAGGTAGTGCTATGGACAAGGCGTCCCGTGCCGCCCTGGCACGGGAGCCTTTTTCCTTAGTTAATCGCGCTGGCAGAGTTCAAGAAGCACTCCGCCGCTGGCCTTCGGGTGAACAAAGGCGATCTTCGCGCCGCCCGCGCCGATACGGGGCTTTTCATCGATAAGGCGCACGCCCTTTTCTTTGAGTTCGGCAAGCGCCGCTTCGATGTCGGCGACTCTGACCGCGACGTGCTGGATTCCCTGTCCGTTTTTCTCAATGAACTTTGAGACAGGGCTGTCCTCCGTCGTTCCCTCAAGAAGCTCGAATTCCGTGTCATCGATGGGCAGGAAGGCTGTTTTGACTCTCTGCTCGGCGACTTCTTCAACGCCGTGGCACTTCACGCCGAGGGTATCCTCCCAGAATTTAAGAGCTTCGTCGATGCTCTTTACGGCTACTCCGATATGATCTACATTTTTAATTTCCATAATTTTACGCCTCTTTCGCTCTCTTTTCGGCTACCGCCTTTTCAAGCCATTCAATCGTCTCCGTGGTCGGCGTTCCGGGGCCGAAGATCGCGCCTGCACCGAAGCTGAGGAGCGTCGGGTAGTCAGTTTCGGGAATGACTCCGCCGCCGAAGACGATGATGTCCTCCGCGTGCTTCTCTTTGAGAAGATCGATGATGGCCTTAAAGCAGTACTCATGCGCTCCCGAAAGAATGCTGATGCCGATGGCGTCAGCGTCTTCCTGGATCGCTGTGGCAACTATCTGTTCCGGTGTCTGGCGGAGACCTGTGTAGATGACCTCCATGCCAGCGTCTCTGAATGCTCTAGCTATGACCTTCGCGCCACGGTCGTGGCCGTCAAGTCCTGGTTTCGCAACAACTACGCGAATTTTACGGTCCATAATTTCTTCCTCCTTAAAAAGCACTCGCGATTCTAAAGAACCACGTTCTCCTGGTACTCGCCAAAGACCTCGCGGAGCACGCCGCAGATCTCGCCCTCTGTCGCGTACGCGTGTACGGCGTCGAGGATGAGCGGCATAAGGTTCGCGTCGCCCTTCGCGCCCTCGCGGATTGCGTCAAGCGTCGTCTTGACTCTGACGTTGTCGCGGTTCGCCTTCATTTCGCGGAGCTTCTTAATCTGGTTCACGCCTACGCTTGCGTCGACCTTAAGGAGTTTGCGCTCTGACATGTCTTCTTCGATCTGGAACTTGTTGACGCCAACGATGATACGGTCGCCTGATTCGATAGATTTCTGATACTGGTACGCCGCATCCTGGATGTTCTTCTGCGGATATCCCTTCTCGATGGCCGTCATCATGCCGCCGAGCTCGTCGATCTTCTTGATGTACTCCCACGCGCCCTCTTCGATCTCTTTTGTAAGAGCCTCGATGGCGTAGCTGCCGGCAAGCGGGTCTACAACGCTCGTAACGCCTGACTCGTAAGCGACGATCTGCTGCGTGCGGAGGGCGATGCGGACGCTCTTGTCCGTCGGAAGGGCGAGAGCTTCGTCAAGGCTGTTGGTGTGCAGCGACTGGGTGCCGCCGCATACCGCCGCCATCGTCTGAATGGCGACGCGGACGATGTTGTTCTCTGCCTGCTGCGCCGTCAGCGTGCATCCGGCGGTCTGGGTGTGGAAGCGGAGCATCTGGGCGCCCTTTTCGGTGACTCCGAAGCGCTCCTTCATAATGCGTGCCCAAACCTTGCGCGCCGCGCGGAACTTCGCAACCTCTTCTATAAAGTCGTTATGCGCGTTAAAGAAGAAGGAGAGGCGCTTTCCGAATACGTTCGGGTCCTGTCCGGCCTTGATGGCCGCTTCAATGTAGGCGATACCGTCGGCAAGCGTGAAGGCCACTTCCTGGATCGCGGTCGAACCGGCTTCACGGATATGATAGCCGGAGATCGAGATGGTGTTCCATTTCGGGATATTCTTCGAGCAGAAGTCAAAAATGTCGGTGATGAGACGCATTGACGGCTTGGGAGGGAAGATATATGTGCCGCGCGCTATGTATTCCTTGAGGATATCGTTCTGGATCGTTCCTGAGAGTGCGTTCATCGGTACGCCCTGCTTTTCGGCAACGGCGATGTACATTGAAAGAAGCACTGACGCAGGGGCATTGATCGTCATCGAGGTCGATACTTTGTCGAGGGGGATTCCGCCGAAGAGGATCTCCGCGTCGGCAAGGCTGTCGACGGCGACGCCGACTTTACCGCACTCACCCACCGCCATGGGGTCGTCCGAGTCGTAGCCGATCTGTGTCGGAAGGTCAAAAGCGACAGAGAGCCCAGTCGTTCCCTGGCTCAGCAGGTAACGATAGCGCTTGTTGGAATCCTCCGCCGTAGCAAAGCCCGCATACTGGCGCATCGTCCAGAAACGGCCTCTGTACATTGTGGGCTGGACGCCGCGGGTGTAAGGATACGCGCCGGGGAATCCAAGATCTTTGGCGTAGTCTACGCCGTTGACATCTTCCGGGGTATATGTCCTCTTAAGAGGAATACCGCCGCCTGTGGTGAAGTTTTCCTTTCTCTCGGGACCTTTGGTAAGCGCCTTTTCAACAGCCGCTTCGTAGGCCTTCTTTCCTTCTGCTACTTCCTGGAGCTGTGTTGGTTCGAACAATTACTCCGCCTCCTTGCGAAACATATGAGGTCACCGTATAAATGACCATCAGCACACTAGTAGATTTTACAAAAAACCACACGCTGTTATTATTGCCCAACTCCGTCGAAATTGCAACATTTGACCATTAATTTCAGACAAGTCAATCCATTCAATTTTTACCAACGCTATCAAACCCCGTTTATTTAGCTTATAAAACTGGCAATTTGTCACCGTGCAAACTGAACTCGTTGTTATATAATATGACACATAGGCAATATTTTTAAGGAGGGAACTGCAAAAATGATGCAGCAGGCGATCAAGGTAACTGATTCTATATATTGGATAGGCGGCAACGACCGCGAGACCGACCTCTTCGAGGGTCTTTGGGAACTACCCCGCGGCGTGGCTTACAACGCCTATTTTATCAACGACGAAAAGTGCGCGATCATCGATACCATCAAGGCCGACAAGCTCTCTGCCTATATGGAACGGCTTGTCTCTATCATGCCGGAGGGGCGCACTATCGACTACCTCGTCGTCAACCATATGGAGCCAGACCATTCGGGTTCCATCAGCATTCTCCGCAAGCTCTATCCAGAAATGAAGATCGTCGGCAATAAAAAGACGATCGAGATGATCGGCGCCTTCTACGGAATCACAGAGGGCATGATCGAGGTTAAAGAGGGAGACGTGCTTGACCTCGGCCGCCACAAGCTGACGTTCGCGATGATCCCCATGGTCCACTGGCCCGAGAGCATGGTGGCCTATGAGACGAGCGAGAAGGTGCTCTTCTCCACCGACGCCTTCGGCGGCTTCTGCGCGCTGGAGGGCGGCATCTTTGACGACGAGCTCGACATGGCGCTCTACGAGGACGAGACGCTGCGCTACTTCGCAAACATCGTCGGCCGCTACTCGGGACCGGCGCAGAAGGCGATCGCCAAGGTCCGCGCCCTCGACCTTAAAATCATCTGCCCCGCTCACGGCCCCATCCTCCGCTCGAACCCGCGGCATATCGTAGACCTCTACGACAAGTGGAGCAGCCACAAGACCGACGAGGGTATCGTCGTCGTCTACGGCTCGATGTACGGCAACACGAAATTCATGACGGACACCATCGCGCGCGCCGCCTGCGAGGCCGGCGTGAAGGACGTCATCGTCCACGATGCCTCGCGCTCCAATCTTTCGTATATTGTGCGCGACATCTGGAAATACCGCGGCCTCGTCCTCGGCAGCTGCACCTATAACACTGAGCTCTACCCCCCGATGGCGACGCTCTGCCGCGCGCTCAAGAATAAGATGATGAAGAACCGCGTGCTCGGCATCTGCGGCTCCTACAGCTGGAGCAAGGGAGCTCTCGCGGAGCTGCAGGTCTTCGCGGAGCAGGGAGGCGACTGGAAGCTCGTAGAGCCGACGATCGAGGTCAAGTCCTCCCCCACTGAGGCCGACCTTGAACTGTGCCGCGAGCTCGGCAGAAATATGGCGGAGGCCGTCAAGGCCGCCGAAGCGAAATAAGGCCGGAAAATGAGACTATTTCGAAGCGCCGCCGCGGCGCTTTCGCTTGCGCTGCTGTTTAGCGGAACAACGGCGGCCTTTGCCAAAGACATCGACGTGCGCATCGCGACGCTTAGCACCTATCAGTCAGAATTTCGCGGCTTTGAGGCGAAGATCGTAACGCCCATTGTCACCGGTCTCGCCGTCGACGAAGTACAGAACGAACTGAACGACGCCTTCATGCAGCGTGCGCGCCAGCTCGCCGCCGACTTCGAAAAGAACGTCAGCGAGATGATGAAGGACGACCCCGCATTCGACGGACATATGGGCGTGGTGCTTGACTACAAGGTGCGCACTGACAACGATAAGGTGCTCGCGGTCGATATTTACGAAATGAACATCGCGGGCTCATCCTCGACTGTGCACGCCTTCTATAACTTTGACAAGAAGAGCGGCAAGCTGGTCGAGCTTGGAGATCTCTTCAACGAAAAGGCGGATTATACGAAGGTGATCAACGACTATATTCTGGGAGAGATGCGCCGCATCAATAAAAAAGAGAAGGGGATCTTCTGGATCGCGCCCAAAGACGAGCAGGGTTTCCGCTCCATCAAAGCGAAGCAGAATTTCTTCATCAACGACAAGGGCAACATCGTCATCTGCTTTGATAAATATGAAGTGGCCCCGGGCGCCGCGGGCAGCCCAGAGTTTGAGATCCCGCGAAGGGTCGCCGCCCCCTATCTCGCGAAAAAAGTTAATAAATAACGAACAAACGCAGATAATATATAAAAATGGCTGCCATATGATATTGATCATAACGGCAGCCATTTTTATGTGTTTTTAAGCGCCAAAGCCTCTTTAGAATCTTGGGCTTATATCGTTTACGGGAACCTTCGGCGCATACCGCTTGAGGATCTCCTTGAGCTTCGCGTGATCGTCCTTCGAGAAGAAGAGCTTCCAGCCGATGGCGTCTTTTTCAATAAGGGTCATCATACGATTCCCCTTCGTGGTAAGGGTGACATACTTTATCTCGTTCCAGGGAAGAAGCTCCCGGTGATGCGATATCCAAGTATGCGTCTCCTTCACAAAACCAAGCGGCGATACGTAGATCCGCTTCTCATATTTTATCACCATCACGCTGCAGCAGCCGAGAAAAAGGTTGAGCAGAGCCTTCTGCGTCATCCCTCCGTGTGTGAACTGCCATCCCGCCGTAAAAAACAAGTAGACAGCGATGATCACAAAGGAGATTGATTTCCACTTCCCGGCCTCTCTGCCGGAGGCGGAGACCAGAAGGCTCTCTAAGGGCGTCAGTTTTTCTGCCAATTACATTCCTCTTTCAAACAAATAGGTTACAGGAACTTAGAAATCTATCTTCGGTCCGAGCTCCGCGGGGCGTGTCTTTCCGCCCTTAACAGGCTCGCCGTCCTTGCCGCGCCAGAATATACCGATTCCGAGGTAAGTCATTGTAATGGCCACGATCGGGTTGAGGTAGTTAAAGAAGGCGAAAGGCAGGTAGTGGAAGGTAGGAACTCCGAGAACGCTGGAGTGGTAAGCGCCGCAGGTGTTCCAGGGAACAAGGACCGAGAGAAGCGTACCGGCGTCCTCAAGCGAACGCGAAAGCATCCTCGGATGGAGTCCTACCCTGTCGAATTCGCTCTTAAACATCGTTCCGGGCATCGCGATCGAGAGGTACTGGTCGCCGAGGAAAATGTCGCAGACGAAGCAGGAGAGGATGACCGCCGTGATCATTCCGCCGACCGATTTGATCGGCTTCATTATCGCTTCAAGCATGACCCTGAGGAATCCGCAGACATCCATCGTCGAGCCGAAGGTGAAGGCGCAGAGGATGAGGGAGATCGTCCAGTTCATAGACTGGAGACCGCCGCGCTCCATGAGGGATACGATGTCCTTCGCCGATTCGAGGGCGACCTGAGGATCAATGGTGATGCTGTTGTCGGCCAAGATCTTCGCGAGGGCCGCCGCGTCTTCGCCGGTGCCGGCGATCTCCGCCGAGAGCATGGGAACGTAGCCGTTCTGCATAATATTGAGAAGGTCTCCGATACCTACGCCCTCAACGACGGCGAAGATGACGGAGATAAAGATACCGACCCACAGAGCGGGCAGCGCTGGTTTGCGCATCGCGGAGAGAACGATAACCACGAGAGGCGCAACAAACGATATCGGGCTGATCCAGAACTCATGTGAAAGAATAGTCTTCAGGGCCTCGATCTTCGTGTAGTCAAGCTCGCCCTGGGAATAACGGAATCCGAGGAAGAGGGTGATGCAGATGACGATGATGTAGGTCGGCCCCGAGGTCCAGCACATCGCGCGGATATGCTGGAAAAGGTCCGTACCGGCGACGCCGGGGGCAAGGTTCGTCGTATCCGAGAGGGGGGACATCTTGTCTCCGAAGTAGCCTCCGGAGATGATGATGCCGACCGTCAGCGGCGCGGGAACGCCAAGGCCGAGCGCGATGCCCAGCAGGGCGATACCGACAGTACCCGCCGTGGCCCATGAAGAGCCGGTGGCAAGGGAGACGACGGAGCAGATGAAGAGGGTCGCGAAGAGGAAGATCGACGGGGAGAGAATCGACAGTCCGTAGTAGATCATACTCGGCACGACGCCGCTGGCGATCCAGGTACCGACTAGCGGACCGACCGTGTAAAGAATAAGGCAGGCCTGCATACCGACCATGATACCGTCAATGATGCCCTTTTCAATTTTTGAGTAGGGGTTTCCCAGATAGAAGACGCCGACAATGCCGGCAAGAAGCGCACCGAAGATAAGGATGATGTGAATATCGGTCTCATAAATGAGGACCGCCGCCGCGATCATCGCCGCAACCGCAAGAAAAACTAAAACAGATAAACCTAACGATGGTATTTTCGGTTCTTTAGCCTGTTCCATAATAAAGCAACTCTCCTTTCATTTTGTGAAGATAGTGCAAAGACAAAGCAAAAATAACGGTGCTTATCGACCTTCAATTATCACCTCCCATGAGAGAAGAACACAAAATATGTAACTGGAAAATCAGAAAACGGCGAATATAAAAACTCAGGCCCAACCTCTTCAATTATTTTATAACTTTTCCATTCAATTTGTCTATACTTTTAGACTATGAATACCATATATACAGCTGATATATCTTAACTTTTTTATCTTTATGCTCACATTTTAAAAATGCGGCAAAAAAATAGTTGAAGGTTCGGAGGTTTCACGCTAGAATAGAGCGTATGCGGAAAATCGTCCCGCATAATCAAGTGAGTAAAAATTTGAAGGAGGACTTCTTACTATGGCTAAAGCAACAGTTGATCAGTCAGTTTGCGTAGGCTGCGAGGCTTGCGTAGGCGTATGCCCCACATCGGCGATATCGATGGACGGCGGCAAGGCTCACGTCGACAGCGATACATGTGTAGAGTGCGGCGCCTGCGTAGCTACCTGCCCGGTAAGCGCGATTTCCCAGTAAGTTTTTTATCTTACGGAAAAAATAAAAAGACAGGTCGAAGAATGAATCTTCGGCCTGTTTTTTATTTAACCATTTCTCCTTCCAGGTTCAGCGCTGCCCGTAACGTTCGGCGACGTCGGCGGCCTCGCGGCGGGCATCGTCGGCGGTAAGAGATACGCCTCCGCCGCAGCTTTTCGTCAGGAAAAATATCTTCGCGAATATCTCAAGCATCTCACAGCGCAGAGCCGCCTCCGCAAGCGTGGCGCCGACGCAGAGCGCCCCGTGGTTGGCCATCAGCACGCCGCCGCCATCCGCCAGCGCCCTCACCGTATTGCAGGCGAGCTCCGGCGTGCCGATCGGCGCGTATTCCGATACGGGGACCGCCCCGCCAAACAAAACCGCCTGGTTATCCGTCAGCACGGGAAGCGGCAGGCGTATCGCCGCCGCCGCGGAGGCGTATACGGAATGCGTATGGACCACGGCGCCGACGTCGCGGCGCGCGCGATATACGAAACGGTGCAGCTCTTTCTCTATCGAAGGCCGCCGCTCTCCCGCCAGCACCGCGCCGTCAAGGGACAACTTCGGCAGGTCGCCGTGGACGAGCTTTGTATAATCCATACCGCTCGGCGTGATGATAAAGCCCTGGGCGCAGCGGACGCTGAAATTACCACCCGTGCCCTGCACGAGACCCTTTTGCAGCATAACGCAGGCCGTATTGATGATATCCGCTCTTATTTCAAGATCAGTCATAATTTATCCTCGATAATTTTATTGTCAGCGGCAGCATCAGCAAGTTGATGAAGGCCATTGCAAAAAATATTCCCGATATAGACATGCCGGCGGCGATCATCAGCGCCGTAAGCGCCGCAGCCAGCACCATTCCCAGCGAATCGATGATGTTCAGCGAGGCGATTACGCGCGCCATGTGCGATTCCGGCGTCATCCGCTGCATCATCGCGTACATCGGTACACTGTAGAGTCCGCCGCTTAGGGCGATCATGAACATCGAAAAGACTATCCCTGCGGCCCGCGGCCCGCGGAGAAACTCCCAGACCGACATCAGCCCCTCTCCCGCGGGCGCGGAGGCGCTGAACATATAGAGCATCCCGATAAATACGCTCATCCCTATGAGGCTGTAGGAGAGATACCTCCCCGAAACACGGCCCTTAAGCAGCTTGTTGCAGAGGGTCGCCCCAGCGCCGACGCCGACGGAGAAGATGACGAGAAAGAGCGTCGATACCTGTTCGTCTCCCCCCAGCGTGTCTTTGGCGAACGAAGGGAACTGCGCGAGAAAGACCGAGCCGAGAAACCAAAACCAGCTGATGCCGATTATCGAACGAAAGACGTCTTTATTCGATAACGGATAGACGAGCATCTCCCAGGTGGAGCGAAAGAGGTTGCGGTCAATCCGGAGCTTCGGAGAGGAGGGAGCGGCCAGCGGTATGAAGCGGCTCGCGGCGTATCCGGCGACCGCCACGCCGACGACGCCCGCCGATATGTAGTGGCGTCCGAGCGGCGAGAGGATGAAGAGGCCGCCGCAGAGCGTACCAGTCAGAATCGCGATATTGGTCCCCGCGTTCACCAGACCGTTGCCGGCCACCAGCTCCTCGTCGTTAAGAAGCTGCGGCAGGATGCTGAACTTGAGCGGGCCGAAGAAGGTGGACTGCGTCCCCATGCAGAAGAGCAAAAAGACGAGCCACCAGAGGTGCATCGTCTCGAAGGCCGCGGCCGTGAGACACATGAGAACAATCTCCACAAACTTTATTATGCGGATGAGGAAGGACTTTTCATATTTGTCGGCGATCTGCCCCGCAAGCGATGAAAAGAGGAAAAACGGCAGGATGAAGAGTCCCGCGACCGCCGTGATCATGATCTGCGCGTTGACGTCGTACAGCTCCGCGAGATGAAAGGTGATGAGGATCACGAGCGCGCTCTTAAAGAGATTGTCGTTGAAGGCCCCGAGAAACTGAGTCATAAACAGCGGCAGAAAGCGGCGCTTCGTGAAGAGAGAGAATTGCGTTTCGATGATATTCTCCCCCTTAGCTTTTTGTCTTTACATCATCCAGCGAGATGCCGCGCGTGTGTTCCGTCTTCACCCATTTGCCCTGGTCCTTGGCGAGAAAGGCCGCCTTGAAGAGGATCGGTATCCAGGTAAGGCCGAACCAGAAGTAGGCGAATGTGTCCTTCACGTAGCGCAGCGTGAACTTCTTTTCGTGCATCGAGGGCCCCGCGATGGCGCAGAGCAGACAGAAGGCGATGATCGAAAATACAGGCAGGCCGAAGAAGAGCGTCCACTCAAGCATCGACTGCGGGATATCCGACGAGGGATAGAGCACCATATTGTTCACCAGGGTGAAGGCCATGCCCGCGATCATAATGATGATCCCCAGACAGGACTTCGCGGGCGCGAGCAGGTAGAGAAAGAGGTCCAGATACTGCAGCTTGCGCGTCACGAAGAAGGCCTTTAGCGAGTCCCATCCGTAATTCCAGAACACCCAGTAGTGTCCCTGCATCCAGCGCGTGCGCTGACGCTTTGAGATGGCGATATCCTGCGGCTTTTCGTCGTAGATCACCGCGGCGTCGTTCCAGTGGACGCGGCTGCCGGAGAGGATCAGGCGCGTCGACATCTCCAGGTCTTCCGTGAGGCTCTGGAGGTTCCAGCCGATCCTTTCGAGCGTCGCGGTGCGGATGACGAGCCCCGTGCCGCCGAGCGTGCAGGAGAGCCCCCATAGGCCGCGCGCGAGCTGCCAAAAGCGGTTCGTGAACCAATAGGCGAGCGCGTAGGAGCGCGTCAGCCAGTTGTCGTCTGGATTCTTGACGTCGAGCACCCCCTGGATGGCCTCGGCCTCCGGGTGGAGCTCCATATAATTGTTCATAGACATCAGAAAGTTCCGGTCGGCGAGGTTGTCGGCGTCGAACATCGCGAGCGCGTCATATTCCTCGAAAGGGATCTTCGTCAGCGCCCAGCGGACGTTCCATGTCTTGCCGTTGTGCTCGTCGTCGAAGCGTTCCAGCGCTACGGCGCCGTTCTCGCGCGCCAGCTCCGCCGTATTATCGGTGCAGTTGTCGCAGGAGGCGTAGACCTTATAACAATTTTTAGGATAGTTCTGTCCCGCCAGGCTCTTAAGGAGCGGCACGATGACCATCGCCTCGTTATGCGCGGGCACCAGCACCGCGAAACGGCGGTAGCGCTTGGCCTGGGGCATCTTTTTCTGGCTCCAGAAGCCGCGCAGACTAACGATTATCTGATAAACGCCGTCGCACATCAGCGCACCGAGCAATGTATAGAGGATGAACTGGATCAGCCACCAGCCCCACCATATCAGCCAATAAAAAAGTTCCGTCTTATCCACGATAAAGCCACCCCTGTTTCATTTTCACATACAGTGTTATCATACCCTCAGAAAGGGTGAATGACAACTTCCCGCCTCTATCTGCTGATAATTTTTTCGATCAGATTTTTTTCCAGTACCAGGTCGTTGTATTTGAGACGACGCTCGACCTCGTCAGTCATAGCGTCATAGGCCGAACAGTCAAGATGTTCGCCGGTACCCAGCTTGGTGGCGCGTCCCGCGGCCGGTTCGACATAGACGTCGCCCACGATATAGCTGCCGTTGCGGAAGATCACCGGATCGCCGCTCTCTTTGCTCAGAAGATCCTTTCCGAAAACTGTATCGATGTTTAGCTTCATCAGCCCCGATACCGTCGGCAGGATGTCCATCTGCCCGACATTTCTCTCGTCGACGCGCGGTCTTTTCGCCGTCTCCGGCGAGCGGAAGAAGAGCGGGATACGGCGCGTCTCCTTCCAGTCTACCGCCTCCTCTATCTTCTTGCCGAGCAGTTTCTCCATATCTTCCCGGTAGGCGATCGGGATCGCGGGATGGTCGCCGTAAACGACGACAAGGCTCTTATCGAGCAGCCCCGACCTGCGGAGCTCGTCGATGAAGAGGCCAAACTGTTGGTCAAAATAATTTATCGAGAGAAGATAGTTGCCGATGAGCGTTCCCTGCAGCTCGGGAGGCAGAGGCAGCGTCCCGCGCGGCAGCTCCGCAAAATCAAAGGGGTGGTGGCTCGAGAGGGTGACGATGAAGCCGTGGAAGGGGGTTTTTATCTCCTTAAAGACCTGAAGCGCCCGTGAGAATATCACCTCATCGCTGAGCCCGAGACCGATCACCTCGTCGTGGGGAAAGGTATTCTGGCTGTACTGCCGGTGAAACCAGAGCTTCGGGTGCATACGGTGGCAGTTCCAGAAGGCGCTGCGCGTGCCCTGCACGACGACGGCCCTCGCCCCGCGTTTGCTGCGCATCGCGCGCGCCAGCGAATTATAGTCGTTATCCGCGTATAGCGTATAGGCGGCGCCGAAGGCGGCGGGGAAAAGTCCCGTATTGGCCATGAACTCCGCGTCCGAGCTGTTGCCCGCCGCCACCTGACTCCAGGTGTTGGGGAAATAGAGACACTCCTCTTTGAAGCGGTTGAGGTTCGGCGTCACGGGGACGCCTCCGATCTCAAGGTCTACGACAAAGTATTGCAGCGCCTCGCACTGCACGAGGATGAGGTTCTTAGCGCGCGTACCGGGGTGCGGCTTTGGGCGGTGCGCTTTAAACCAGAGGCCGATCTCGTCCACCGTCTCCGGCGGAACGTCCTGCGGCTCCAGCGCCTTGCGCGTCAGCGAGAAGAAGTCCCACCAGTGAAAGGTGGAGGTACTGACCCAGGCACAGACGGAGAGGCGGTCGTACATCGCGTTGATGATGTTGGGACGGAACCTTTTCAGGTGCCAGATGGACGCCCCCTGCACCGCGACCGAGATCAGGAAGAGAGCAAGCAGCGCCAGCGCATCCCGGCGCCGTTCCCGGCGGAATTCCACACGTAGCCGGCCGCTGCGCAGCAGCCAGACAAGAAGCGGGAGGTCGGCAAAGATCAGAAAATCCCACGGTTTAAGCAGCGCCCAGATCGATTTCGCGATAAGCCCAGTCTGAGGCACCAGCATAAGGTCATGAAAGATGAAGATGTCCGCGTAGTAACGGATAAAGAGCCGGTCCGTCAGCACCAGTGCCGAGAGCAGCATATCCATGACGATGAGCGCCGCCGCGCGCCGCCTGGGCGGGAAGAACATCAGCGGCAGAAGCAGGCAGAGGATGGCTCCCAGCGAAGGCAGCGAAACGGCGAGCGCGCGCGTCGTATGGCGCAGCGCGTGCATCGTCAGCACGCCGAAGGTGGGCCAGTTGAGCACATCGGCGACGGCATAGTCTACCGAAATGAACTTGAGCCAGATTGCCACGGCGACAATCGCCGTAAAAAGATATCCGCTTATAAAAACAGGCCGGTCTTTAGGAGGAGGAAACATCTGTCAACAATCACCTATTTACGATAGAGTTCGGGCATCAGATCATATTCCAATATCTTATCACTGACGTCGAGTATCTTTCTGACCTTTTCCGTCATCCCGGCATATGCCGCGTAATCCTTGGGCTCTCCGCTCTTCACGTCGACGGCGCTCTTCTTCGCGGGCTCGACGAATATCTCCCCCGCCACATAAGAGCCGTTGCGGAAGATCACCGGAGCCTCTGAATCGTCAAAGATGTCTGTCCCCAGACCGCTGTTGAAATCGATTCCCAGCAGCAGCGCCAGCGAGCGCGGAAGATTGACAAGCCCCAAGGCCATCTTCCGGTTCCAGACGAGCCTCTTTACACCGGGAACATTTATCATGAGGGGCACGCGCTGTACATAGCGCCAGTTATAGTCCTTCGTGAAATCTGTCCCCAGCAGCTTCGAGAGCGTCGGGGAATCCCAGCGGGGGATGGCGTTATGGTCGCCGTAGAGCGCGATAACGCTCCGGTCATAGAGGCCGGAGCTTTTCAGTCCCTTGATAAAGACTCCGAACTCCCGGTCAAGATAGTGGATGGCGGCGAGGTAGCTGCCTACCACCGTACCTTTGTACTCGCCGGCATCGAAATCGGCCTGTTCCATCAGCCTGGGGAAATTATAGGGGTAATGGCTTGTGAGCGTCACCATAAAGGAATAGAATGGCTGCCGCTCCTGAGTGAGCATCTCCAGCGACTGGCGGAAGAAGCTCTTATCACTGAGCCCCATGCCAATAGACTCGTCGTTTACATAATCCTTCTTACTGATAAATTTCTCAAAACCAAGCGCGGGATACATGTGCCCCCGGTTCCAGAAGCCCGGTCGGTCACCGTGCATCGCGAATACGCGGTAGCCGTTGTCCCGCAGCGTCTTGGGAAACGCCTCGTAATGATTGCCGGCAAAACGTGTATAGGCAACGCCGGAGGCTGCCGGATAGAGCGCGGCGTTCGCGAGGAACTCCGCGTCGGAGCTGTTGCCTGAACCGGTCTGATTGTAAACGTCGGAGGCCAGCGAAGCCTCCTTCGCAAAGGCGTTGAGGTTCGGCGTCACCTCGCGCCCGCCGACCTTTAGGCCGATGACGAAGCTCTGGAGCGATTCCACCTGTATGACGATGAGATTCCTGCCTTTGGCGACGCCGAATATCCCCTGCGGGCGGTGCTGCCTCGCGAGATTTTCGCCAAACCAGTCCCTGACCTCCTCCAGCTCGGAGGCCGACAACTTCGGGCGCGCAGCCCTGTCGGTCAGCGTATTCCAGCTGTCAACCGCGTGATAGGTCAGCGCGCCGACATTATTGCAGACCGCGGGACGGTCCCACATTGAACGCAGCACGCCGGGGACCTTTTTATTATAGGTCCTTATATGAAAGGAGAGCACGGCGGCGGCGGCGGCAAAGAGCAGCAGCGTCCAGAAACAGCGCCGGAGGGTGATCTTATGAAAAAAGGGATGCACCGAGATGCGGCGGAATATCCTGAAATAGCCGAACAACAGCGGGATGTCGATAAAATAGAGCAGATCCCTCACTGAAAAGAGGGCGAAGACAGACTCCGAGACCTCGCCGACCTGGGTCGAGAGCCCCAGATTATGGAAGGTGAAGAGATCGGAATAATAGCGCATGTGCAGAATATCCGTTATCACCAGCGCCGTCAGCAGAAAATCCAGCAGCAGCGCCAGCGCAAACCGCCCCCGGTGCCAGAAGAGCGAAACGAAGAGGACGAACATCGCTACGATCGCCGCCGAGGCGGCGACGGAGAGCGGCACGCGCACAACGAGCCGCGAGACTTCGTACTCAAGAAAATAGAACTTGAAAAAGAGAGCGGCGGCCATAAAGGAGAAGAAGATCAGCTCGCGGTAGTCACGCCCCGCCACCCGGTAGACTGCCCTGGAACTCAGAAGAAGATTCATTTAATTTACCTCTTTAAAACGTCCATATAATATATTCAGAGACCTTAGCTTTTCAGGAAAACCATGCGAGCCGGGCAAAAGCGAATCAAGCTCCGCGGGAAGCAGCCGCCAGTCCCAGTTGCCCGCCGCCTCCGCCGGCCTGTTCATGCGGCACGAGCCGTCGAGGCCGAGTATATCCTGCGCCGGCAGCACCGCGATCTCCGCGACGGAGGCGAGCGCCATATGCGCCATTACGCGGCTCACATTCTCCCGCGTGACCTCCTGCCCAGCATAGGCGGCAAAATTTATCCGCTCGCGCACCGTGGAACTCCCGCGCCACCAGCCGACGGCGGTATCGTTGTCATGCGTCCCAGTATAGACGGCGCTGCGCGGCCTTATATTATGCGGCGCGTAGGGGTTCTCCGCGACGTCGCCGCCAAAGGCGAACATCAGCACCTTCATTCCCGGAAGGGAAAAATCCTCCATCAGCGCGCGCACGTCGTCCGTGATGATTCCCAGATCCTCGGCGATGAGCGGCAGCTCCTCCGCGGAGAGGCCGCGCTCGGCGCGAAAGGCCTCAAGCATCTCACGCCCCAGCGCGGGACGCCAGCAGCCGTTCTGCGCCGTCGGCTCGGAGGCGGGTATCTCCCAGTAGGCGCATAGCCCCCGAAAGTGGTCGACGCGCATCAGCCCGCAGTATTTAAGGCTGTGCGACAGCCTGCCGCGCCACCAGGCGAAGCCGTCGGCGCGCATCGCCTCCCAGTTGTAGAGGGGATTGCCCCAGCGCTGCCCGGTTGGGCTGAAATAATCTGGCGGCACGCCGGCGACGCAGCGCGGCGCTCCGTCAGTATCAAGGTCGAAAAGAGCGGGAGCGGACCAAACGTCCGCGCTGTCCCAGGCGACATATATCGGCAGGTCGCCCATCAGCGTAACGCCGCGCTCGGCGCAGTAGGAGGCGAGAGCGGCCAGCTGCCGGAAAAAGATAAATTGTGTGAATTCAACAAAGGCGATGCCGTCTCCGTTCTCCGCGGCAAAGGCCGCCAGGGCCTCCGTCACGCGCGCGGAAAATTCACGCGGCCATTCCGTCCAGCAGCGGCCGCCGTTTTTTTCCTTCAATACCGAAAAGAGGGCGTAATCACGGAGCCACCGGCTCTCCTCCGCGCGGAAACACTCAAAGTCCCGGCGCAGCTCCGCGAAAGACTCCGGCTGAGCGTTAAAATTCTCCCAGGCAAGCGAGAGCAGCCCGCGGCGGCAAAGTTCGGCCGCGGCAAAATCCGCCTCCCTCGCAGAGGGAAGGACCCGCGCCGTTATATCATTCATTGAAACAAGTCCCTCTTCGCAGAGCCCCTCGGGGCTGATGAAAAGGGGATTACCCGCGAAGGCGGAGGGACTGCTGTACGGCGAATTACCAAAAACCGGAAGCACCGGAGTGAGCGGCAGCACCTGCCATATTGTGAAACCGGCTCCCTGGAGAAAATCCACGAACCTTTTGGCGCCGGAGCCGAAATCACCTACGCCCCAGCCACCCGGCAGCGACGATATATGTAAGAGAACCCCGCTTCTGCGTGAACTAGACAAATAAAGCCCCTCCGATGACACAATATCAGACCAACATTTCTATATTATACATGCAAATCACATACCGGCTACAAAAGCAAAAGAGGACGCCGCCCGCCGTACAACGGCGAAGGCCGGCTCCCACGGGAACCGGCCTTCGCGATTCTGAAAAAATTATCCTCAGCTCAGAAAGGGACGCTAGTCCACCGTCCCCTCGTCCGCTCCGTTCTCCGGCGTAAATATGAGACAGCCGAGCGGCGGCAGCGTCAGCTCCGCGGAAAAAGGCTGCCCGTGAAAACCAGTCTCCTCCGTATCAACGAAGCCCAGATTGCCGGCGCCGGAGCCGCCGTAGAGCGAGGAGTCGCTGTTCAGCGCCTCGCGCCAGCGGCCGCCCTTCGGGAAACCGACGCGGTAGCCGCCGCGCACCACGGGCGTGAAGTTGGCGGCGAATACCAGGGCGCCGCCCCTCTTATCGCGCCGTATAAAGGAGACCACGCCGGCGTCACGGTCGCTGCAGTCTATCCATTCAAAGCCGTCGGGAGAGGTGTCGAGCTCCCACAGCTCCGGCCTGCCGCGGTAAAAATTATTCAAGTCGGCAAACCAGCGCGCGATACCGGCGTGCCGTTCGTCGCCAAGCTCATGCCAGTCGAGGCTGCGGTCGTGGTTCCACTCGCGGCTCTGGCCAAACTCGCCGCCCATAAAGACGAGCTTCTTGCCGGGGTGGCAGAACATCCAGCCGAACATCAGCCGCAGGTTCGCCGCCTTCTGCCAGCCGTCGCCGGGCATCTTTTCCAGCAGCGAACACTTGCCGTGGACCACCTCGTCATGGGAGAAGGGCAGCACGAAATTTTCCGCGTAGGCGTACCACATGCCGAAGGTGAGCTGGTCGTGGCGGTACTTACGGTAGACCGGGTCCAGCGACATATAGGAGATAAAATCATTCATCCAGCCCATATTCCACTTATATCCGAAGCCGAGGCCGCCGAGCCAGACGGGCTTCGTCACCATCGGCCACGAGGTCGACTCCTCCGCCGTCACCGATATTCCCGGGAAGTCGGCGTAGAGCGCGCAGTTCAGCTCGCGCAGAAAGGCTATCGCCTCGATATTCTCCTTACCACCATACTTGTTCGCCACCCACTCGCCGTCGCGGCGGGAATAATCAAGATAGAGCATCGAGGCCACGGCGTCGACACGCAGGCCGTCGGCGTGGTAGCGGTCGAGCCAGTAATAGGCCGACGAAATCAGGAAACTCCGCACCTCGTTGCGTCCATAGTTGAAGATCGCGCTCTTCCAGTCGGGATGAAAACCCTGGCGCGGGTCCTCGTGCTCGTAGAGCGCCGTACCGTCAAAGCGTGACAGGCCAAAAGAGTCCGTCGGAAAGTGCGACGGCACCCAGTCAAGGATGACGCCGATCCCGCGCGCGTGCAGCGCGTCGACGAGCGCCATAAAATCCTCCGGCGAGCCGTAGCGCGCCGTAGGCGCGAAATAACCCGTCGTCTGATAGCCCCACGAGCCGTAGAAGGGATGCTCCATGACGGGCATGAACTCGACGTGTGTAAAGCCGTTGGCCTCCAGATAGGGCGGCAGCTCGCCCGCCAAATCGCGCCACGAAAGGATGCTGTCGCCGTCGCCGCGCCGCCACGAACCGGCGTGCATCTCATATATCGACTGCGGCGCGTCGGTGGCGTTCTTCTCGGCGCGCGCCGCCATCCACGCCGCGTCCCGCCACTCGTGCGCTGGGGCGCAGACGACGGAGGCGGAGGCCGGCGGCGTCTCCGCGGCAAAGGCCAGCGGGTCGCTCTTATCGACCAGCTCTCCGCCGGCGGTCCTTATCACATATTTATAGCGGCAGCCCGCCTCTGCATCAGGGACAAAACCCTCCCAGATACCGGAGGAATCCCAGCGCGGCGCGAGCGGGCAGCCCTCGCGCTCCCACGAATTAAAATCTCCCATTACATAAACATTTTTAGCACCGGGGGCCCAAAGGGAAAAAAGGACGCCCTTCCGCCCCTCATGCTCGAACGGATGCGCGCCGAGAAAATCATATATCCTTCTGTGAGTCCCCTCGCGGAAGAGATAGACATCTCCCTCGCCTGCAAGCGTCGGGCCGTAGATTATCTCATTTTGCATGTTCATCGCCTCCAGCATCTCAAGGTTCCGCCGACCATACACGTCGAAGATCGACTGTGCAAAGCGATTTAATCGGCGTCACCTTTATGTTATTATATCCTGATATTAGGTTCGGAGGTATGTCAATGAACGATATCTTTTCTTACAATAAAATTACGGCGGAAATCACCGCGGCCCTTAAAGAAAAAATAGGCGCGCACAACGTCTGCGCGGACGAAGAAAAACTGGAGGCCTACTCGCACGACGAGGTGCCGCAGAACGCCTACGACAAAAAATATACCGCGGAGCTGCTCCTCTTCCCCGAGAGCACCGAACACGTCTCTGAAATAATGAAAATCGCCTATGAACATAAAATCCCCGTAACGCCGCGCGGCGCTGGCACCGGGCTCTCAGGCGGTGCGCTCCCCGCCTGGGGCGGCATCGTCATGAGCTTTGAAAAGATGAACCGCATCCTCGAACTCGACGAGGAAAACCTCACCATCACCACCGAGCCCGGCGTCGTAACGGCGGAGATCAGCCGCATGGCGGCGCAGCACGGCCTGCTCTACGCGGGAGACCCCTGCAGCGGCGACGCCTCCTTCATCGGCGGCAACATCGCCGAAAACGCCGGCGGCAACAAGGTCATAAAATACGGCGCGACCGGCGCGCAGCTGCTCGCCCTTGAAGTAGTGCTCCCGGACGGCTCCGTCACCTGGTTCGGCGGCAAACGCCGCAAAGACGTAACGGGGCTGGACTTCGTCCACCTTATGGCCGGCTCCGAGGGCATACTCGGGATCATCACCAAGGCGGTGCTCAAGCTGATGCCGCTGCCGCGCCACTCCGTCGATCTGCTCGCCGCCTTCCCAGACACACAAAGCGCGATTGACTTCGTGCCGCGCATCATCACCGAGGGCGGCCTCATCCCCGCGTCAATAGAATTCCTCGACCATAAGGCGCTGAAGCTGGCGGAAAAATACCTTAACACCGAGGTCCCCGCGGGAAATGCGGGCGCGGCCCTCATCATCCAGCTGGAAAACAACGACGCCGACCTCATCGAAAAGGAGTTCGAGGAGATCGGCAAACTATCCCAGAAACACGGGGCCGTCGAAGTCTACGTCGCCGATACCCGCAGCACGAAAGACCGCATCTGGCAGGCCCGCAAATCGGTGCCGGAGGCCGTATCGTTCTTCTACAGCCGTTACACGAAAGAGGATCTCGCCGTCCCCACCGCGATGGTGCCGCGGCTGCTTGAGATGATCCGCGAAAAGGCCGAGGCCGACGGCCTAGAATGGATAGCCTACGGCCACGCGGGCGACGGCAACATGCACTGCACGATCATCTCCCCCGACTGCGCCGACTGGCACGAACGGCTGCACGCCGCGCAGGAACGTATCTACGCCGAACTCATCAAGATGGGCGGCACCCTCTCCGGCGAACATGGCATCGGCTTCAAGCGCAAAGGCTACATGAAGTTCTTCCTCGACGAGGCACAGCTTGAGCTGATAAAGCGCGTGAAGCTCGCCTTCGACCCGCGGAACATCCTCAACCCCGGAAAACTCGTGGACTGGGAAAGATAAAATCGCACGGCTCCGGCCGCATAAAGACATGAAAAACTCCCGCCAATAAAACGGCGGGAGTTTTGTCGTTTGTCAATTTACCCTTTACCCCTCGTATCCAAGCTCCTTTTTAGTCTTAGCGATGTCGGCCTCGGTCTCCTTTATCCAGCGGGCGAGCGTCTCCGGCTTTATCTTCTTGGACTTTGGGTCGTTCAGCAGCGTGTCGAGCTTTTTCTCCTGTATCTTGAGCCACTCGACCTTCGCCTCGCGGAACTGTATATCGGCGACGGTGTTTCCGCGTTCTCCGTCATCCTCTTTCACAAATGCGCGGCTCATGGGCATACCGCCTCCCTTCGATGATTCTGCATTAAAACTCGCGCTTACACCAATTCATTACCCGTCATTCGCCGTTCAGATAGTCTCCTTTGAAAAAGGCATATCGTCGCCGTCAACGATCACGACCCGCATCTTCGGCTTGACATAGGTCACGAGATCCTCGATATCGGGATTCTTGAGTCTGACGCAGCCGTGCGTCGCCCAGCGCCCGACAGAGCCGGGGTTGTTCGTGCCGTGGATCGCGATCTGCCATTTGTTGTAAAAGGAGATCAGCTTCGAACCGTAGGCTCCGGGAGCGGCCTCTCCCGGCTCGTTGAACCAGGCGGGGTCAAAGACCAGCTTCGTAGCGTCGGGGATCACCCGGTAGATCGTAAAGGTTCCCGTCGGCGTGATGAGGTCCATACGCGAGGTCTTGGTCTTGCCGCGCCCCTTGCCGACCGATACGGGCCAGCTCTTTACGACCTCGCCGCCCTTAAAGAGCGTGAGCCTCAGCTGCTGCTTGTTGATCTTGATCCAGTACTCCCCCGCCTTCGGCGACCAGGGAGCCGCCGCGCAGGCCGCGGCCGCGCTGACGAAGATGAAAACTAACGCGGTGATGAATATCCTTTTCATAAAAACACTCCAATTTCTCTATAACTTTTTTTATTATAATACAAATTCAGTTTTCAGGCACAGCGTTGTGTACCCAGTATTTTTTCGTAAAAATACTTTTAACGGCAATCTGTCAAAATAATCATCGGGACAAACAAATGAAAGCCAGCCGCCAACGCCCGTGCCGCCGGGCAGCGCCATTTTTAGCGCTTTCACAACGTTCGCCGTAAATTACCTCAGAGATATTAAAAAAATCACGCGCTTTCCCCCCTGTAAATGTTCACCGCAGCCTGTCACTGTCATGTGAAAGCGAAAAATGCCGCCGTCCGGCAGCGTGGGCTGCTCAATATTTCTGTTAGGGGACTGTGCGTTACCCGGAAATAATCAACGGCGTGCTTGACATTCTTCGGCTGATGAGTATAAAATCTCACCAATGATTTTTCAGCGCCTATTTTGGAGGGAAGGGGGAAACGCCGTGTATTCAGCAAGCCATATTTCGATAATGTACATGATGATGTGCGCTCACTGCGGGTCCTCTCCTGAACTGACCGGCGCTTAAGTACGCGCGTTGTCATTACAGGACCGGGTCCGCCGCTGCGGGTCCGGTCTTTTTTATGTCTTTTGAAAAATTTACGGGAGAGGAGATAAGAGACTGGTCAAAAGACAGCAGGTAATTTTTAATTATGAATATATAAAACTACTGGAGGTATCACTGTGAAAAAAATAATTCTTGCGGCCATAGCATTGCTCGTACTTTCGTCATCCGCCTTCGCGGCGGAAAAGATCGTCCTCGGAGTCACCCCCTTTCCCGCGAAAGAGATCGCGGACGTCGCCAAAGAGGTGCTGGCGAAACAGGGCTACGAACTGGATATCAAAGAATTCACCGACTTCGTGCAGCCGAACTTCGCGTTGGAGGACAAGAGCCTCGACGCCAATTTCTTCCAGCACATCCCCTACCTCGAGAACATGAAGAGCGAAAAAAAGCTTGACATCGTACCGCTCGTAAAGGTCCACCTGCTCCCCATCGGCATCTACTCGCAAAAAATAACGTCGCTGAAAGACGTTAAAGAAAAGTCGGTAGTCGCCGTTCCCAACGACCCGACAAACGGCTTCCGCGCCTACAAGCTGCTTGAGCGCGAAGGGCTGCTCAAGATGAAGCCCGGCAACAAGCTGACCGCCGCCGACATCGTTGAAAACCCCAAGAAGCTCAAGATAAGGGAGCTTGAAGCGCCGCAGCTGCCACGCACACTTCCCGACACGACAATCTCCGTCATCAACATGAACTTCGCCGTCGACGCGGGGCTCAACCCCTCGAAAGACGCCCTAGCGCTTGAGTCGAAGGACTCCCCCTACGCCGTCGTGCTCGCCTGCCGCAGCGGCGACAGGGACAGCACTAAGATAAAGGCGCTCGCGAAGGCGCTGAATTCGCCGGAGGTGAAGAAGTTCATCAACGAGAAACTGTCAGCCAAGGGGGTCATTCCCGCCTTCTAAATCTGTAAATCGGCGTTTATACGCACGATTTGCGTCATAACTTCGGGCTCTGGCATCCTCGCCGTATGAAGATACGGCTCCGGTTCCAGAGCCCAAAGTTATTTAGCAACTCGCACGTCTAAACGCCGATTTATCTTCGATATGGTAAACAATAAACAGCGATTTAGCTTTCAGCCTGTCGTGGCTAAAGCCGCCGTGTGTCCCTGCCTTGTCGCACCGGCCTCCGAGCCGGTGCCCAGCGGCTTGCCTTGCTTTTACGCCTTGCCGGACGAGCATAAAACCCCACGACACTAGATTCCGGGTCAAGCCCGGAATGACTGAATAAAACAAAACTGCAATTTATCTCTTTTCCTCTCTCGAAGGTAAATCGGCGTTTAGAAGTGCGAGTTGCTAAATAAAATGGTGGTTCCGATACCGGAGCCGTATCTTCATACGGCGAGGATTCGGAGCCACCGTTTTATGACGCAAATCGTGCTTATAAACGCCGATTTACCGATTTACTGCCAGTTAGCGGGATAAACGAAGTACGCGTACCTCGCGGTCTTCGGCGTCCGGAAGTGGATGTGGCTCCCCTTCGGGATGTATATGATGTCCCCCGGCTTACCGGTCACGACGCGGCCGTCGATCTCTATTTCGAGGACCCCCTCGAATACCACGTCGTATTCGTCGTAGGTCAGCGTCCACTCAAAGTTCGCCCCGTCAAGCTCCATGATGCCCGCACCAATACGCGGCGCCTCTTCCAGCGTCACGACGTCCTTGAGCCTCACTCCTGGTTCACCCTGGAAGGGCTCGCATTTTACCGTCTCGCTCTTGATGAGGATTATGCCGCTCGGGTCCACGACCTTCGTGAAGCCGCCGGACTCGGGACGGCGGGCGGCGAGGCCCTGTATCACCTCGGTCACTATCTCCCGCAGCATCTGTTCGCTGACGTTCATTTTATTTGTATTTTCCATTTCTTTTGCCTCCTCTTTGGCTATCGGGCAGCCTGCGCAGCCGCCCTCGCAGAGACCCGGCATGACATCAGGCCTTTGCCTCTTTTATCTTCGCGAGCAGCATCGGCGCGAGGAAGTTCGCGAGGATCACCGCCGTGATACCGGCGACGAGTTTGCCGACGACTACGGGGAAAATCATCTCCGGGTTGGCCCCCGCGGTGAATCCGAGGTGGTCTCCGAAGACGAAGGCCGCCGATACGGTGAAGGCCACGTTAAGCAGCTTGCCCTTCGGGTCCATCTTCTCAAAGATATTGAACATCGCGATGTTGTTGGCAAGGTTCGCGACCATACCGGCCGCCGCCTCCTCGTTCATTCCGAGGTGGCGCCCGACCGCCTCCAGCGCGCCGCCGAAGGTGCGCGTGATCCACTTGACCATCGGGAAGGCGCCGATGAGCACGGTCGCGATCTGGCCGCAGATCAGCAGCCCGTCTTCGAGCGGTATGCTGCCGCCCTCTTCCGCGGGGACGACCATCTGGTCGAAGAGCGGGAAGTGGATGCCGGTCTGGTATTCAAATACCGCGATGGCGGTGAGGATCGTTATCAGTATCGTGACCGCCGAGCCAAAGACGTTGAAGCCGTTTATCATCTTCTGCGGCCGGAACCAGAGGCCGATGCAGATGAGCCCCGCGATGATGATGACGGGGATGAGGTTCACGAGAATCGTCACGAGATCTATCTTGTAGGGGGTCATGTTCATCAGCAGGCCGCCCGCGATGCAGCCGAGCGGAATGGTGATGAGCCCCGCGAGGACGCCCGCGCCGAGGTAGGGGCGGTCCTGTACCTTGATGATCGAAAGCGCGACGGGAATCGTGAAGACGATCGTCGGCCCCATCATCGTGCCTAGTATCAGCCCCGAGAAGTTTCCGATTGAATCGTTGGCGGCGAGCTTCATCGCGAGCGGGTATCCGCCCATGTCGCAGGCGAGCAGCGTCGTCGCGAACATCGAGGCGTCGGAGCCGACCATGCCGTAGATGGGGACGATTACCGGCTTGAGGATTATCGCCAGCACCGGCGCGGCGGCGACGACGCCAGCCATCGCGATGGCAAGCGGCCCCATCGCGTTGAAGCCGTTGTCGAACTCTTCCCCGTAGCCCCATTTGTTGCCGCGTATTTTGTCTATCGCGCCGAGCAGCATGAATATCATCATCACGAAGATGATCGCCGAGTTGACCGATAGATTGCTGATCCAGCTGTGCAGGCTTTCCGTGAATACCTGTATGTTTGAAAGGTTGCCGATCAGTTCGTCAAACATTTACCATTCCCTCTTTCCTGTTTTTCGCAAAGCGGCCGCGCCGCCGTTTCCCATTTTTACCCGCGTCTATATAAGTTTCTCGACGAGCTGTTTGGAGGGGCGCGGGATGACCGTCTTGGAGACCAGCAGCGCCTCCTCCTTCGTCGCCGCGGCGACGGCGGCGCGCACCGAACCGACGTCGCCCGTGAGAGTGACGAAACCTTTGCCGCCGATCGCGAAGCCGATGCGTATCTCTATGAGTCTCACGTTAGCGGCCTTCGCCGCGATGTCCGCCGCCGTTATCGCCGAGGCGACGGAGAAGTATTCCATGACGCCGACCGCCTCTATCTCGCCGGGGCTGGTGGTCATCATGATCGCCGGGCATATCTGCGGATCGATGTTCGGTATCAGCAGTTCGTCGACGACGTAGTGTCCCGCCGCCGTCTGCCCCGCGCTCATCGCGGCGCGCACCGCGCCGACCTCCCCGTGTACTATCGTTATGTATTTGCCGGGGCAGATGGTCGAGGCGTGGATAAGTTCGACATTCGCCGCCTTCACCATCGCGTCGGCGGTGTTGATACCCTCCGCGATGCTCGATAGCTCTATCATTCCTATGGCGTTTCCCATCTTCGTTTACACCCCGCTCACTATGCGCGCGCCCTGCACGCTGATATCTCTTACCGTTCCGTCTATGCTCGCGTAGATATTTGAGGAGAGCCCCTCCGCGGCCTTCGCGAGCAGGTCGCCGCGCCGCACCGCCGCGCCCTCCGCCACGACCGCCTCCGCCGCCCTGCCGATGCTCTGCCGGAAGGGTATGTAGACCGTCCGCGGCTGGTATTCAAGGCAGCGTTCCGCGTGTCCCGGATAGTAGTCACGGAGGCCGAGGCGCGCGACAAGCCTCTCGGTCGGTATCAGCCTGTCGCTGAATGAGCCGCGCGCCTCGGGATGCGGATCGACCGGCGATTCGAGGCCGCGCGAGCGCAGCACCCCTTTGAAGTATTCGTTGACGCGGCGCGGAGAGAGGTTCATCGGGCAGGCGTAGAGTTCGCATATCCCGCAGCTGCAGCAGTTCATCGCGTCGCCGAAGGCGCGCACGAATTCCGCGTCGTCCTTTATCTGCCCCTCCATCCAGAGGCCGCGCATCACCATATGCGGCTCCATCTCCTGGCCGATCAGCCAGCGCGGGCAGAGGTCGGTGCAGTAGCGGCACTGTATGCAGGCGCTGCGCGACTGGAGGCGTATCCGCTGCATTTTAAGTTTTGAACGGCCCACGAGGTAGTGGTCCGGCGGCAGGACGAGGATGTTTCCCGTCGTCTTGGTCACGACGGCGGCGTCGATCTTCTCTTTTTCCGAGAGGACCAGCCCCATCATCGGGCCGCCGTTTATCACGGCGTATTCGGAGAGCTTCGTCCCCGCGAGAGCCACGCATTCGCGGAAGGAGGTGCCGACCGGCACGCGGAGCATCACCGGCTCGCGCACCGCTCCCGTGACGGAGAGGTATTTGTCCGTCACCTGACGGCCCTCAAGCGCCTCGTGGACGCTGCGCATCGTGCCGACGTTGTCCACGACGCAGCCGACGCTGATCGGGATGCCGCGCGCGGGGATGCTGCGCCCCGTCACGTAGTAGACCATCGTATGTTCGTCGCCCGCGGGATAGAAGGCGGGCATCTTCACGATCTCAATGTCCGCGCCGCTTTTTTCGATCGCCGCCGAGAGGGCCGCCGCCTCCGCCTCGTATTTTTCCTTAAGGGCGACGACGGTGCGTTTCGCGCCGAGATGGGCGGATACCGCGGCCGTCCCCGCGATGATCTCTTCGGGGAAGGTGCGCATGAGGTATTTATCCGTCTCGATGAGCGGTTCGCATTCCGCCCCGTTCACTATAAAGCATTCGGCCCTGGTATTGAGTTTCGCGTAGGTCGGGAAGCCCGCGCCGCCCTCGCCAACCACGCCGGCCCATTTTATCGCCTCTAATAATTCCATCTTTTCACTCCCTCTTGCAGCCGGGCAGCTCAAAGTTGTCGACTATCGCCACGACAGTGGCGTCCACGGGGAGCGACATGTCGCCCGCGGCGCTACGCGCCGAACTGCCTCCGACGAAGAGCACCATTTCGCCGCAGCCCGCGCCGATCATATCCGCCGCGACAATCGGCGCTCCGTCGTCCTCCCCCGTCGTTATGTTTATGCGCTGAAGGATCAAGAGGGTGAAGCCGGAGAGCTTCTGTTCCTTGCGCGTAGCCCATATATTGCCTATCACTCTTGCGACCTTCATCGTTCATTCCTCCGTCAGCCGCGTTTTACGGCTATATCGTGCGCATGCGCGTATTCTTTGGCCAGATCCGTCATTATCGCGCGTTCCGCGATCCGTACCGCCGAGGCCCCGCCTCTGCGTGCCTCGACGATGTCCTTTTCCGTTATTACCCGTTTTTCAAGCCGTACCTCCGCGCGCGGGGTCTCCCTCTCCCTTTCAGGGACGTGGGAAGAGGACGCGCAGGGAGCTTTTTCTCTTTCGAGCGCCTCCAGCTTTTCAATGACGCGCGTTACAATCTCCGCGATCAGCTTTTCGTAATTCATCCGGGCCGCCTCCTTTCCTGTATAGCCGCTGATTTGCGCCGCAAAAATAAACCATATCTCCGGCGGCCGAACTTAGTTTGCCCGCCGGAGGGTGCATATTATCAGCGGCCGGCTATACCTTGCAGTTCATCGCGATCCCCGCCGGTGTGACGAGGAAGGGATCGTCCGGCTTCACCGTATGGATGCCGGTCACCTTCTCAAAGACCTCTTCGATACCGGTGAGGCAGCTTGTCCCGCCGCAGAGGTATATGGTGTCGGTCTCGTTCCTGTCTATGCTGCGCGCCACGATCGTCGCCATTTTTTCGATCACGGGGCGTACGATGGGGAATATCTCCCCGTGTTTTCTATAGTCCTGTTTCACCGCCTCGGCCTGCTCAAAGGGTATGCGGTAGTTTCCCGAGAGGACGAGGCTCAGATGAGTCCCGCCGGTCGGTTCGTCATATATCTTTTCCACGACGCCGTCTTTGAAGACCGCGAGACCAGTAGTGCCGCCGCCGATGTCCACGACCACGCCGTTGTCTATCTTGTAGACGGAGTTCGCCGCCGTCGGCTCGTCCAGTATCTCCGTGACCTCGAAGCCCGCGCCTTCCGCGATGTACTGGTGGGTGCGGACGCTGCCCTCGGTGCCGGCGGGCATCGCGATCGCGCACTTTGTCAGCTCCGTGCCCAGCCGCCGCTCGAGCTCGCCTTTGAGCCGCCGCACGACGGAGAGCGCCCCCTGGTAATCGACGACGACGCCGTCGCGGAGCACGCCCGCCGCCTCTTTTTCACAGGCGACTGGGTTGTCATTTTCGTCGAGAACGACGATGACTATATAGGCGGTGCCGAGGTCAAGCCCGGCCTTGAGTTTTTTCCCCGTCGGTTTGAAGCACCTCTTTTCGGAGGCCGCCACCTTCGCCATATAGGCGTTTATCCTCTTCAGATCCATCATTTGACCGGCTCCTGTTTGAGTATCTGTCCCAGCGTGAAGCCGCGCACGTCGGCGGCGTTCGCCTCGTCGAAGTCTATGTGCATGCGGTAGCTGAATTTATCGCTCACGCGCAGCACGACGTCCTGGAGGATCACCGGCCGGTCGGTAAAGAGCTGGACGCTGACGATCTCGCCGTTTTTAAAGCCCAGGTGCCGCGCCGTCGTCTCCGGCACGTGGACGTGGCGCTTCGCGATTATCACGCCCTGGGGGATCGTCACCGCCCCCCGCGGCCCCTCGATCGTGATGCGGCCGCTGCCGTCGATGTGGCCCGACTCGCGTATCGGCGCGTCGATGCCGAGGGCGATACAGTCGCTCTTTGAGAGTTCCACCTGCGTCTGCCCGCGGAAGGGGCCGAGCACCGCGACTCTGTCCATCCGCCCCTTCGGCGTGATGAGGCTGACGCGCTCCTCGGAGAGGTACTGTCCCGGCTGGGAGAGGGGGCGTTTCGGCGTCAGGTCGCTTTTTTCCGTGCCGAATATGGCCTCCCAGTCCTTTTGCGAGAGGTGCACATGGCGCGCCGAGACCTCGACCTCGACGAGCCCGGCCTTCGCGATCGCCTCCATCACGCGGTCGGCGACCGCCGCCGTTATTCCGTTCGCCGCGCCGTTCATATGTTGTTCTCCTGCAGATAGGTACACATCATGATGTGTACGGCGCTTGAAAGGCGGTTGAATATTTCGAGGATATCCTGCCGCTCGTAGTTCGTTCCGTTTTTAAAGGCGTTCACCGCCGTCACCTCCGCTTCGCGCACCGCGGTGCGCAGTTGGTTCAACAGGGCGTAGGCGATTCCCATTTTGTAATCGGGCAGGCGCATGTATTTTACGTGGAAGAACTTCATCGGCGCGTGCGAGCGCTCGCGCAGCTCGGCGGATGTGAGGCCGATTATCTTCTCCACACGCAGCGGCTCGTTAAGGGCGTCGCAGCGCATTATCTCGCGCAGCACGCCGAGAATGTTGTCAAGATCCGCGATCATTTTGCCGTAGCCCGTCTTCTCATTAAGTATCGCCTGGTCGAGTACGATGAGCGCCTGAAGGCTGTCCAGCTTGCCGCGGAAGGCTATCCGCGGATGGTTCTTCACCACCAGCATGTCGCCCTCGATCTGTGTCATGTACTCCGGCTTTTCAAGGTAGAGCGCACCCGTCTCGTAATCCCTGTATTTCGCCTGCAGCGGCGCCGCCATTTCGGGCGTCCTTTCGGCGGGAGCCGCCGCCTCCTTCTGACGCTCGGAGGCGGACTCCCGGCTGATCTTTATCTTTCTCTGCTGCAGGTATTCGCGCGCCGCGGGCGAAAGCATCATGCCATCCGGCACGCGGTACTCCGTGATTTCGCTTCTTTTCAGTTCATCGCGCAGCATCGCCTCTGTGATAACTTTCAAGGGAATCAACTCCTAAGAGCGTCCCGGCTTAATCTTTTAGTGTCGGCAAAAGGTAGTCGACATCCGCCGCGGGACGCGGGATCACATGGACGGAGCGAAGCTCGCCCACTCTCTCGGCGGCCGCCGCGCCGGCGTCCGTCGCAGCCTTTACCGCGCCGACGTCGCCGCGCACCATAACGCTCACCAGGCCGCCGCCGACATGTACTTTGCCGATGAGGTTCACGTTAGCCGCCTTCACCATCGCGTCGGCGGCCTCTATCGCGGGGACGAGCCCCTTTGTCTCTATCATTCCAAGCGCCTGCTGGTCTGCCATTTCAGCCACTCCTTTGTTTTTATCTTTTCCTCATATCAGTGATGAGGATGATTTAATAATGCCGGCATATAGCCGGCGGTACTTTACGCCTCTGTCTTGAGTGAGGGCAGGAGGTAATCCACGTCATCCGCGGGACGCGGGATCACATGGACGGAGAGCAGTTCGCCTACGCGCTCCGCCGCCGCCGCGCCCGCGTCCGTCGCGGCCTTTACCGCACCGACGTCGCCGCGCACCATGACGGTCACAAGTCCGCCGCCCACCTGTACCTTGCCGATAAGGCTGACGTTGGCCGCCTTCACCATCGCATCCGCCGCCTCGATGGCGGGGACGAGTCCCTTTGTCTCGATCATTCCAAGTGCCTGCTGATTCATCATCGTTCATTCCTCCATTTATATTTAATATCTTCTAAATCTCTGCCGGTCTATTAACGAACATTACGCGCGCTGTCAGGAACGCAGCCTTTTCAGTATTTCCGCGACCACGGCGTTGACGTCGACGTTGTCAAACCGCTCCGGCTCCCCGATGCCGCTTTCGCAGATACCGTCGGGGCAGTCGGGCATCGAGGCGCGCACCTCCGCCTGCGTCCGCAGCGGATAGGCGACGAGACGCCGGTTTATCAGGTTCAGCGGCCCGACGTTGTCCGAGGTCGAACTGCCGCCCTCCGCGCCGCAGCCGAGGGTCAGCGCCGGTACCAGCCCGGTCGTCGCGCCGATCGCGCCCAGCGTGCTGCCCGCGTTCACGACGATGCGCGAGACGGGGACGCGCGCCGAGAAGTAGGAGACGATCTCCTCGTTCTGCGAGTGGATGGAGAAGGTATGCCCCGCTCCCTCGTAGTGAAGTATCTCCTCGCATTTTTCGCACACCGCTTTGTAGTCGGGGGCGCTGTAGAAGGCGAGTATCGGAGCCAGCTTCTCGTTTGAGTAGGGGTGGCCGTAGCCGACGCCGTCCTCCGGCGCGACGATGATCTTCGTCCCATCCGGAATCGTGAGCCCCGCGAGCTTCGCGATGGCCTGCGCGCTTTTGCCGACGATCTCGGGGTTCATCGTACCGTTGGCGCGGAGGATATATCTCCCGAGCTGGGCCCGTTCGGCGTCGTCAAGGAAGTAGCAGCCCTGGCGTTCCATCTCGGCCCGCACCTCGCCGCGGTAGTCGTCCGTGCAGATCACGGACTGCTCGGAGGCGCAGATCGTGCCGTTGTCAAAGGTCTTGGAGGCGACTATCTGCGCCACCGCCTCTTTGAGGTCTGCCGAACGTTCGATGAATGAGGGGCCGTTCCCGGGGCCGACGCCGATCGCCGGATTACCCGAGGAATAGGCCGCGCGCACCATCGCCGCGCCGCCCGTCGCGAGAATGAGCGCGACATGGGGATGGCGCATCAGCGACTCGGTCGCCTGCATGGTCGGCATGGAGATGCAGCCGACGAGGTCTTCGTTGCCGCCCGCCTCGCTGATCGCCTGCTTTATCACCTTGACGGACTCCATGATGCAGCGCTTCGCCTGCGGGTGCGGCGAGAAGACGATCGCGTTGCCCGCCTTTATTGAGATGAGCGCCTTGTAAAAGGTCGTCGAGGTTGGGTTCGTCGAGGGGATGATCCCCGCGATGACGCCCAGCGGGACGGCGATAGTGCGCACCTTTTTCTTCTCATCCCAGTCTATTACGCCGACGGTCTTTATATCTTTTATATATTCATAGACCGCGCGGCTTCCGAATACGTTCTTTATTTTTTTGTCCGCGGGGATGCCGAAGCCGGTCTCTTCGCAGGCCATGAGGCCGAGACGCTCGGCGTTTCTCACGCCCGCGCCGGCGATCGACTTCACCAGCCGGTCCACGTACTCCTGGCTCTTGCCGGCAAGCTCCGCCTGCGCCGCTTTCGCCGCACCGACCAGCTCGCGCACCTCCTGAACGGACAGAAGATCTTTATCACGCAGCTGCATATTATCTCTCCTGTTCTCTCTCTATCGCCGCAATGAGGGTCCTCTTGTTGGCCCGGCCGATCTTTTCCCCGCCCATAGGGAGATTCATCCGCCGCGCCAGCGCGCGGAGCTCTCCCAGCGTCATTGCGCCAAGTTCTTTATCAATGGTCTCCTTTTCGCGCGCCAGCTCTCCCTCAAGTTCTTTAAGGGGCGCGGCCGCCGTTTCCCGCTCTTTTGGAAGCGCCGCCGGAAGCAGGGAGCCTTTCCCGGCCTTTTTTCCCTCCGCACCGTTCTTTTCAGAGCGGCGCTCTCTCAGCGGCGAGGGGAACATCCGTTCGATCATGGCGGCGAGCTGGTCGGAGGGGCGCGCGATCACGGAGGCCGAGAGCAGCGCCCCCTCCGCCGCGCCGCGCACGGCGGAGAGCGAAGCCTTGACCGCGGCCACCTCGCCCGTTATCAGCAGCGATACGAGGCCGCCGCCGTCGCGCCGGCAGCTCCGCAGCCGGACGTCGGCGGCCTTCAGCGCGGCGTCCAGCCCGTCGACCGCGGGCAGGTATCCGAGAAATTCCATCAGCCCCAGCGCCTTCATCATTTAGACCCGAGGATTCTCCGCCACGTACTCTATCGCCGCCGCGAAGGCGTCGCAGGCTGCCTTGCAGGCCGACTGCGAACCGGTGAGGAGGCCGCCGCCGAAGTTCGTCTCGGAGGGCGGGGCGTAGAATACGCACATGCTGACGTCCGCGGCCTTCATCGCGGCGTCTATGCCGTAAACCGCCTCCAGCGGCGGCGCGATGAGATAGGCGAGCGCCTCTCCCTCGGCGATGCCCGCCATCTTCGAGAGGTAGGAGCCGGTGCGCGATATGCAGAAGGCGTAGTATGGCACCGAGTCGTCGTCGTTCGCCGAGACAAAGTGCGCAACGTTTTCAATCATATCCACCGCGGCGGCGAGGCCGCTCTTGACCTCTGCGGGGTTCGGCCCCGCGAGGATGCCGATTATCTCTCCCGCGAACTTCGTCGTCGCGTTTCCCGCTCCCGCGTACATGCTCTTCGCGTATACGACCTGCACGTCCGCGGCCTTCGTCGCCTCGTCAAGCGCCGTGTAGGTCACGTCGTCGGAGTCAGAGGTGATGAGCGCCAGCGAACGCTGGGACGGCGCGAGGCCGAGCTCTTTGGCGAGAGAGGGGTCAACGTTGGGAATTATCTGTGTCGCAAGTACATTAGCCTTTAAAGGATCTCTTTTCATAACCCGTGCCTCCCCTGTTACAGTTTCAAATCTGTTCCGCTGGCCTTCTTTTCCAGCATTATCTTGATGACCTCCGCGATATGGGCTCCCGCCTCGACCGGCGGCGTGCCGTCCTTGTGGATATTTGAAATCACCGTGCGGCGCGCCTCCGGCATGCCGACCGTCCCTTTGTAGGTAATGTATGCCGACATCGACTCGGCGGTTATCAGCCCCGGACGTTCGCCGACAAGGTCGCAGGTGACCGTCGCGCCCGTAAGCTCGGTGATCTCGTCCTCGACACCGACACGCCCATATTCAACGAAGAACGGCGTGCCCACGTCGATGCCATAGCTCTGAAGCCCCTGCATAAGGGCCGGAAGCAGGTCGGGGATGTTCGCCACCACCGCCGCCGAAGAGAGGCCGTCTGAGACGAATATCTGCACGGTGGGATTTTTTTTGCATTTTTCCTTTATCATCGCCACGCCCTCAGGATTCAGCTTGCGGCCGAGGTCCGGGCGCGTGAGATATTCGTCCTTGCTGGTGCACATGGTGCGCACGACAAAAAGGTCCAGCTTTTCGACAAACTCAAGGTCCATCTGTGAGAATACAGCGTCCTGGGCCGCGGAGTGCGCGGCGCGAAATTCCAGCACCGGCAGCGTCTTGTAGCGCGCCCCGGCCTTGCCGATACCCAGACGGGCCGGCGCGTACTGCTTGAGGTCGTAATAGGCCTCGCCGTTTACCGGATTTTCCACAAGATACTGTTTGCGGATGTCGATCTCCGAGACGTCGGGAATGAAACCGTCGTCCACCTTCACAACACCTTCCGCCGCGGGAGCGGCGGGGGTTTCTCCCGCCTTCACCGCTTCGGCGGCGGAGGGAGGGGTGGCCGCTGCGGCGTTCCCAATGTTCATCTCCGTCAGCACCTGTTCTATGATCGCTTTAAGCGCGTTCTGATCTACCATTTTTAAAGCCTCCTATCTGCCCGCGAAGACCGAGGCGTCCCCAGCCAGCGGCGTAAGACGGCCGTCTTTGAGGAAACCCATCTTCTCCAGCCACTCTTCAAAGGGCTTGATGGGACGCAGGCCGAATATTTCGCGCAGCGTCTGCGCCTCGTGATAACCCGTGCACTGGTACATGAGCATGCAGTCGTCGCCCTGGGGGACGCCCATGATGTAGTTGCAGCCGGCTGCCACGAGCAGCGCCGCGAGGTTTTCAATGTCGTTCTGGTCGGCCTTCATATGGTTCGTATAGCAGGCGTCGCAGCCCATCGGGACGCCGGAGAGTTTGCCCATGAAATGGTCCTCGAGCCCCGCGCGCGTCACCTGCTTCGCGTCGTAAAGATACTCCGGCCCGATGAAGCCGACGACGGTGTTGACCAGGAAGGGATGATAGTGGCGGGCGAAGCCGTAGCAGCGCGCCTCCATCGTCAGCTGGTCCCAGCCGTTATGCGCGTCGGAGGAGAGCTCCGAGCCCTGCCCCGTCTCAAAATACATGACGTTCGGCCCAGTCGAGGTGCCGTGGTGAAGCATCATGTCGCGCCCCTCCTCCAGCATCGCGGAGGTCAGCCCGAAGGCCTCGTTGCCCTTCTGCGAACCCGCGATCGACTGGAACATGAGGTCAATCGGCGCGTTGAATTTGCGCACAGCCTCCGTCTGCGTCGTCACGTGCGCGAGAACGCAGATCTGCGTCGGCACCTCCCACTTGTTCTTGAACTCGTCGAACAGCTTGAGGATGCGCGCCACCGACTCGACGCCGTCGTCAACGGGGTTGAGCCCGAGCACCGCGTCGCCGCAGCCGAGGCTGAAACCCTCCATCAGCGAGGCGGCGATCCCCTTCGGGTCGTCGGTCGTGTTGTTGGGCTGCAGGCGCGAAGAAAACGTCCCAGGCAGGCCGATCGTCGTGTTGCAGTGGGCCGTGACGGGAATCTTCTTCGCCGCGTAGATGAGGTCGAGATTGCTCATCAGTTTGCAGACGGCCGATACCATCTCCGAGGTAAGGCCGCGGGAGGCGCGGTGGATCATCGCCGTCGTCGTCTCCTCCTGCAAAAGCCATTCGCGGAATTCGCTGACCGTCATATTCTTGTGTTCGTCGTAGATCCTCTCGCTGATGTCGTCCTGGATTATGCGCGTAACCTCGTCCTGCTCATAGGGCACGGCGGGGGTGTTGCGCAGCTCCGCGAGCGTCACCTCGGAAAGGACGACCTTCGCGGCGACCCGTTCCTCCGCGTTTTCCGCGGCGATCCCGGCAAGTTTGTCGCCCGACTTCTCCTCGTTCGCCTTGGCCATCACCTCGCGCAGTGACTTGAATTCATAGGTATGGCCCAAAAGTTTTGTCTTGAGCTTCATGCAGCTATCACCTCTCCATTTCTAATGTGACTGCCAATCTGAGAACGGGATAAATATTTCCCGTTCAGGAATTGAAAATCAATGTCTTGATGACGACCGGCAGCACATGTCCGCCAAATACCGGTTCGCCCAAATCTATATAATCTCCGCTGTCTGAATGTATGCCGTCGATACAGATCACCGGCTTTTTATGCTCCAGCTTTACATTGAGCGCGTGCCCAAGCGCCTTGCCGATATCCGCCTCCACGACGACGATCAGCGGGAAGGGGCCATCTATCACGCCGCGCGCCCCCGAGATCACCGCCTCGGCCAGCCGCTGTACCGCCGCGAAAGACTTATATGGCCCGCCGGAGAGTGAGACCGCGATCTGCTCCTGGCGTCCCTCCGGCATAAAGAGCGGCATCTGGAACTTTATCGAACGCTCCACCCCCTCCGGCGTAGCCGCGTCCGCCTCCGGCACGCGCAGGATCGGGACGTTCTTTATCGGCAGTATCCCCGGAGTGTAGGCTATGGTGCTGCCGCTGATCTCCGTGGCGCAGGTCCCCGCGCCGACAACCGTCGCGCGGATCGTCTCCAGCGGCGTGTAAAGCTCCACCCCTGAAAAGGCTGGATGCCTCCTTATCTCGTCCCCGAGAATCACGCCGATGTCGCCGAAACGGAAGAGGTCTCCCTGAGAGGGGCTGTAGACGAAGTCCGCCACGCCCCCCGAAAATGTCACCCCCGTAAGCGCCGGAAGTCCGGAGGGAAGCCCTTTGCCGTCGTTCGTATATAGATAACGGCACGTCTCCGACTGCGGCAGAAGGCCGACCGCCTCCGCGAGATACCTCGCCATCAGGCGGCAGAGGCCGCGCAGCTGCTCCGTATCGGCTCTCGCGCCGGCCTTTACCGCAAGGCCGTTGTCGGCGGCGATCCTTTCTATCTTAGGATAGACATAGGTGATCAAGTCATTCTCCACCTTCACGAGACGGCCGCCGATGTCGAGGCAGGTGACGCCGCGCAGATTTCCCCTCTCATAAAAGGCGATGTTGCTCGTGCCGCCGCCGACATCGAGATTCGCGACGACCGCGCGGTTATCCTCGGATATCTTGTCCGTACCGGCGCCGCGCGCCGAAAGCACCGACTCCAGATCCGGCCCCGCCGTCGCCACCACGAAGTCCCCGCTTAAAGCCGAAAGCGCCGAAAGCAGCTGGTTGGCGTTCTTTTTGCGCGCCGTCTCGCCCGTGATGATGATCGCCCCCGTGTTTACCTGGGACGGTGTCATCTCCGCCCTCTTATACTCCTCGGTGACAATCCGCTTCACCGCCTCCGCGTCGATCTCCGTCGGCGAAAGCAGCGGCGTGAAATATATGGGGCTCCGGTAAAAGACCTCCTTGCCGACAATGGCGATACGCGGAGCCGTATAGGAGCTGGCGCGGTTCTCTATCCTTATCTTGCTGAAAATCAGCTGCGTCGTCGACGTGCCGACGTCTATGCCGACGCTTGTGATCGTCTCTCCGCCCATCCTCAGCTCATCTCCTTAATCAATCTAACGAATCAATAAATTCCACAAACTCCTGAATCCCCTCGCCCGTGTAGGCGCTGGTGACAAATATCCGTCCTACCCCCGCGCGCGTAAGCCGTATCTTTGCCTCCGCGATCTCCTCCGGTGAGGCGATGTCCGCCTTCGTCACCACCCCGGCTACCGGCTTGCCGAACATCGAGGCGAAGGAGGGCGGGAAAAAGCTCTGCGCGGCGGAGGCGCTCTGAAGAAAGACGATGAGCCGCGCCTCCGCGGCCGCCACAGAAAGCGCCCCGCGCATCCCGCCCCGCTCAAGATACTCACCTGGCGTGTCGATGATGAAGCCGCCGACGATATCCAGAGTCTGCGTCTTGCGGTAGCGCAGCTCTTCGCGCATCATCGCCTGCGTCAGCGTCGTCTTGCCCGCCATCGAAGCCCCGATGAAGATGACGCGCCGCCTCTTGTCCGCGGCTGCCATCAGGTGCGCGTGATGCGCGCGGGGGTAAAGCCCATCAGGTCGCAGAGCACCGACATGACGTCGCGCATCGCCGCCTCCACCGCCGCCACATCCCCCGTGATAAGCAGAGAACCGTTGAAGCGGTCCACATAGCCGATCGTGACATTGGCCGCCTTCGAAGCGACGTCCGCGGCGATCATCGCGCCCTCGCTCGGCGTAATCGTAAAGATGCCGATCGCCCCTCCCGTCTCAAAGAGCCCGAGCTTGCCGTAAAGCTCCTCCACCGGGTGGGCGATCACATGCGCGAGAGTAACCTGTTTACCCGGCACAAATTCCTGTATTATCCGTTGTTTATTCTCAAATTCACTCATCGGCTGCCTCCGGCGGGATGACTAAGTTCGATTACGGAAATCGAAGATTTCCTATCTCACTTATGTTTACCCGGCACAAATTCTTGTATTATTCGCTGTTTATTCTCAAATTCGCTCATCGGCTGTCTCCGGCGGGGGTACTAAGTTCGATTACGGAAATCGAAGATTTCCTATCTCACTTATGTTTACCCGGCACAAATTCCTGTATTATCCGTTGTTTATTCTCAAATTCAGACATTATGGCAGCTTGCCGATATAGGCGTTTTCAAAGACCTGGCGGATATCCTCTTTCGTACAGCGGCGCGGCGCGGACGTGAGACAGGCGTCCGCGAGGGCGTCCTCCACCATCTCCGGCAACTCCGCTTGAAAATCCTCCGTGCTGACGCCGGCCGCCTTGATCGTCGGCGGAATATCCATCTTTTTGGTCCAGGAGCGTATCGTGCGAATCACGTTCAGCGCGCTCTGCCTGACGCTTGCCGTCGAAATATCACAGAGATAGGCGATCTTCGCGTAACGCTGGGCCGTCTCCGTCAGCTGTGTCGCGCAGCCGGCGTTGAAACTCATCACATATGGCAGCAGAATCGCGTTCGCGCGCCCGTGGGCGATATGGAACTTCGCGCCGAGCGTATGCGCCATCGCGTGGTTAAGCCCCAGCCCCGCGTTGGAAAAGGCGATGCCCGCCATACAGGAGGCGTTGTGAACGCGCTGTCGCGCCTCGTAATTATCCGGCTCCTGATAGACGGTGAGCAGATAGCGGTAAATGAGCTTGATCGCCTTCTCCGCCATCGCGTCCGTAAAATCCGTGCGGTCCGTCGAAACAAAGGCCTCTATCGCATGCGTCAGCACGTCAAGCCCAGCGTCGGCCGTCACCTTCGGCGGCACGCTCATCACCAACTCCGCGTTAAGCACCGCCGAGGTCGGCAGCAGGCTGTCATCGACCATCGGGTATTTGACATTCTTCTTATGATCCGTGATGACGGCGAAGCTGCTCACCTCCGACCCGGTGCCGCTCGTCGTCGGGATCGCCGTGAAGGGACAAGGGGGGATAGCCCCCTGCTGATGCGCGAAAAAGACGATCGCCTTTGCCGCGTCGATCGGCGAACCGCCGCCAAGCACGACCACATGGTCCGGCTTGAACTCAACGATGCGCGCCGTACCCGCGGCGACGGTCTCGATATCTGGGTCCGCCTGCACGTCGGAGAATATCTCATACTCCGCGCCCGTTCCCTTCAGATAATCGGTGACGTAAGAGATCTTGCCGCTCGAAACCATAAACGGGTCGGAGACGATAAAGACCCGCCGCGCACCGCCCACCGCGTCCGCCAACGCATCTTTTCCCATATATATAGTGGTAATCGAAGAAAACTTTTCCATAACTTACCTCCTTAAACATTACCGGAGACATATTTATCATGCATGAGTTAAGTATAAAAATAATAGACGGCCTCACCACGGCCTATCTACTCAGCAGAAATTAGGCAAAAAACCGGTCCCCCTGCGTGTTTTCCGCAGAGAGACCGGCAAATGAGGCGCTGATCCTGTGTTGGACGAATTTCTTGGTAGGAATAATTTTAGCCAAAATTAAAGCTGCATAAACTGAATGATTAAGGTAAATATCTTTAACTTAACAAATACTTAAAAAAATTACAGCCTCACCACCGCACCGGCATATGGTCGGCGGTGTCGAGGTTCTAATCCTAACGGGAAGATTCTAATCAAGGGCAATATTATAAAGCTGATGTGCGCCTCCTGTGTTTCTAACCCTTACAGGAAGATTCTAATCGACGCTTGCCAGTTGCGGTTATGGCGATTATCAGACGTTTCCAATCCTTACAGGAAGATTCTAAACGCGACGCCGGGTCGTAATTGCTGAGCACTTCTACGAGTTTCCAATCCTTACAGGAATACACCACAACGTTTTATTGTCTTTAAAATGTGACGATATCGATTTTCAGACGAGGAAAAATTCAGGGCTCGTATTTGTCAATCCACAGACGGGGAAGAAATTTGACAACTGTAAAAAGGCTTGGAGTTCTTTGCTAAAGGCCGCAGAGATAAAATTTTTCAGATGGCACGACATGCGCTATGATTTTGCTTCAAGATTGGTAATGAGAGGCGTTGACCTGAATACCATCCGAGAAATTCTAGGACATTCAGACATAAAGATAACCATGCGATATGCACACCTGGCACCCCAGAAGAAACGAACCAAGATCAATATGCTTGACTAACTATCGCATGACCACTTAAAAAATAGATTTGTTACACAGTAACGATGATGTTCATTTTCAGCGTTGGCCGCGCGTCGGCCTAGAATTTTAAATGTCATAGTGAGACCACATGCTGATTATCTTTACTGTTTTTATCTCTTCCCGCACTTCATACACGAACCTATGCTTGATGTTGATACGCCGTGATATGGCTCCCGCCATGTCTCCCTGCAAAGTCTCGTATCTGGGAGGCGTTTTATGGGGATCTTCTCTTATGAGTTCTATTAAAGCCTTGACTTTTTCATCAAGCTTCGCAGCTTTCAGGAGTGGAATATCTTTAACCGCCTTTTTGGTATACACAATTTCGTACATTACCAGACAACCTTATCCTCCGGAACGCATGCCTCAATCGGCGTATTTAGGCCGTCTATTATTTTTTCCTGCATTCCAGGGATAGAAGCCAGATAGAGCGTTTCCATCATACTATTATAGTCATCTTCGCTCAGAATAACCGCGTTGCCGTCCTTGGTGCTGACGTTCACGGGTTCGTTATACTTGATTGTCTGTTCCAATATGCCGAAAAGGTTTTTGCGCAGCGTAGTTGCATTAGTATTTAACATTTCGATCACCTCATATGTACATTATAACGTACATATGAGGTTTTGTCATTGGGCTGCATTCATTCTAGGGTATAGACATTGTGTCTTGGTCTATAAGTTCTTTCAGTGAGAACGTCAGTGGGTAAATAGGCCAATTGGTTACTCTCTTGTCTGTATCATTAAGACATAGGTAGTTTTACTCTATAAATTCCCGGATTCTTGCTTGAATGCCAATAATGGAGCGCACGCCGTGGTTTCTATTATATAGCCACCCCGGTACATAGCATCATACTTGGCAGATATTGGCAGCATTTTTTATCTCTTCATTGCCTCCCACTGCACCGGCGTTCTTTTATCACAGGAAGATTCTAATCCTCTTGGGGTGCGCCTACCACTGGCTTGAAACCGAAGTTTCCAATCCTTACAGGAAGATTCTAATCTATACGCGGACGGTTTAGGCGGGGAGGCTGCGCAAGTTTCCAATCCTTACAGGAAGATTCTAATCGCAGAAAAGCTCGACCTCAAAAAAATGCCCTACCTGTTTCCAATCCTTACAGGAAGATTCTAATCTACGGGCGCGCGGTGGATGTACACCCGACCGGCGTGCGTTTCCAATCCTTACAGGAAGATTCTAATCGAGCGCGGTGGACAGTTTGCCCACCGCGTCCGCTCCGTGTTTCCAATCCTTACAGGAAGATTCTAATCCGCAGCTGTAATCACTATAAGAGCACCCTGACACTGTTTCCAATCCTTACAGGAAGATTCTAATCTCGGCTGGGGCTAGCGTCTCGCCGAAGCCATCCACTGTTTCCAATCCTTACAGGAAGATTCTAATCTGTACCGTGGCCACAGGGAGAGTAATAAGCATCGCACGTTTCCAATCCTTACAGGAAGATTCTAATCCGCCACACCCATGTGGAAATGAACGGTAAAGAGTTGTTTCCAATCCTTACAGGAAGATTCTAATCGAAGGTACTCTCAAGGCAGGCATGGTCGTACAACGTTGTTTCCAATCCTTACAGGAAGATTCTAATCGGAGATAAAAGAGCTTGGCACCGCTCCGACCGCCGAGAGTTTCCAATCCTTACAGGAAGATTCTAATCGATCACCGCCGGCGGCGACGTGCGGAGGTCTAGGCGGGTTTCCAATCCTTACAGGAAGATTCTAATCTGTGGCCTGCTCAGAAAAAAAGAGCAGTTTAACGAGTTTCCAATCCTTACAGGAAGATTCTAATCGCGGCAGGGGCGAGACATGCGGTGGGTGAGACGATCTCGTTTCCAATCCTTACAGGAAGATTCTAATCAAAACACACAGGCACCATATATCACCGCGTACAGCTAGTTTCCAATCCTTACAGGAAGATTCTAATCGGCGCGCCCATAATCCACACCTGTACGGTCATTTCCAGTTTCCAATCCTTACAGGAAGATTCTAATCCCGGTGATACCTGTGCGCGATCTGGAAAACACGGTCGTGTTTCCAATCCTTACAGGAAGATTCTAATCTGAATTTCTCTTGCGCACAGAACCCTAAGCTTGGATGTTTCCAATCCTTACAGGAAGATTCTAATCCCACCAAAAAGCGCGTCAGCACACATTTCCTTGACTTGTCTCAATCAAAAAACTGCATACGCCAAAACAATCATAAGATTAGTATTTACTTGTACCGCTGCTATTATTCTCACATTTCACAATGTATGTCGAACTACGCTATTTTTTGCGCTATTGGACATCGACAGAGAAGCCCTATTTACCATCCGGCGCAATACAACCGAAACCTAAGCTATTCTTTGCTCCCAAACCACAGTCTAAAGCTACCTGAAGCAACTCTTTTGGTCCACTAATTTTAAACCTGCCGCTCCAACCCTTTATTGGAAAAGAATCATTCACTTTAAATTTGGCAACACGTTCCTTAGGTGTACCTATTGGAAATACTTCAACAGTACCCTTCGGAATTTCAGCCGTACCATATATTGCCCTATATTTTCGGGTAAGGTTGTTATATATAGAATTAGAGAACTCTTTTTCGAATGGAGAGAAGTAAACCGTATACTTACGTCCATCTGAACGCAGCATCTGCGAGTAACAACTGATAGGAGAAAGCGTTTTAATTATTATATGATCAGAGACGGAATTATAATAATTGACCTCGACTTTCTCACAGAACACCACATTTGATCCGATGTGCATATATTCATTCATTAACGCACCGCTCGCAATGCCATCCATAGTTGACGTTATCGGAGTAGATATCACTATGCGAATTGGCAAGTCAAATTTAATTAGCCCATCTTCCAACTTCGGAACTTTTTCTGATATAGGCCAACTCATCGCAAATAATTTTAACGGGCGGTTGTCAATAACATAACCTTGATCATGGAGAAATGCTGCCCTATCAGGAGGAAGAAGCTTATATACTAACGATTGAAAAAAATGTAAATTGGAACATGGTAATTTTAGTATTTTCGATTCATGAGAATTAATGTACAGCGATATATGCATTCCCATACCTCCGACTACTATAGTTGTAGATTTCTATGTCTATTTTAGAGAGTACCACTACTGACTAATTTTGAAAACAAAATACGAAATGAATTTTCAAATACATAATATAATTATCGTAATTTTAATCCTTACAGGAAGATTCTAATCAAGCTAAAGAGGCTAGGCAACAAAAATCCTGCCCGTGTTTCCAATCCTTACAGGAAGATTCTAAGCGCATGTACAGGCGGAGAGAGTCGTCGCTTGCCTCCGCGTTTCCAATCCTTACAGGAAGATTCTAAGCCCCTAGATTCGCACTGAAATTTGCGCAGCTCCTCTAGTTTCCAATCCTTACAGGAAGATTCTAAGCAGTCCCGTGCCGACGCGCGCCTCGGAGACGTTGACCTGTTTCCAATCCTTACAGGAAGATTCTAAGCTTATGTCGCGGCGGCGCGGCGCGACAGCGCATTATTGTTTCCAATCCTTACAGGAAGATTCTAAGCAGACCGTCTTCTACCTTTGCGACACCTGGATTACCTGGTTTCCAATCCTTACAGGAAGATTCTAAGCGCGCTATACCCTGACAAACCGCTGCCGGACGGTACGGGTTTCCAATCCTTACAGGAAGATTCTAAGCGCGAAATTTGTTGCCACCACCGAGACAGACGTTACCGGTTTCCAATCCTTACAGGAAGATTCTAAGCTTTGTGTGGAGACGAGTATCTTTTTGTCTTTTGCAATAGTTTCCAATCCTTACAGGAAGATTCTAAGCACGTGCCAATCCCGCCGCTGCGAAACACCGGCTCCAGTTTCCAATCCTTACAGGAAGATTCTAAGCGGTCAAGCACTCCGTTTATATTTGCCAGCGTGCCAGTTTCCAATCCTTACAGGAAGATTCTAAGCCTCTTCCGCCATAGCCGCTATTTCTTTGCCGTTCAGTTTCCAATCCTTACAGGAAGATTCTAAGCGCCGTACGGCGTTAGCTACGTTCTGAGCGTCACAAGTTTCCAATCCTTACAGGAAGATTCTAAGCTCGCCGGAAAGCAACTCGCAGCTTGGTAAGATCAAGTTTCCAATCCTTACAGGAAGATTCTAAGCAAAGCTATACGCTTGCGGACGAAGCCTATCGAAAGCGTTTCCAATCCTTACAGGAAGATTCTAAGCGGGTACGTGTTGGTATATTGGAGGGAGCTACAACCACGTTTCCAATCCTTACAGGAAGATTCTAAGCAAGTCACCGTCGCTTCGCTGTCTGCAATGGCGGCCTGGTTTCCAATCCTTACAGGAAGATTCTAAGCGGTATAAGCACAGGAAAATCTAACGGCGTCGAAAGTTGTTTCCAATCCTTACAGGAAGATTCTAAGCCCTTTTTTGCCAGATCCTCCCCCGCTCCGGTTTTGCGTTTCCAATCCTTACAGGAAGATTCTAAGCCCGTATAAACCAGGACTATAACTGTATTTCTAATACCAGTTGACATAATATCATTCACAATTTTTAAAATTGAAAAATCGAAATATCCCTGAATACTGCAATAAAAATCATCGTTTCACAAAGTCTGTCGATCTCCCGCTGTTTTTACGCTATTGGAGGTCGACAGTATTTAGATAAAAGAATCTACGCTGCCACGTTTTATGCCAATAGTGTCCCGTGTCATGTATCGTTCCGTTCTCCAAACATAGAACAGCACGCTGTCATATTCATGGTCAATTATATTCTTTACGTCGGCCTTCAGCGCTTCAAGTGTTGCCGAAGTCAGATCGCCTTCCAGCACGGAGTTTTGAATCCATGTCAGATACTTTCTTGCCGTTTTCAAAACTTTATTTACCCTTTTTTCACCGACATCATAAAACATAATAACAAACATCTTACCACCTGCTCGCATATGGTACATATTTTATATTTTCCATGATATGTTTTTGCAGTTTATATATTTCCATACGCACCAGGCCGCGGTAGCTGACCTTTCTCCCAAGCGTCGGATGTTCTATCGTTTCGTTAAGCCTGCCTTCCCACGCGCGTAAAACAATTTCTCTGCCGCTGTCGCTTAAATAAATTCCCCCACCGCTCTGCTTCTCAAAATGCTTATCCTGGATCTCGCGCTTATTGATAAGCGAAAATATCAGCCTGTCCACCAGAATCGGCTTAAATATTTCCGCGACGTCAAGATTTAAACTAAATCGGCGAAAATTTGTCTCATGCAGAAATCCAATCCGCGGATCCAGATGAGTACGGTAAATTTGGGACAGTGCCAGTGTATAGCACATCGTATTTAAAAAACTTATCAAGGCATTCATGCGGTTTGACGGAGGACGCCGAATCCTGTTCACCATCTTAAACGCATCATCCTTTACAGCCAGATCGAAAAATTCATAATACTTTTCTCGAGAGTTGCCCTCTATGCCCATCAGTTCAGACACATCTTCGCACTGATGCGCTCGCTCACTGTATGTATCCAAAGCGTCAACGATATCTTCTATCTCCACCATCGCCCTGCGCTGATAATATTCCATCACCCTCTTCATATTATCGATGGCCCCGGTGACAAACGACGAGGCTATCTCTATTCTTTTCGCGGCGTTCATATAATATGCCGCCTGCGCAAGGATTACGGCTCCGGAATTCAGGTGCTCTCTAGGATAGAAACTTCCGACATAATACCCATAGTGGTTATAAAAATGTAAAATGACCTCTTTTTGAGATATAAATTCCAGAAGGCTTTTGTTAAAATCCACCTCGCCGAATATATTTATCTCATCCAACGTCTCCACCGGAAGGAACTTAGGGTTTTCGTTCTCTCTGGCGATAAACAGCGTATTGTCTTTTCTTTTCAATTCTCCGTTGCTCAAGAGGTAAAGTGTCTTTCCCACAAATATCCCTCCGATCTCCCTTTTAGCTCCAACAATAATCACCGTAGGCACATTTTTTGCAGTATTTACACGGAGACAGCTTTGGTGGTTTCTCCGATAAGGAAAGCTTCTCTATGACAGCATATGACTTATCAAGAGTACTCTTTAATTCCTCAGTTAAAATAACTTCCGTCCTCTTCTTTTCGGTTGGATATAATAATACGCCGGCAGACGCGATTCCCTCCTTTTCAAGTTCGTAGAGATAATGCGCAAGTTGTAGTATCGAGGCTTTCTCCGCACGGCTGCTCTTTTTTATCTCGGAGACAATGAGAACGCCATCCTTATTTTGCATAAAATCAAATTTATTCCCGCCGAATTTAATTTGATGTTTTTCCCGGGCGTAACTATTTTCGTCAATAATACGTCCTAATGATAAAAGTTCATTCTCTTGATCAGCAAATATACTATGCGTTAAAAACCACACTTGCCTGTGGCATATTCCATATGCCTGTAAAATCATCCCCGTTATCTTGGCCTTTTCTGACAGCATCACAACACCTCATCAACATAATAGAGGATCATCATTGTTGCTTGGAACGCCTATTTTATCGTCGTATGGAATCTCATATATATCCAAATACGCCAAATCCGGAGACATTACACATTTTTTATTGTTAAATAGCTTCAAGGTTTTCATTCCAACAGGCACCTCATAAAGCGCGACCTTCAGTTTATCCTTCTTTTCACCGCTACGACAGAGTTCTGTAACTTCACCATAAAACTTTTGTGGAATTATCGGTACCTTGACATAACTTATGAGACGAGTCACGCACTCTTCATTGTAATCAACCGTATCAAATATTGGCGCCCTCTCATCCCAAATCACCTCTATATTATCACTCGCCGTCTTGTAATCCTTATGGTCGATAAAGCTGTAGTCTTGGTAGGCCTCTTCGAGCATTGCTCCGATCTCATTCTCACTCAGTTTACCTTGCCGTTTCCTCAATATCTCATCAGTCTTGCAAATAATGGCGGCCGCGTTTTTATATACATATTTTTGGGCTACATCGCTTATTGGAAATACAATAAACCTAGCTCCCTCGATATTTCCCTTCCTGTTGCATCTTCCCGCCCGCTGGATAAGGCTGTCCAGCGGCGCCAGTTCGCTGTACATATAGTCAAAACTGATATCGAGCGATACCTCTATCGTCTGCGTTGCGATGATGAGAGATATCTCTTTCGGCCTGCCATATTCATCGCGTTTGCCGGTACCTATCAGCTTCTCTTCCTTCGCAATGCGGTCCCGCATAATAAAGGCGCTGTGATAACACATGATCTTATCCGCAAACTCCGTATCGGCAAGTTCCTTTTCCCACATCCTATATAGTTCCTGCGCCCTGCCAATGGAATTCACCACGACAGCGACCTTCCGCCCCGCCGCCAGCGCCTCTTTTATCTCATCCATGTACCATTCGATGCTATTGTCGGTATATTCCCAGGTGCAATTACTGCGTCCCATCAATTCATCGGCTGTTATCGGTTCATCTACGCCCAACAAACCCTGAAAGTGTTCCCTCAGTGCCCTTGGCATCGTGGCACTCATCACCATTACACGCCCTTGCATACGCATGATACGTTCGATACTTTTCGTTATCAGGCCAAGCATATATGGATCGTAAGAGTGTATTTCATCAAAGATAACGGAGGCTCCCAGCGTCGCAATTTCTTTCAGATACCAGTGTCCCACTCTGAAATTGGCCGAAAGCAGTTGATCGACCGTAGCGACTGTGACCGGTGCCATAAAAGTGCGATATTTATTCAAGAGCTTAAATACATCTCCGTGCTCTTCGTCAGAAGCCCCATAAGAATCGTCTTTAGACGTGGAAAGATACATCGCCGCGCCTGAATGGGTGATGCCGCAGTCTGCCTCGGCAAAGTATTTTATCATCCGCTCATACAGACTATTGGAGGTAACCTTCGTCGGCATCAATAAGATAATTTTATTCGACGCTACGCACGTCGCCCATAACAAGGCAGCCTCCGTCTTGCCGCTTCCAGTCGGTGCGATAGCCAGCACATTTCCCTTTTGCCGACCGCACCGGCACTGAAAATTCCTTTTAATAAACGTTTTCCCATTTTCTGTAAGCATAGCGACGTTTATCTTTGATTCCATTATTTCGCTGTCGTAGCCGTGAGAAAAGCTCAATCTTTCGCTTCCCAACGACGATGCCTGCCAATCACAATAACAAAGCACTCCTCTGACGAACGTACAAACTCTCGTCAGCCTGTCTTTATCTTTTAATCTATCTAACGACGTTCTCTTAAAATGTTTGTCGAGACGGCGAAAAAAATATTCCACCCAATTTTCATTCGTATCTTCCCTGTAAGCGAACAGGCTTTCGTCAAAATGTACTTTATCCAAACATCTTTTTATTACATCTTTATAGGGAGATTCAACGGCAAGGGCGAAATACAGTGCCTCGCGCGAAATTTTATCCGCTTGCTTTTTCCTTGTCTCCCTCGCAAAATTTTTCCAGCTCTTATCAAGGCCCTTATGGTGTCCCAAAACAGCAAAAACTTCATACGGGAAAACATCGTCGAAACACCTGCAGCCATCGCATTCACGACATCCCCATAAAATCAGTGCCGAAATCAATTCATGCCTGAAATAAACAAGTTCTCTACCATTAACCTTACTGACAAGATGTTCCATCCTGTTCTGGAAAAAAGCTCCCAGCTTGCCGACGTCATGTAAAAAAAGTGCCACGAAACAGATCCGTCTCATGGCATCATAGGGAACGTCATTATCGACGCAAAACGATTTAATTGATCCCGCATTTAACTCAAAAAACGAATTGGCGATCTCCAAACAGCTTCTTATATGATATTCGTAACTTCCCTCTTCGCCTGGCAATGGCTTCGCGTAATAATGCGTCATCACGGCTGCCCGTCACCAATACAGTAAAGAGGAACTACATCTCCGCAGAAAGAATAGGCCGGCTGCGGGCTGCGTAAAATATGCTCCCCAAACAAAAACGTAAAAGGCTGATAATTGATAGGTTTACGTTCCATGTCTTTAAACTCAAAATCAACTATCAATTTACTGATCACCGGCGCCCTTAAAGTTTGCGACACACTGGTTTTTTGCAAACAATCCCAGTCAAACCCGACATCTTTCGAAATATCTCCCGCCACAGCCGTATTTTTCAAAGATACTGTCGCCGTGGCAGTGACATCACATACCTCGGATATGGACCGCACCATCGCAATATCATCGCTGTTCCCGAGAGAGATTGCATATCCCGGATCTTTAAAAGCCTCGGCTAGACGGCACACAAAATCACGGTTTTGTGCAGCATAATAGAGAGAAAACTTAGTATCATAAAGAAACTCTCTATTGAGAATGTCATTTCTTAGTATTTTCACCAGATTTAGTTTTTTGGCGCCCTCATTTTCTTCCTTACTTTTGGGTACGGCTATTTTATTATAACGCCACAGATCAATGCCTGTACCACGGCAGCTGCCGGTGACGCCGAGATAAATATTATTTTCCTTGAGATACTGCCACGCCTGCGAAAACTCCAGCCCACAGGCGGCGCCGGCTATACCGGCGATAGTCGAAATCGGCGGCAGAGGATAAGTTTTCTGGTATAGATGCGCCGACGGCTCTCGAAATGAAGCCGTCTGCGCCGCAAGAAGTACAGAAAAGCCATACATAAGCCTAGCCCTTATAGGTCTCGGCGACCCACTTTCTAATTTCATCGAACGCCTCGCCCAACGGCCTCGCACTCGGCGTATCCTTTTCAAAAAAGCCCTTTCTTTCTCCAATAACAGACCTGCTGATTTGATTCTTGAAGTCAGCCTCGGTAGCTTTGATCAGCTCTTCATCTATGCGATTGTCTTTAAACTGCAGGCATTCCATATAGATGGGATTCTTCACCTTCATCAGCGCCGCACAGATAAATTTGGGCGATATGTCGGCGAGAAAGCGGCTCTGGCGTCCGATGCCCCACAGATTTTGAATTGCGTCGATAAGGGCTTCAACACGTCTTTTCTTCTCCTCCGCCTTCAGTTCTAGTTTGTAATTAACAGCGTCGGCGATACCTACTCTGTCCAGTTCAACAAGTATCGTTCCTCTGTAAACTCCGGAGTGGACCTCCGTTTCGAAGATGTTAGGATTACCTCCGGCCTTTACCCCCATGTAATTTGTGGCGAAATCCAAATCGCCGCGGTACGGCTCAAGTGAAATCAGAGGGGAAACGCGTACGGGACCGGTTCTCTTCGTCGTGTTCTTATCGGCTATCATAAAACCAAAGAGATCGTCGTCTATGTACTTTTCCGGTTCGCCCATCGTGGAAGAGGCGCCCTTCGCCTGCTTGGCGACCGCAGCCTCGGAAAGCTCCCATCCCATCACCGCCAGCTGTTCTCTGATATCGCGTCTGATCGCCTGCGACGATTTATAGGGATATTCCCGCCCATCATTCATCCTTATCTTTTTAATACTGGAGATATTATCAGCCTCTTTATCGGAACCGTTAAGCGAAGCATACGAAGCGCGGGTCAAATATGTTATCGTCAGACATTTATTTTCCATTTTGATAATTCCCCTCTCGTAAGGTCTTATTTATTTTCCGCAGCGGTGGAACCGCTATTTGATTTTTCAGCGAACCCAAGCTCCATATTGTAGCTATTCAGAGCGGAGATCATACAATAAGCCTTAAAATCTTCGAAGTCTACATCTTTCTCTACCAATATACCTTTTATTATCTCCTGATTCAGCACCAGGCCATATCTGAATTGCAGTCTGCTAAGCTGTTCTAAAAAGTCATTGGCGGTACGGGTCTTTCGCAGCGAAAACAGATCGCCCTTCAATGGTTTCAGCTTATTTACGTCATTGCCGTCAACCATCAGGGTCTTTTTTCCTCTGATAACGATTTGAGCCCCGAGCTTCGTCGCTATTTCAACCTGGTCCTTAGTCATACCCTTTCCTCCTTCATAGTCCACATCTCTTTTATTAGCCACACGCTCATACAAAATAACAAAAGACAAAATACGGTAAAGATACGGATAACTATAAGCCAGAGACTTTTTAAATACAAAATCCTCTACATCCTGCAGAATCGAACTCTTCTCAAAAACTTTTTGCAATATCCTATTACGATAAAGCCCGTTCACCGGATCATATGGCTTCTGTTTGTTTTGTACCAAAACAAAGTCCCAGAATAAATTTTTCCAGAAATCGCCGCTATTCTTACTCAAGATCTTATCTTCTTTTGTTTCTTTTTCAATGTAATCGATCAGACGGAAGATATAGACAGAATCATGAAAGTCAACAAGCTCCTTCGTGATGAAGGTTTGTCCCTTCTTTTCAAGCGACATCGTCACCACGCCAGTTGCGGCGAGGTCATTCAGATCTTCCTCGCTAAGGCTTCCGATCTGCTTCAGCTTCTTCCCCGCGTCAATGGCATTCCTTTTTTGTTTGTTCAATTCAGCGAAAGAGATCAGAAAGAAGCTCCACAATACTTCATAGGGCAGCTTTGCCAGCTCTACTATAGATTCGCCTGTGCCAAAATCACGAAAGTATAATTTATCCTTTTCAAATATGCGGATATTACTGGAATTTCCCATCATATCGTGCATATTAAGCAATGCCGCCATGTTATTGGAGTATATCTGCATGATCTGGGTATAAGGGTCAGCTACCTTATAAAGAGCGCTGTGAACGGCAAATTTGCCAAGCATCGCACATTCCCAGCATACGATGTCAGGCGTGCCAAATTTTGAATTAAAAGAAAAGGCGGCGCTTTGGCTGGAAAAAAGGGGAAAGACCGTCTGGTTGACATTCTCACAGACCAATTCCTGTCCGCAGACCGAGCAGACCCTCTTCTTACCCTTCACCGGAAAAGTCTCTATGTGCGGATGGCATACCGGTTGTTCATAGGGAAGCTTGTCCTTCTTTATGCCCCAAAGGGATTTGCCCGTCTCTTTTAAAAACGCATCCGTCCGACTCTTCATTTCGTCAGATAGGCCGTCATATACATCATAATCCGCCTTCCAGCTGCTGCCACCTACGGAAAGCGCCGCCACCGGGGTAGGATTACGCCGAGGGGCACAGGAGAAAGTCTCTTTCTCCTTGTTATAAATAACAAGATCCTTCGCTTCCTCCTGCTTTGACGACGAAACGTTCCACCACAAATCGCCCAAATATTCATAGCACGCATCTACAAACGGCTTCAGCAGTTCATCGGGCGCAGAGACAAGAATACCATCGGGGCATATCCCTAATTTAACATCCAGCCATCTCTGTCCGTCATTTTTCTTAAGCCTCTCAGCTATGTCATAAAACGCCGCTATTCCAGCGTCAAACCACCAGTGGTCACGGAGCTTGAATAGATAATCTATATCCTTCACCTCCAAGTTTGTATGTAACAGATGGGGCCATGACTAATTGTAAAATGTAAATTATAGATACTGGTTTGATGATAATATTTTTACATACTGATGTCAACCAGTCTATAATTTTCACTACACAAAATTTCAAATGGATATTCAGGTCCCACCATATTAGAGTAACGATATCACTTTTACTGCTTTCAGACTAAAAGAAATGTTTGAATCGATAAGCGCCAAGACAACGGCGCTGGTGAAAGAATACTTTCTAGTCCTAGAAGGAATGTTTGTATCATGTCGTGCCGAATCATCTTACCGTTCAGACCGCCGCGTTTCCAGACCTGAAAGGAATATTTGAATCGATCTCTTTCAACGCCCGCTCCTCGCTCATGAGCTTGTTTCCAGACCTGAAAGGAATATTTGAATCCGATTGCCCGGAGCGTGTAACGCTTCCCGGTCCGACCTTTCCAGACCTAAAAGGAATATTTGAATCGGAACAGGAGGTGAAATAGGTGAAAACTCTAAAATTCTTTCCAGACCTAAAAGGAATATTTAAATCCGGCTTTGATGCCATGCGGAGGGTTTTC
>ERZ1673695.98-NODE-98-length-153062-cov-13.632664_pt1 | contig 153062 bp, 145 predicted proteins | sample MGYA00580225_ERZ1673695 | MGnify/ENA primary metagenome ERZ1673695 (study PRJEB41218, sample SAMN15661739) | gut metagenome | host: Homo sapiens | place: Canada: London | collected 2015-08-20/2019-03-30 | study: EMG produced TPA metagenomics assembly of... | reverse complement strand
ATCTCAGCCACAAATACAGCTTATGATGGACCATATCAACTCGTACAACAGAAAGTGGTCTCGGTTATTTCTGCAAAGTTGCAGTTATTTTTGCTATTCACAAATCTTTCCACTCATATTTTACTATCGCATAGCATCCCATATTTAGTGTTATATAATCTTTTCTTGCTTTATCTTGAAATGCAATGTAAAATGTTGTACCGGATGCGGGAATGGCGGAATTGGTAGACGCGCAAGACTTAGGATCTTGTGCCACCGGCGTAGGGGTTCGAGTCCCCTTTCCCGCACCATTTATGCAGGATGTATACGCGTATCATTATTTTCCTATTTTTGCTTTTGTCCAATAAGATTTTGCAGTCCGCAGAGGCTCGTCTTTCATTTCCAGTATAACAAAACAAAAACAGACTATTGATATGAAATCAAGGTCATCAGAAGAGACTGGAATTCCTTCCCCATCACCGTTATTTCTCCTTGGGACCGCGGCGCTGAAAAAGTTTTTTAAGCCAAAGCTTAAATGGGAGGCAATATCTTTCTTTGGCACAGGAGACCATATCCTCGGAACAGATAAGCGTTATATAGGCCAGCACCGATGCCGATATCGAGAGCATATATAACCCTAGCCCCGCACCGATGCCAAGCACCGTTATAAGATATACCTCTGCCGCCGTCGTGATCCCCTTTATGTCACCGTGCGGGCTCTTATATATTATCCCCGCTCCTATAAAGCCGATACCGGTCAGCATACCAACCATCAGACGCGCGGGGTCTGTCCTCACGCTGACCTCATGCGGATAGGAGTAGGCCAACTCGGTAAAACCGTAGGACGAGATGATCGCCACTGTACAGGCGGCCAGAGAGATGAGTATATGCGTACGTGCGCCGATAGGTTTATTCCTATGCTTGCGCTCCATTCCAAAGACCGCGCCTAAAAAAGCGGCCAGCATCAGCCGGCATAAAATCTCAAATTCTCCAATATACATCCGTCCACCTCCTAAAATAAAATCGGGCAGTAGAACCGGAGAGCGGCCGGCCCTGCTGCCCCTGTACAATAAAGATCGTTAGTCCGAAAGATCTACCAGCTGCGCTTTGACACCCTCAAGCGCGTTAAGCTTGCTTTCAAGCTCTCTTGAGGTCTCATTACAGCAACAGAGCTGAAGCACCAGAAGCCCCGCCGGCGAACAGGTACCAGGCGTAGACTGATCGTGGAGGCCAAGCCTTGTCAAAATCGAGCATCCATACTCGGTCAGCACACGCTGTACCTCAACGGCGCATTTATCACGATTATAGATTCTCACCGCCATGATCTGATAACAATTCATTTCGAGCACCCCTTATCTGTACATATTATATTTATCTTACAATTCCTAAACGTTAGTCTAACATATAAAACTATTTTCTACAATTTGTCTTATCGCCTATTTCTATGATAAATAACATCTTTGTTGAGTTAAAGTAAAAAAAGTCGTAGCATTTTTTGTTTTTCATATTGACACAAACTATATTTTGATTATAATTATTCGCGTGCTTCGGCAGAGGCAGTGTGAAATGTGCGCCTGTAGCTCAGCCGGATAGAGCAACTGCCTTCTAAGCAGTGGGCCGGGGGTTCGAGTCCCTTCAGGCGCGCCACTTTAACAAGTGCGAAGCACAGAAAAAGTTGTTTATGGTGAGTGTAGCTCAATTGGTTAGAGTACCGGATTGTGGTTCCGGTGGTTGCGGGTTCAATTCCCGTCACTCACCCCACTAAATAGCTTTTGTTTAAATGGTTGGATCGTTAGCTCAACTGGCAGAGCACCTGACTCTTAATCAGGGGGTTACAGGTTCGATTCCTGTACGATCCACCAACTTAAAAGGAAGACGCGTTTGGATCGTTAGCTCAACTGGCAGAGCACCTGACTCTTAATCAGGGGGTTACAGGTTCGATTCCTGTACGATCCACCATTTTTATCTGGGCGATTAACTCAGTGGTAGAGTGTCACCTTCACACGGTGGAAGTCGTTGGTTCGAACCCAATATCGCCCACCATCGTTATTACAGGGCCCTTGAGATTTTTTGAGGGTTCTTTTTTTATGCAAAAAATTGCTGTATGCCGCAAGCGTCAAAACTACCGTACCTACACCAATAAGCAGATCTATTGTATTATCGTTCAGCAGAGTCGTTGAGTCCAGCACCAGAGGCAGGGGCACAGGATTCGTCGTTGTCACCGGCCGTTGAATCAGTCTGGCCGTAAGCGTCAAATATACCGTACCTACGCCAATAATCAGATCTATTGTATTATCATTCAGCAGAGTCGTTGACTCCAGCATCAGAGGCATGGTCACAGGATTCGTCGTTGTCGCCGGCCGTTGAATCAGTCTGCTCTTTCAATTTGCAGTGACATAGAAGCTCTTTGCTCCAGGGCAGGAGAATATGGTATCGCTCCGGTGCCGTGTTGGGCATGTTTTCAAGGATGTATTTGAGGTATTCGTATGGTTTGAGGTGGTTCTCTTTTGCCGTCTCTATTATTGAGTAGATTACCGCGCTGGTTTCCGCTCCTTTGGGGGAGCAGGAAAAGAGCCAGTTTTTTCTGCCTATGACGAATGGTTTTATGCTTCGTTCCGCTAAGGAGTGTTCGAGGCCCACGCGAATAAGGCATCCGTTATTGCCTTGCTTTGTTCTAGTCTTTTGACACGGCGCTCTTCCAGCGTCAGTTTTGTATAGTCACGTTCAAGAGCGAAGAGTCTGTCGCAGTATTCAAGTCCTTTTTGTGAGGCGCAGGCTGGTTGTTCTTGTAGGACTGCCTGTATCCCTTCGTGAATTTTTCTTCTCACATGGGCCCAGCAGCCACAGCGGCGAATTCTGCACCGGTCTGCCATATCCGCATAGCCGTCTGTGTGCAGATAGCCTCTGAAGCACTCTTATTACAGAAGATAAACATAGACGCACCGCTGAAATCACATGCAAGCCTGAGATTTACGATGGCAGCCAGGCCATCGACACCCTTACGCATATCCGCAGCTCCGCAGACAATATATATCTTTATTACTGCTCTCGATCATAAAACTGCTCCCTTCTGCGATGCTTAATAAGGGGAGTTTACATGCTTTTTGACTTAATTTATAGGTACGGGAGTTTTGACGCTTACAGAATTTTCATCTATTGCCTGTTTACCTTTGAATACCAAAAAGGGCTTCCAGCAAAAGCCGAAAGCCCTGAATTATCAATGGTGGACGGTAGAAGAATTGAACTTCTGACCTCTTCCGTGTCAAGGAAGCGTATTGTATTCCGTTTAAGATTTGGCTCAAAAAGCTTTTCCGCTGCCACAGCTCCAGGGGAAGGTAGCTGCACAGGGAGAATTTTAGCCCATTCCGACGGCCGCAGGCTGCTGTTCGTAGCGCTCCCCATACAATGACGGCGCTGTTCGCATACCCAATTAATATTACAAAACCGGCCTACATGGCTTTTGTTAAAGAGTATGGGATGTCGGCTTCATAATTAAAATGCGATATTAACTTTGGCGCTCATAAAATATTCGTGTTATAATAAATTATCTTTAAAAATAAATAATGCAATGCTTCTTATGATAAGTTACTAAAGCCAGAGACCACTGGCGTATAGTTATTTATATAAAATGCGGCAAGATACAAAAATCTATTATATAAGGAGAAAATAATATGTTATTTGAGCTCCTCAACGGTATAGCTGTTTTAAAGTTCGACGCCCTATGGACTACGACGCTGGCAATTATTTTGCTCTTAATCGGTTTCGCGATCAGGAACAAGGTCGGCATCATTGGCAGGTTTTGTATCCCGGCGCCGGTTATCGGCGGCCTTTTGATGTCCATCACCACGCTTATACTTCACCATACGGGAAATTTCACCGTTCAGTTCACAACCTCTATGCAGTCGCCGATGATGCTGGCCTTTTTTACTACGGTCGGAGTCGGCGGAAGCTTTGGACTGCTTAAAAAGGGAGGACGCGCGCTGATAATCTATCTGGTATTCTGCTGGGTTCTGGCGGCGATACAGAATGCCTTCGGCGCCGGACTCGCCTCGGCGCTGGGGTTGAATCCGCTTCTGGGCATCATGGCCGGGGCCGTATCTCTTGAGGGCGGACATGGCGCGGCCGCCGCCTTTGGTCCAATGGTGGAAGGGTTAGGAGTAAAAGGCGCGGCCGCGGTAGCCATAGCCTCGGCCACCTTTGGGCTTATCGCGGGCGGACTTCTTGGAGGGCCGGTAGCCAAGACTCTTATCGAGCGCCATCACCTAAAGATAGAGGCGAATGCGGATACGATGTTTCAGAAAAGCGCCGACGATATCCTGAATGAGCAGTCCGAGAGAAAAGTAACCAGCGCCGTTCTGCTCAGCACCCTTGCGCTCGTACTCATTCTTATGGTCATCGGTTCATATCTTTCACAATATATCGCCAGGCTGACGGCCGGAACTAATTTCAGCCTTCCCGGTTATGTGACTGCGATGTTCGCGGCGGTCGTATTCAGAAATCTAAACGACCACCTCCATTTTGTTAAAATCAACAGCAGCTGTATAGACATCATTTCCGATATATCGATCGGCATATTTCTTACCATGGCGATGATGAGTCTGCGCATCTGGGATCTTTACGACCTCGCATTGCCGCTCATCGTGATCCTCATGCTGCAGACGACGCTAATCGTGCTACTGGCGATGTTTGTCCTGTTCCGCCTGCTGGGGAGGGATTATGACGCGGTCGTCATGTGTTCGGGTTTCATCGGACATGGCCTGGGAGCCACTCCAAACGCCGTAGCTAATATGGGATCGGTGTGTGAGAGATACGGCGTAATGTCATACAAGGCTTTTCTGATAGTTCCGCTCTGCGGCGCGGTCCTTATTGATCTTGTCGGTATTCCAAATATAGTATGGTTCATCAATTTCTTTGCCCACCGCTAAAAATCAACAAGAAGAGTGCCTAGGTTTCAGCTTCGGAACCGAGGCACTCTTTTTGCGAACTGCATCGCTGCACCGCATAAACGCTGATCATCCGGCACAGGCGGTAATCCTGCCGGTCCGTTAAATTATTTCCCCTAAATTGCCTTTTTACGTGAGCCAAGTCCATTTTTTCGGAATGAACCAAATATCCTGTAATTTCGAATGTTAGTTCATGTTTTATTTCATGCTGAATTATTTTTTCAAATAATCGAGATATTATATCACTGTTATTTACAGGTTCTACGAACGCGTCATCTCACCACAGCCATGGGGACACGCAGACAGCATTAGAGGATACCCCTAAAAGCCTGGTCGAAGCCCGCGCGGTGTCCTCTTCCACATAAACAATACCATGAAGAACCATATATCCGCCTATGAAGCCTATTTAAATATACTGCGTAATGCAGCTTGAAAGAGCAGCCGCTGTACTTGGGAACATTCAAATCAAAAGACGGTCTCAAAAGCAACATACTGCCTCCACGCCATTTATACAAACGGCACCTAGATGCAATCATTTATTCAAGGGGCTTTTTAAAAGCCGGCTTCTAATCGCCGCCTGCCTTGCCGTATTTAAAATCTCCGAAGGCCCTCTTCCTGACCCAGAGGAAGCAGGCGAAATGGGCCGCGAAGGTCACCGCCCAGGAGACGGGATAGGAGATGTAGACAGTCGCCACGCTGTGCAGGGCCGGTATATGGAGCAGCGTCGATATCCATACGAGGCGCAGACCGCAGACGCCGAGCAGCGTGACGATCGTCGGCAGCACGGAATATCCCATTCCGCGCATCACGCCGCCCATCCCCTCCATCAGGCCGCAGATGGCGTAGGCGGAGGCGATCAGCTTCATGCGCTCCATACCGGCTGCGATGACCGCCGCGCTCGAGGAATAGATACCCAGCAGCGTATGGCCGAATATGGTGGCGGTGAGCCCCAGCAGACCGCCGACAAGTGCGCTGCAGACAAGGCCGACCTTCAGCACCTTATTGACGCGGTCGAACCTCCCCGCCCCCATATTTTGACTCGTGAAGGATATTATCGCCTGATAAAAGGCCTCCATCGAGAAGTAAACGAACATCTCAATGCTGTCGGAGGCACAGCTGCCCGCCATGACTACCGCGCCGAACGAGTTTATGAATGCCTGGATAACAACGTTGGAGATCGAAAAAAGCACCCCCTGCAGTCCCGCGGGAATACCGATCCTCAGCATCTTCATTAGATTTTTTACATCGATGCGCGCCTTGGCCGGAGTGAAACGCAGCGCCCCGCTCTCGCGGAGCAGACAGCGCAGCACGAGGGCCGCGGAAATACACTGCGCGATGACCGTGGCGATCGCCACTCCGGCCACATCCAGATGAAGATAGATCACGAAAAATAGGTTCAGGAGAACATTTACCACACCGGCAAACGAGAGGTAAATCAGCGGCCTTCTGGTATCGCCGACGGCGCGCAGGATCGCGCCTCCGAAGTTATAGAGCATCATCGGCGTCATGCCGAAGAAATATATGACGAGATAGAGCGTCGCCAGGCCGAGGACCTCCGGCGGCGTCTGCATCATTATCAGTATCTTGCGCGCGAACACTATGCCGAGGACCGTCAGAAAAACGCCGCTCACTACAGCGACGATGATCGAGGTGGCGACGGTCTTGGAGATACCCTCCTCGTCCTTGGAGCCGTAGTAGCGCGCGACGAGGACGTTCGTACCGATTGAGATGCCGACAAAGAGGTTGGTCATCAGGCTTATGAGAGAGGAATTGGAGCCGACTGCCGCGAGAGAGTTGTCGCCAGCATAGCGCCCTACCACGATGATATCCGCCGCGTTGAAAAGCAGCTGAAGGATGCTGGAAAACATGAGCGGTATCGCAAAGAGCAGCATCTTAGGCAAAATACGCCCGCTACACATATTTATCGCGTACTTGTTTCTGCCGCCTCTGTTCTGATTGATGGTCCTGCCTCTGAATAAAAACATTTAACGTCTCTCCCGTGAAGATAATTGCCTGTTGGAGATATCATATCCACAGCGAGAGCATTCTAACATCTTATGGTTATTTTGCAATATTATTGCGCTTTTTGGGCACGTATTTTTACAGAGGATTAAGACAACCCACAGTGCGGGGCAATTAATCCTCCGCCGTCAGGAAGTTCCGCTCCAGGTAGATCATATCCTTCAGCCTCACCCCATTTTCAAACATCGGGTGGTCATAATTGTCGATGAAAAAATCCTTTACGCGGTGACTCTCACGAAATCCGCAGCTCCTGTAAAACGGAATGGTAAGCGGGCTCTCGCCGGTGCCGACGAGTATCTTGCGGCAACGGCCGCCGTACCTACTGCAGACGAACTCCATCATCTGACGTCCATAGCCCCTGCGCTGGAAACGCGGCTCCACGGCGAGATTCTTTATCTCAAAGACCCCGCCGCCCTCGTCCGTCACAACGCAGACGGCACGCAGCCCGCCGTCGTACAGCGCGAACAGCTCTCCCCGCCACAGATATTTATCGATCATATCCTCCTGCTCGTCGGCAAGCAGCAGCAGTTCGAGATAGTTCCTCTTGTCTTCTTCCTTTATAAGCTCTATCTTCATGCGCTCACCCTTTAAAATAAAAAATCATGAGAGAGCCTCAAGGCTCTTTTTCATTATCCCCAGCGCCGCCTTCGGTTCATGGCAGGCCAGAAGCCCCATCGCATAGAGCATATAGCTGCCGTCGGCATAGAGCGCCGCCGTCTCCGGCAGCAGGACGTCCCGCTCGCCGCCCTTCCTCAGCGCCTCCTTCAGCAGCGCCGCCGGATCTTCGTTGTTTATCAGCGGGCCGCCGGTGCCGATGATGTTTTTTACGCCGCCGAGGTTCTTGCCTCGCTGGAGCAGCTTGCAGCCGACTGAGGCCGTATGTTCTATACATCCCGCGTGACGTCTAGCGGCCGCGCGTACACAATAGGAGGCCAGCGCGGAATCCACGCGGCGTTCTTCGCGCGTGGCGGGCAGAAAAGAGTTGTCAGCCACACGGCGCGCCACCGCCTCCGCCATAAAGGCATCGGAGACCGCCGCGTCAGCCGCGAGCTTCGCCGTCCCCGCTCCCTCGGCCACCAGCACCGATGATTCGCGAAGGCCAAGGTCGCCCTCCACGGTGCGCTTGGCAAACCCCTCGGCGGCTCCGATGAAACGCGCCCCGTCGTATGGGCGCTGTTCCGCGAACGAATGCACGTCGGTCGTCGCGCCGCCAACGTCAAAGATAATCAGCTCTCCTAAACTCTTTTCCCCGTCGCAGCCACGGGCGAGAAGCTCCCCCGCCGCCAGCACCGCAGACGGAGTCGGCATCAGGATGCCGTCAAGCATCCCCCGCACCCCATCCAGCCCCTTCATATTAATGATGCGCTTCAGGAAAATCTCCCTGACGATACTCTCCGCCATCGCGGTGTTCAGCACCCCCACCGAGGGGATGATATTATCGGCAATGAAGCACTCCTTACCGCCGGAGGCGAGCAGAGAGCGCACCTTGGCGGCGGCAAAACTATTGCCTGCGTATATCACCGGCGCCTGCAGGGAGCTGGCCGCGAGGAGGGCGGCGTTATGCAGCAGGGCGGCCTCGCTGCCCCGCTCGTAGCCGCCGCAGAAGAGGATTATCTCGACCTTCTCCGCGGCGAGCCCCGCCAGCTCCGGCTCCTTTATCCTGCCGGCGAGCGTGGCGAGAATCTTTCCTCCCGCGCCGAAGGCGGCGCTGCGGCCTGCCGTGACGCTGAGGCTGCGGCTGAGCCCGATAACGGCCATGCGAAGGCCGCCTGCGGCGCTCGAAGAGGCCAGCTTCAGCGCTCCGTCAAACTCCGCGGCGGAGAGGACATCCCTCGCCATCTCCAGACAGCGCCGCAGGCCGAGCCGCGCGTCGCTCTTCACCGTGGAGGCGGTGCATCCGCTGAAAAGAATCCTCTCCTCGCGCGGCGACACCACCGCCACCTTTGTGTGCGTGCTGCCGAAATCCAGCAGCACGGCCTTTCTGTCACGCGGCATAAATACTCTTCACCACAGATATTATCTTATCCATATCATTATCGCAGTTGACGCCGAGCGCCCGCAGCTCCTCCGTGACGTCGACGGCGAGCGAGCCGCCCTCCATATTCTCGTTGAGCTGTCCGCCGAGGATAAGCGTCGCCTCCGTCCCCGACTCCCGCATCTTCTCCGTGAGTTCCTTAGCGTAACTGAGCGCGATCCCGTTATAGGTACTCAGCGCTACGGCCTTCGCCTCGGTCTCGATCAGCGTATCCACGACCTCCTCCGGCGTCACATAATTCCCGAGGTCAAAAACGGTCGCTCCCGCTTTAGTGAGAATCGCCTTGACGATCTCCTTGCCATAGTCGTGGATGTCCGTCGAGCCGACGAGCACCTTCTCGCCGGATAGCTCCGCCTCGATCTCGCCGAAGCGGGCAAGCGCCTGGTCCTTCTTGGAATTGAGGTTCTTTATCATATCCGTCGGACGCACCGGCAGCCGCTCCCCGGATGTGGTCTTTTCACCCGCGCCGAAATTATCCTCCAGCTGGCGCGGACCGATCGCCTTCAACGCTGCGAAAATCTCTCCCGGATGATTGATATCCACGCCGAGGTCGTCAAGGGCGTTCATCATCCGTTCAAAGAAAATCTTGCCGCAGAAGATATAGAGGTCGCGTTCGGCGTTGACCCGCTCCCAGTTGATGAAGGGGGCCATAAACTTTGACTTTTCGATCATCATATCGACCGTCAGATGCCCGTCGACGATCTCCTGCGCCGTCGGGATGCGCACCGCCTCCGTCACCGGCACCGAGGCGACGGCGTGTCCCGTCGGCGTGTGGCGCTGGAATATCGCGTCCGCGAGCGAGAAAGAGGCCAGCGCGCCATAATTCCGCTGATAGTCAAGGCCGTAATCCACCGTGTTGCCGAAGATCATCGTCCCCGGCGTGTGGTGCTTATTGAGCTTCTCCATTACGGAATGAATTATAATCCGTCCCATCGGGTCGCTGAAAAGATTGCCGTAGGCGAAGGCCATCCGCGCGCCGAGCATATCCTCGACGAGATACCGTTCCATCATCGCCCAGCCCGTGATGCTCGCAAGGTCGCGGAACTGGTTGCCGAAGCCGTCGTCCATATTGGAATGGACAATCGTCCCCTCCACCTTGCCCATCAGCATGAAGGCTGTCAGAGAGTTCACCGTGCGCTCATACTCAAGCTCGACGCCCGGATACTCGTAAGTAAAATAATGCGAGACATTGCCAATGGAGGTGACCCCCGCGTTGAGCGCGAATACGGTATTCTCCAGCGCGTTCGGCGAGCCGATCATATGATCCGACATATGCGGCTGCACGGGGACTATCTGCCCCAGCGCCGCCCACTCCTCCGGCGTGTTAAGAATAAGCCCCGTGCCCTTCGGCAGCTTATCCCTGTACGCGGCGGGAACGCCCATCACCCAGTCGAGAATGAAACCAAAGCGCGTGATATAACTGCCGCGCCGTTTCAGCTCACTGTAGATAAACTCAATATTCTTCGCCGTCTCCTCCCAGGAATTCCATCCGACATGCGAATGCTTGGAGATGAGCCCCTCGGCGATCGCGCGGCGCTTATACTCCGCCTCGCTTTTAACGCCATGCTCACGGAAAAACAGCGTCTCCCCCACGGTTATCCCCTTCGCGAGCCTGGAGGCGCCGGCCTCTATCTCTGAGATCGGCGGAAGCTCCTTCCAATCAAACCTCTTGTTAAACTTTATTTCCAACATCATCACTTCCCAATTTGAATTCGCATAAGCTAGATTTTATCTCTTTTTTAAATTTTAGCAAAGAAAAACAACGGCGATATCACGACATGTCAAAAAATCAGAAAATTTGGCAGAGAAAGCGATAAACGCCGGTTTGCGTTCTTAAAGCCTCCCTCTCTAAGCGAAGTGATAACCGCCTGTTTTGGGTGGCTGACGGAAGGAGAGTTGACCTTATGTTTATGCCGTTTGCCCCTGCCTTGTCACACCAGATACCGAGACAGTATCCAGAGTCTTTACGTCCGCTGAATTCCGGGTCAGGGCCGGAATGACGAACGTAAACAGCGGATTCGCCGGCAAAGGCAGGAAAAAACGGGATAACAGCTTGACAAGCAGCAAGGCCGAGCTATATATTACATAAACAGTAATTTTACTTATTTATCTTTGTATGATTTACCTATTTTAATACATTAGAGAAGGAGGGCGATATGTTATGTCGCCGTGTGAAGGCCGTCAGCCGTTGAATTTATTTAACTTTGACTCACCCCCCACATAAATTTACTTGGGTTCATTTAAGCCGCCGAGCGCTGCTGCTGCTCTTTGTTTTGACCCTCTTCATCCTCGCCGCACCCGGAACGGCACGCGCCGATTTGAAGCGGGACGACGATGGCTGTTACATCATCGCCACCTCGGAAGACCTTCGTGAATTTAACAGAAGAATCCATACCTCCAAAATACCGCTCTCCGCCGACGCGCGCCTCACCGCCGACATCGACCTCACACAGGCGGACGGGACCCCTACAGTGTGGGAACCTATCGGCGGCTATAGCGAGCGATACACCGGCACCTTCGACGGCGCGGGCCATACAGTCAAAGGCTATCGGATAAATAAAGCCGACGAGATGGGGTTCTTCGGCACCGTCGGCGGCGGCGGCACGGTGCGGGGACTTACCGTCAGCGGCGATATTAATATCACAGATAAGGGCAACCCCACCTACGCGGGCGGCGTCGCGGCAAACTGCCTCTCAGGCGGCACGATAGAGGGCTGCGTAAACGCCGCCTCCCTGACCAGCTCCGCAGATGACGTCAGAATGGGCGGCATCGTGGGACACTGCATAGGGGGCACGATATCAAACTGCGTAAACAGCGGCGATATCGCCAACACCAGCGACAATATGGGTACCGGCGGCATCGCGGGAAAAAACGAAAGCAGCGGTACGATATCGAACTGCCTCAACAGCGGCAATGTCTCAAACAACCTCAGGGGACACACCGGCGGCATCGTGGGACACAACTACGGCGACGGCAGCAGGATATCAAACTGCCTCAGCAGCGGCGGCAAGATCAAAGGCGGCAACCCCATCGTCACCGGCGGCGTCGCGGGAGTCAACGAAAACAAAGGCACGGTATCAAACTGCGGCTGGCTGGGTTCGTCGGCAGACAACGGCGTGGGAAGTGGCATGGGCACCGTCACCAACGTCAAATCACTATCTCCAGATAACGTAAACGAAAGCATCGTCGCCCTCAGCGCGGATATCACGGAACAGGCCCTCAATAACGGCGATACGGCGAGAATCAGCCTCTCCACCATCTATGGAAACAAAAAGGACTTTAGTACGTATGTGACCAGCATCGACGTGACGGTATCCAGCCCCGATATACTCTCCGCCGACATAAGCGGCGACATCGTCATCCTCACCGCCAGGGCCAAGGGCGTTACGAAGCGGACCGTCGCCACCGTCACCCTCTTGCCCGACCTCCATCCGACGGACTTCGATACCATGAAACCTTCAAACAGTCCCTCCGATCCGCCGCTGAAATTCACCTTCGGCGTCACGGTGTCGCCAAGGGTCTCAGGCGTCACTATCTACGGTGACGTTGTCTCTCCCATCTATAAGGACGGCACGCGGCAGCTTGGAGCCATAGTGAAACCGAACGACGCGGGCAATAAAAATGTCTCCTGGAAAAGCAGCCGCGACGACGTCGCAATAGTCAACGAAAATGGCCTTGTAACGGCAATCGCCGTGGGCAGCGCCGATATAACCGTGACCACCGAGGATACCGATGATGACGGGCGACAGTGCACGGATACCTGCACAGTAACGGTCATCCCTGTAAACGTCACCTCCGTCGACATTTCGCCCAAGACACTCTCCATTGATATGAACGACGAGGGACGTACATACAAACTCACGGCCACCGTCCTCCCCGACAACGCCGAATACGACCAGGTCCGCTGGACGAGTTCAAATGAGAAGGTGGCCGTCGTATCGCCTGACAAGAGCGACGCGAAGGCGCTCACGGCATACGTCACGCCCATCAGCAAAGGCGAGACGTATATCACGGCAAGCGTCGGCGATCTGACGAGCGTTCACTGCTTCGTCACCGTCATCCCCGTCTGGGCCGAGAGCGTAACGGTCTCGCCCGACATCTTCACGCTTGAGGCGGGCAGGAGCGCGAAACTATCCGCTCTGGTCGGCCCGGAGAAGGCCACCGACAAGAGCGTAAGCTGGAAGAGCGGCGATAAAAATATCGCCACCGTCAGCGAAAATGGCGAAGTATTCGCCCATACCCCCGGCGGCCCCGTCCTCATCACCGCCACCGCGAGCGGCGCAAAGGATGACGCTAATGTAAGAGCATCCTGCTCCCTCACCGTCACCGCTCCCCCCGTGCCGGTGGAGTCGGTGGAGATATCCCCCGAGGGCGCTGCGATAAAGGTCGGCGAGAGCTTACAGTTCACCGCAAAAATACTGCCGGAGAACGCCGACAATAAGGGCGTCACCTGGAAGAGCGGCGACGAAAAGGTCGCCACAGTTGACGCCAACGGTAAAGTGACGGCCGTCGCGGTCGGCTCCACCGCTATCACCGTCACGACCATTGACGGCCTGAAGACCGCCGAGGCCACCGTCTCCGTCAACAAGGTCTACAGCAGCGGCAGCGGCTGTGCCGCGGGCGTGGGGGCGCTGGCGCTCTTCACGCTGCTGCCGCTCTGGATGAGAAGAAAGAAAAGGTAAGACAGGATTAAAAGACAGGATAAAGTAAGAAAAAAGGACAGATAAAAGGGCGCGGGGCAAAAGAGCCGCGCCCTTTTCATACGTGCAGACCGCCGCGCAAAAACCCAAAAGCCGCTGTTCCCCGGGGCAAGCCCGGGGAGACAGAATACAGCGCGGCTGCCCCGGCCGGAACGTTCCTCAGCCGGGATATTTTCAATTTCCCTGCCGCTAATTCCCCGTTTCAGGAGGTTTCTGCGCGGAGCGCAGCTCCTGCGATTTGGCGATCTCCGCGAGAACGGCGGGATCGGAAGATTCAAGGTAGTTGCTGACCGCCGGATAGGCGAACTTGATTCCCGCCTCCGTGTAGCGCTTGTGCAGCTCTTCGCGGAATCTGTACCCCACCCGCCACTGGTAGCCGGGGGCCGTCTTTATGAAGCAGCGGAATTTGATCCCGTTCTGCGCGTATTCGGTGATGCCGTTGAATACCGGATTGGGGAATATTTTCGGATCTCCCTGTTTGACGGTCTCGTCGGCAAGCTCCATCAGTATTTTTTTCGCCGCGGCGTAATCGCCCTCATAGGGGATCGTCACGTAAATGGCGGTGTAGGACCAGTCTTTCGTGTAGTTTATGACGTCCTGGATGGTGCTGTTGGGGATTATGATGAGGTTCCCCTCAAGGCTGCGCAGGCGCGTAAGGCGCAGTGTGAAGTGCTCGACGGTTCCCTGGTAGTTCCCTATCTGTATCCAGTCGTTTACATTGTACTGGTCTTCCACAATTATCAGCACGCCGTTGATGAAGTCGCGGATGAGGTTCTGCGCGGCGAGAGATATGCCCAATCCGGCGATACCGATACCGGCGAGGATGGGTTTTATGTTTATGCCGATGGCGTTAAGGATGACGAAGCACATCACCGTGGCAAGCAGCACGCGCAGCATCTGGGTCGTGAGCTGCCGCAGGGTGGACATGCGGTACATCAGCCAGGCGCGGCGTATCTCGTCGTCTTTGTAGACGGTGTTCCGCGCGCGCTCTCCCGCCGCCTGGAAGATGTGCATCATAAGGTATGGTATGGCTTTATCGATAAGATACCATATGAGAAGGATAAAGAGGATAAAAAGTATCGTCGCCATGTTTTTCAGAAGAAGTTCGAGGAACATTTCGCCCCTGTATTCAAGAAATTGTTTGTGATAACCGGTAATTGTATCCATAAGAGATCTTCCTCTGTAATTTTATTTGCGTCCTGTATATTGTAACTGATAATGGAGAGGGTAAATCGGTAATATATTGGTAAAAAGAGGCCGGCAACCGTTAAGATCGCCGGCCTTTTGTCAGTTTTTACCGTGCTGACGTTATTTGGACGCGTTATCCGCGGGCTTCTCTTCCGCGGGAGCCTCCGGCGTTTTGGCCGCTGGAGCTGCGGGGATGCCGCCAAGATTCTCAAGGGCCTTTTCGTTGATCTCGACCTTCACCTTTTTTCTGAGATCTTCAAGTTCTTTCGCGATGTAGCTCATCTGCAGGCGCTGCACAATTTCATCTTTTGCTTCATCGAAGGTGAGCTGTTTTGAGGGACGGCGCTCAAGCACTTCAAGCACATGCCAGCCGAGGTCGGTCTTTATGGGGCCGACGAGCGAATTCGGACGGGCGGTCTCTATCGCCTTGTCGATTGATTCCGGCATCACGCCCTTCTCCATCCAGCCGAGGTCGCCTCCGCGCTGGGCCGTATTGGTGTCGCGGCTGAATTTCTCGGCGGTCTTGGCGAAGTCTTTATCTTTGAAGATATCGAGGATCGCGTTGTTGGCGTCCTTTTCCGACGAGGTCAGGATATGGCGGAGGTGTGTGGCGGGCGCCTGGATGAATTCCTCTTTGTGCTCCGCGTAGTATTTCTTTACGGCTTTGTCGCTCATGTCCCATTTTTTGCTGATCTCCTGGAGATAGGCCTCTAGGAGGAGCTGCATACGCTGCCATTTGAGTTTGAGCGCCACATCCTCACGATCGGCGAGCCCGCTGATGCGCGCACCCTCGGCGAAGAGCATCGCGTCGGCCATCTGTTTCACCATCTCAACGCGGTCGGCAAGGGTCGCCTGGGTGAGCATGAGGCCCACCATCATCGGGTTGCCGCCGGCGCTGCTCTGAAGCACCTCTATGACTTCTCCCGGCTTCAGCGATTCGTTGCCGACGACCACCGCAGTCTCTTCCGTGGCGGCAAAGGCCGATACGGCTACCGCGGAGACGGAGAGGACGACAGCCGCCCCCATGACTAGTTTCTTTCTTAATGACATTCAAAGTTCCTCCCTGAGTTATGATTAAACGTTCCTCAACTCGCATAATGCTACCACAAAAAATAAAATCCGAGGGCGGTAAATTGACCGCCCCCGGATTTTTCGTGCTAATTTTTACCGCAAATCTGGAAATTCAGTGATTCCCCGTCGCGGCTTACCGTGATTTTATCGCCATGCGAGATGTTTCCCTCCAACAGACGGTTGGATATCTCGTCCTCGATCATCTTCTGGATGGTGCGCCGCAGCGGACGCGCCCCGTATTTCGGGTCGTATCCCTTGTCGAGGATCAGCCTCTTGGCCTCTTCGTCAACATCAAGCTCGATATGGTTTTCATTGGCGCGTTTTTTCACCTCTTCGAGCATGATATCGACGATTTTTACCAGCTCGGGACGTCCAAGCGGCTCAAAGACCAGTATTTCGTCGATACGGTTGAGGAACTCCGGCCTGAAGGCCTTCTTCGCCGCCTCCTGCACCGTATTTTTCATCCGCCGCGCATCCGCGGCGCTCTGTTCCTCCGCGCCGCCGAAACCGAGTGAGCGTCCGCCCATATTGTCGGATACGCCGACGTTGCTGGTCATGATTACGACACAGTTGCGGAAGTCGCTGACATGGCCGTGGCCGTCGGTCAGCCGCCCGTCCTCAAGCAGCTGGAGCATGATGTTGAATACGTCGGGATGCGCCTTCTCTATTTCGTCAAAGAGTACGACGGAATAGGGTTTGCGGCGGATCGCCTCCGTGAGTTTGCCGCCCTCCTCAAAACCAACGTATCCGGGGGGCGCGCCGATGAGCTTGGCGGCCTCATGGCGTTCCATGTATTCGCTCATGTCCATGCGGATCATCGCATCTTCGCTGCCGAAGAGGAATTCCGCCAGCGAACGCGCGAGCTCCGTCTTGCCGACTCCCGTAGGGCCGAGGAAGAGGAAGCTGCCGACAGGACGTTTGGGGTCTTTCATGCCGCTTCTCGCGCGGCGCACGGCGCGCGCTACCGCGTGAAGGGCCTCCTCCTGGCCGACCATGCGGCGTTTGAGTTCATCCTCCATGCGCAGCAGTCTGCGGCTCTCCTCTTCGGTGAGCTGCGTCACCGGGATACCGGTGCTCTCCGCCACGATCGAGGCGATGTCTTCCGGCTTTATCTCGGGAGTGATCTTGTTGCGGGACTCCGTCCATTCACGCCGCCACTGTTCGCTCTGCTCCTTCGCCTTGCGCTCCTCGTCACGCAGATAGGCGGCCTTTTCAAATTCCTGCGAGGCGGCCGCCTCTTCCTTCTCTTTGCGAAGGTCGTCGATGCTGCGCTCCAGCGCCTTGAGCTCGTCGGGAATCTCAAGGGTGTTGATGCGCGCGCGCGCCGAGGCTTCGTCGATGAGGTCTATCGCCTTATCGGGAAGGAATCTGTCCGTGATGTAACGCTTCGAGAGCGCCGCCGCCGTCTCAAGGGCCTCGTCGGTGATGCGCACGCGGTGGTGTCCCTCGTAGCTGTCGCGCAGCCCTTTGAGGATCAGCACCGTCTCCTCCTCCGTAGGCTCGTCCACCTGCACGGGCTGGAAGCGGCGCTCGAGCGCGGCGTCTTTCTCGATGTACTTCCGGTACTCGTTTATCGTCGTAGCGCCGATGACCTGGAACTCGCCGCGCGAGAGGCTCGGCTTGAGGATGTTGGCCGCGTCCACCGCCCCCTCCGCGCCGCCGGCGCCGACGATGGTGTGGATTTCGTCGATGAAGAGGATGATGTTTTTCGTCTCGCGTATCTCTTTTACGAGGCGGCGCATACGTTCCTCAAATTCGCCGCGGTATTTTGTGCCCGCGACGAGGTTCGCGACATTGAGCTGCATTACGCGCTTACCCTTGAGTATCTCGGGGATGTCGCCTGTGAATATCCTCTGCGCAAGCCCTTCGGCGACAGCCGTCTTGCCGACGCCCGGCTCGCCGATCAGCACAGGGTTGTTTTTCGTGCGGCGCGAAAGTATCTGCACCACACGCTGAATTTCTTTCACCCGTCCAATGACGGGGTCCAGTTCGCCGTTCTTCGCCATCAAAGTGAGGTCGATGGCCAGCTGGTCCACCGTCGGAGTCTTTGAGGGCGCCGCGCCGCGCGTCCGCCCCCTCGGGTCTTCGGGCTGTCTCGGCGGCTGCTGTCCGCGCTCCGAGGCCATTCCGCCCATCTGCTCCGCGACAAGCCGCCGGCAGTTATCGAGCTCAAGGCCGTGCGAGGCCAGAAGCCGCGCCGCCATTCCCTCGCCCTCCGCTAATATCGCGAGGAAGATATGCTCCGTACCTATATAGTTGACGCCCATCCTGCGGGCCTCGCGCATCGCCAAGTCCATCACGCATTTCGCGCGCGGGCTCATCGGCAGGTCTACCTGCCCGTAGCGCGGCGCGCCGATCCCGGCAAACTGCTCTATCTCTTTCACCAGCACCTCCGGCGTAACGTCATGGTCCGCCAGTATCTTTGTAATGAGGCCGTCGTTGTCGTAGAGCAGCCCCAGAAGGACATGCTCCGTCCCGATCACCTCATGGCCCATTCGCAGGGCCTCTTTCTGCGCAAGCTGAAATACGCGCTTGCCGCGTTCTGTAAAGTTATGCCACATTATAATTCACTACCCTGGGTCATATTAGATTTCCTCAACTCAGCCATTCTGTCGCGAAGCTGCGCCGCGTATTCGTAATTTTCCGATTTTACGGCCGCTTCCATTTTCTTTGAGAGCTCCGAAAGCTCCTCCTCCGCCGTCATCACGCGCGCGGAGGTGTCATCTTTTACTTCTTCCTCAGCGGGTACGCTTTGGGACTTCGTACGCTCCTCAAACATCGCATCAGGCAGCACTCCGCCGCAGTGCGGACAGAGGCGTGCAGCCCTCTTTCTGGTGTAGGCGCCCCGCAGCGCTGGGATCACCAGCTCTTTGAAGGCCTCTTCTATATCCATCAGCCCCTCGACCGAGAAGGACATTTTCAATAGATTCGAGACGTCATCCAGATGCAGATGGGCTTCCGCGCACTCCCGGCAAAGATGCTGTACTTGCCGCTCCCCGTTCACCACATTGACAAGATGAATCTCCGCGCGTCTGACTTTACACTGTTCGCATAACATGGCAACGCCTCCTAACTAAGCGCAAGGCTCGTAAGTAACTTTTTCAACAGGTCAGCCCTCATGATCTCCCGTTTATAGATGGAGATATCATAAAGGGTGCGCCCGTATTCCTCCTGACTCCGCAGGGCGACTTCGATGAGAAGCCTCTCTCTGGCGGATATCAGCTTTCTGTTCTGCAGGTTCATCAGCAGCCGCTTAGATTCCTGCTCCGATATTTTATTGCCGATAAGGTCCTCAAGGTGCAGGACCTCTTCGTCACAATTTTTAAATGTCAGCTGTACCACGCGGATGTAACCGTGGCCTCCGCGCTGGCTCTCGACCAGAAATCCGTTTTCCGGCGCGAATCTGCTTCTCAGGACATAATTTATCTGACTTGGAACGCATTCAAAGAGTTCCGCGAGATCTTTTCTGCGAAGTGAAATGGTGCCTCCGCCATTCTCTTCAAGCAGCTGTCCGATATACTCTTCTATTTTCCTCGTAAGACTCGATGACGACAATGTCTTCACTCCGTTTCTCTGATTTTGGACAAAGGCCCGCCTGAATTTAACCAATAATGATTATATATTAATGGTCAATATAAGTCAATCATAGTCAAAAAGACAAAGTAAAAGCCGCCCCATAAAGGGCGGCGCGCGTATTCAGCCTATTTTACAGCTGTTACTTCTTAAGGGCGTTGACGACGTCCTGTGTGAGATCGATGCCGCCGTAGTAGACAAGCGCCTTGTTTACAACGATCGTGACGCCCTTCTGCTTGGCGACCTTCGCGATCGTGTCATTCACCTCTTTGAGTACAGGATTCATCAGCTTTGCCTCTTCTTCCCGCATTTCAAACTGGAGGTTCTGAACTATTTCGCTCTTTTTCTTCTCGTCGCTCTCCTTGTCAAAGGCAGCCTTCGCCGCGTTCGACTTCTTCTTGCCAAGCTCGTCAAGCTGCTTCTGAGCCTGCTGGAACTTCGAGAACTGCTGCAGCACTCCCATATCGTCTACGTAGCCAACCGTGTCGTCCGCCGCGTATGAAATCGCACCGAACGCAAAAAGCGCTGCTATGGCAAGCAGTAATGCCGCTGTTTTCTTCACCCTATTACCTCCTGCGTAAATACTGATATCACTGATACTCTTATCCTCAATGACGCACAAAGAAATTTTATCTCTCGAAGCGGATATTGTCCATAGCGGAGCCGCACTTTCAGTATGCGGTATTCAGCTTCACCGCCTCCGGCAAAATCAAAGTACACGAAACAGCCGAACAGTACCGGGTTTCCGAATGACGACGCAGCTGAAGAGCATCAGACGTCCGCCGCACCGTTTACGCCCAGCTCGTAGAGCCGCGAAGTTTCGGCGTAGGTACGGGCGATGTCGCGCAGAATGTCGCGGTGTTCGAAATCTTTATTGCAGACGATATTTATCTCCCGCTCCATGCTGAGGTTCTCGACGGGCAGCACAGTGATCTTGCCCTTCCGCAGTTCGTCAAGGCAGACGCTCCTCGCGAGGATCGATATGCCGAAGCCGCGCCGGATGAGGTCTTTGATGGTCGCGATATTGTTGACCTCTAGGATGACGTTGAATTCGTCGATCGAGATATTGAGGCTCTCAAGGTGCGACACAAAGAGGTTGCGCGTGCCTGAGTCCGGCAGGCGCAGGATCATCTTCTCTTTTTTAAGCTCCTCGATGGTGATGATCCCGTGTTTCGCGAGCGGGTTGTCATTTGAGAGGGCGGCGACAAGGAGGTCCGTGTCGAGGTGCACGGTCCAAAATCCTCCCTCCACGCACTTGCCCTCGACGATGGCGATGTCCACCTCGTAATTTTTCAGTTTCTCATAGAGGTTGTTTATTGTATCGGTGACGACTGTCATTTTCACGCCGTCGTTAATGCTGCAGTACCGCGCGAGAGCCTCGGCGATCTGGTTGCTCTCCGAGGTATGAGTGATGCCGACAGTTATCAGTTTCAGGAAACGCTTTTCCTCGTGGATGTTTTTGCGCAGCTCGTCATACATGTTGGTGAAGCGTTTCGCGTAGCGCAGAAGTATCTCTCCCTCCGCCGTCAGCCGCAGCTCCCCCTCTTTGCGGTGGAATATCTTTATACCGAACTCATGTTCAAGCTGTTTCACATGCTGACTCACCGCAGGCTGCGTGAGTGAGAGTTCGGCGGCGGCGCGAGTGAAGCTCATAGTCTCGCAGACCTTTATCAAGGTTCTTACCTTCTGGTCAAGCATTCTCCTTACCTCCCACCGATATAACAAAATTTTATCACATATAAATATTTCATAATTTTACTTTATCCACTTCTCCTATATAATATCACTAAATATTCAAATTATTCAATATTTATAGAGGGGAGGTTGACGCGATGGCTGCCATAGCTATCCATTCACATACGTCTACATTGGTACTTTTATCTCTGTCACTGATTCTTTTCGCGGGATTTTTCGCCACGAGGGTCACGAAGCTTTTCAGGCTTCCCAACGTAAGCGGATATATCATCGCGGGGATGCTCATCGGTCCCGGAATGCTGCACATCATCCCCGAGGCGACGATCGAGAATCTTAGCTTTATCAGCGATGTCGCGCTGGCCTTTATCGCCTTTGACGTCGGCAGGTTTTTTAAAAAGGAGGTCATCTGCGGCAGCGGCACGAGGGTGGTCGTGATAACTATTTTCGAGGCTCTCGTCGCGGGAGTCGCCGTCTCTGTCGCGATGCGCTTCATGTTTTCTTTTTCGTGGGATTTTTCATTGCTTCTCGGCGCGATCGCGACTGCTACGGCCCCCGCAAGCACGCTGATGACGATCAACCAGTACGGCGCGAAGGGCGAGTTTGTGAATACGCTTCTGCAAGTTGTCGCCTTTGACGACGCCGTCTGCCTATTCGCCTTTACGTTGGCAACTGCCTTCATCGGCATCAGCGGCAACGAGGGCAAGGGACTTGTCAACCTCCTGGCGCCGCTCTTCTTCAACATCCTAGCCCTCGTCCTCGGCTTTCTGAGCGGCCTCGTCCTGAAAAGGATGATCACGGAGAAGCGGAGCAATGAAAACCGGCTGATCCTCGTGATCGCGTTTTTGCTCGCGATCTCCGGTATCTGCGTGATACTCAACGTTTCGCCGCTGCTCTCCTGTATGCTTTTCGGTGCGGTCTATATCAACCTCACCGAGGACAGGGAGCTCTACAGGCAGATAAATAATTTTTCGCCGCCGATCATGTCCACCTTTTTCATCTACTCCGGCATGAGCCTCGACCTAGGCAGCCTAAAGGCCTTCGGCGCGGCGGGCGTGGTCTATTTCCTGATCCGCATCGCGGGAAAGTACGCGGGAGCCTACGCCGGATGCGCGCTCACCGGCAGCGCCTGTAAGGTGAAGAGTCTGCTTGGGCTCGCGCTGATACCGCAGGCCGGCGTCGCCATCGGCCTCGCCTTTCTCGCCCAGCGCATCCTGCCGCCGGATATGGGAGACATGCTGCTGACAATAATACTCGCCTCTTCGGTACTCTATGAGCTTGCAGGGCCGGGCGCGGCTAAGTGCGCGCTCGTGCTTTCGGGAGAGATCCCCAGCCCTCACCGTAAGGAATAGCCGCATCCATCGCAGCGGTGACGGCAGCTGTTGTTTTTTATTCGTTTAAAATAACTTTTAAGCGATTCCCTTTTTGAATGAAATACGATATAGTGTATTCATACTTGCCATTGCAGATATGCGCGGCGGTGTCCGCCTTAGTATGCATATGCGCCTGGGTGCTTGTTATTTTTATATCCGCATGGTTTTACAGTTTTCAGGCAATTATTATGTTGTATCTAGGGTGAGACATTCAGGTGATGAAAAGCTCCAGAGGAAAGGTAAAAGTTTCCAGAAAGCTGCCGCTGTTTATAACAGCGCTGGTAAACGCAGCGCTCCTTGCCGCGGTATTTTTTCTCATGGGCAGGGTACAGAATCTGCTCAATTCCGATACTAAGATCAACTTGACAGAGATAGTAACCCAAAATAAAGACGTTATTACAAGTAAGCTGATGCTCGAGGTCAATAACCTTGATCTTGCCGCGAAACAGCTGGCCGATCACTATAACAGCGGAAAACAGATGAAGTCCTATTTTATAAAGTTTGTCAAACAGACCGGTGATAAAAATTTGTTCTTCGCGTTGGGGGACGGTATGGCGGTCTTTCCAGACGGAAAAGAGCTGGACATCTCAGGAAGACGTTATTTCAGACTGGCTATGGAGGGAATCAGCAATATATCGGATCAAATCGTGTCAAGAATGAATGGAGACAACGTCTTTATCATCAGCACGCCAGTGTATCATGATAGGAAAGTCGTTGGCACGGTACAGAAGTCATATACACTGCCTGAGATGTACAAGCTATGTTCCGTATCTCTTTTTTCCTCGCAGGGGTTCATGTATATCATAAACGACAAGGGATATATACTCATCAGCTCCACACAGAATGAGTACAGCCGCGAGTCGGATAATTATTTCCGCATGCTTTACGCTGAAAATCCAGAGGCGGCAAGGCAGCTTGAAAAAGATATCCGTGCAAATAGACCGGGTTTTATGGAGACAGCCGTAGGCGGGAAAAAGATATTCTCTGCCTATACGCCGATCGATCAGGTATACGACTGGTATCTCATTTCGAGTGTTGCAACTAATGCCGTCTCTCCGAATGCAAGTATCGTGATAAAGCTCTTCTACTTCATCCTTTGCGTTATCGTACTGATTTGCGGGCTCAGCATGGCCTATTTCCTCCACTATAAAAACCGGCAGGGCGAAATGTTCAGAAAGATAGCTTTCGTCGACCCGATAACCGGCGGCAGCACTTACGCAAAGTTCACCTTAGATATGCAGGAAGTGCTTGAAGAGCCAGGAGATGTCCACTACAGCCTCTTTACTTTTGACATCGATAATTTTAAATATATAAACGGACTCTACGGCTTCGATTTCGGCGACAAAGTCCTTCGCCGTATCTATGAGTTTTTCGCAGAACGCCTGAACAAGGGAGAGTTCATCGCACGCGTTTACAGCGACCGCTTTATCGCGCTGCTGAGGGACAGAGATTCCAGGTACATCAACCATCTCTTCTCCGCCGAACTGCAGGTAGAAGAGGTATCGGTCTACCTTTCCGCTGGACTGTATGCGATCGCCAACAAAAATGAAAGCATCAGCCTGATGCTTGACAAGGCAAAGATAGCAGCACAGACAGTCAAGGGGATCCGTTATAAGCATGTGGCCGTCTATTCGGAGGAATTTGACCGACGTATGATACACGACGAGCAGACTAAGCGCGCAATAGAGTCAGCTTTAGCCAACGACGAGATCATACCCTTTTTCCAGCCAAAGGTCGATATCAAAACAGGAAGACTGACTGGCGCGGAGGCGCTTGCGCGCTGGCGCAGGAGCGACGGGCAGCTCGTACCCCCTGGAGAGTTTATCCCTGTCTGCGAACGGACGGGACTTGTCGTCGCGCTTGATCTGAAAATATTTGAAAAAACGTTGGAATTTCTTGCAGCGCAGATGAAAAAACAAGTCCGTCCGCTGCCGGTTTCTGTTAACTTTTCACGGGCGCATTTCATGACCGCCAATTTCATTGATAAATTGACAGACAAACTGCGTAAATACAGCGTTCCTCCCGAACTTATTGAAGTAGAACTTACAGAAACAGATTTCATTGCGGACAAGGATATGGTCGGTAAGTTTATTGAAGAGCTGCACGCCAATGGGCTCGCCATTGCTATGGATGATTTTGGTTCCGGCTATTCATCGCTGAACATGCTCAAAGATATTCCGATCGACGTCCTAAAAATCGACCAGGGATTCCTGAGAGAGGACACGGACAGCGAACGCCAGCGGGCAATATTCGCGGCGATAGCTCAAATGGCATCAAAGCTACAGATCAAAATAGTCGTGGAAGGGGTTGAGACGCTGGAGAACGTGGAAATGATGAGAGAGTACGGCTGTTTTATCGCACAGGGATATTACTATGCGAAGCCCATGGACCGGGCCGCTTTTGAAAAACTTCTTGAGGTGGGAAAGATATGTCCAGAAAAATAACGATTGCCGTACTGACTGTGCTGTTCGTGGCGGCGGCTACCATCATGTTTCACCGAGCCGACGAAAAAAAGGATGTAAAGATCGGCGTCTCCATTGGCGTCGGCAACGCCATCCGCTGGGAAAATGAAAAAAGATACATGGAGGCGCGCGCGAAAGAGCTAGGCGCTAATATAGAGGTGCGCCTTAACAAGACAAACACGCCAAAGACACAGCAGGAAGACTGCCGAGAGATGATAGACAAAGGTATCGACGTACTGATACTGACACCGCGAAGCGTCGCCAATGTAGATAATATTCTGGAGTACGCGAAAAGCAAGAATGTCCCGGTAATATGTTATGCGCGCGTGGTGCTTGGGAAAAAAATTGACCTTTTCGTCGGCTATGACAGCGCACGCATCGGTCAAAAGATGGGGCAGTATATATCTGAGGCGGTATATAAAGGCGATTATATTCTTCTGCGCGGCGATTCAGGCGATAATAACGCGGCACTGCTATATGAGGGAGCGATGCGTTACATATCACAAATTAGAAGCGACATAAATATCATCCTCGACTGCGCCGTCCCAGGTTGGTCTCCCTCAGAGGCCAAGCGAATTGTTAAGGAGGCCATATCCGCCAACGGTAACAGGATCGATGCGATCCTGTCCCCTAACGACAAAATAGCCGAGGCCTGCGCCGAAGCACTTGAAGAACTGGGAATCAAAAATCATGTCGCCATCACAGGCATGGACGCCGAACTGGAAGCGGTAAGACGCATTGTCAAAGGCAGGCAGGACGTCACCTTTTACATGGACCTCAAAGAATTGTCCGCCACGGCGGTCAATGAAGCTTTTCATATGGCGAGGGGAGAAAAGGTGAACGTAAACGCTGACTTCGACAACCACAGTGGCGGCACTGTACCCTCAAATCTAATAACCGGTCAGCTTGTCACTAAAGAAAACCTCAACAAAATCCTCATCGACAGCGGTTATTTTACAAAAGAAGAAGTTTACGGAAAATAGCGAAAAGCGACATAGGACACTTTACTGTAAAGATGCAAACCTGGCGGCACTGGTATCCCCGAGAGCTGATCTGTACCGACCGCAAAGTGCTGGCAATAGAAGGAACCATCAACATGGAGCCGCCGGTCTGCAGGGACGTCGCCGCGGCGGTCGTTTAGATAAAAAACACGGTAAATATCCTGTTCTGTAAAAATAAATCTCACCCCATTTTTTATAATCAGCTGTGTTATGTTAATATTTAACACGTAAAGAACGCCGTGAAGGAGAATCATCTATGTCTGCAGAAACTGTCGTTTTCGGAACCGTATTTATGGACTGCAAGGGCTTTGCCGCTTACCGCTATGACCCATTGGGGAGAAATGTCGGCTCGGTGAGATTTATCCACGGCGGGGTCGGACGCAACGTCGCGGAGGACATGGCGGCCATCGGCGCAAAGGTCTCGTTCGTCTCCTCAGTCGACGGCAACGGACTCGGCATCGAGGTGCTCAACAGGCTGAAAGATGAGGGTATCGACGTCACCCATGTGCGGCGAGCCGCCTCTTCCGGCATGGGGTTATGGCTTGCAGTCATGGACCAGAACGGAGATCTTGCCGCCTCCATCTCGCAGATGCCTGACCTCTCCATTATGGAGGAGATTGTCCGGGAAGAGGGCGAGTCGATCATCGCCGGCTGCCGGAACATCGTCCTTGAGCTTGACCTTAACGATTATATTTCAGACACAGTCCTCTCCCTCGCGAAGAGGTATAACAAAAAGGTCTACGGTATAACGGGAAATATGGAGGTCATCCTCCGCAACCGCGCCATGCTCGGCGGCCTTGAGTGTTATATCTGCAATGAGACGGAAGCCGGACGGCTTTTTGAGAGGGAGGTCCGCGCGCGGGAACCGGAACAGGTGCTCACGCTGCTGCGCGGATACGTCGACGCCAACGGTCTTAAATCAATGGTGGTGACTCTGGGAGAATACGGCTCCGTATACTATGATGCCGCCTCGGGGGAATTTGGCTTTTGTTCCTCTATAGAAACAAAGGTAACAGACACAAGCGGCGCTGGCGACGCCTTTTTCGCGGGAACCACGGAGGCGCTGATAAGGGGCTTTTCCCTGCGTCAGGCGGTAGGCTACGGCACGAGGCTTGCTTCGTGGATCATAGAGGTGGCAGAGCCCACGCGCGCGCCTCTGCCGGGAAGTTTGTTTTAGCAGCTTCGGCGCTTTCGCCTTTCGGCCTGCGGGTCAATTTATCCGGTAGAGGGCGTTGCCCCACTGGGTTCCAAGGCCGGTCCAGATGACGCGCAGCCCCATAAAATCCTCGATAAAACGGATATAGGCCTGAGCCTGCGGCGGCAGCAGATTGAAATCGGTGCATCCAGGCAGCTCGTCGCGCCAGCCCTCGAAGGCGGCGTATACCGGTTCGGCGGCGGCGGACTCTTCGGCGGTGAGGTCGCCGCTCGTGCGCAGCTCGCCCCCTACCATGTAACCGGTGCATATTTTCAGCTCGTCTATCCCCGTAAGGACGTCAAGTTTCGTCACGACGAGAAGGTCCGCGCCGTTGATCTGCGCGGCATATTTAAGCGCCGGCAGGTCAAGCCAGCCGATGCGCCTCGGAGTCTCCCCTATTTTGTCGTATTCGCTGCCGCGCGTCCTGATAAAGGCGGCAACTGCGCTCTTATCCTCCGTAATAAAGGGGCCCGGCCCGCTTTTCGTGCAGTAGGCCTTAGCGGCGCCGATTATCCGCAGCGAGGCGCTATGGCGCAGTCCCGCGCTGAGAAAGGCCGCGGGGGCGATGGTCGTCCCCGGCAGGACATAGGGATATACGCCGCAGCTGAGATCGTTAAGGCTGCCGCTGCAGCCAGCGAAGAGGGTGCCGATGTTGCGCTCCACAGCCCTGGAGACAGCTTCGTCCACCGGGCCGATATAGGGCAGCAGCCGCTGTCCCTCTTTCATTATCTTAGTGAAGAGTTTAGCGGGGTCCATCGGCTTTTCGTTGTATATCTTTTCAAAGTATTCGTTTTTAATCTTGAGGTTCAGTTCAAGCCTTTCGCGCAGCCGCTCGGGAGCAAGCAGATCCCCCGCCCTGATTCCGAGACGGCGCACGTTGTCCGTAACCGCGTGGCCGTAGCCGCGCTGTTCCATCGTGCGGTTCAGATCATGGCCAAGCAGTCGTCCGGCCAGGACGTCGAGCCTTTTATGATAGTCAAGGATCAGCGGGCAGCGCGGGCTGATGAGCAGCCGCGAGCGGAATACTCCCGCCGCCGTGAGTCCGGCGATCTCCTCCGATATCTTCTCAAGGTCAAGGGTCACCCCGTGGGTTATAACGCAGAGCTTCCCCGCGTGGTGGATGCCGCAGGGCAAATAGTCGAGCGTAAAATGTTCGCCGCCGGCGGTTATCTCGTGGCCTCCGGAGGCGGAACCGTGAAACCGCACAATGACCTCAGAGCGGTTCGCGAAAAAGTCAAGCAGTCGGTTCTTACCCTCCTGACCCCATTGCAGGCCGACGACGATGTTATTTTCAGAGGAGACCATCAGATACCTCCTTCCAGTTCAGCAGAGTTATCTTTCATGAGTTTGAGCATTTCGGGGATCGTTACCAGCTTTACGGGCAGCTCTTTGTAGTTTTTATTAAGCTCTTCCAGAAACATCACCGTAGATGGGCGGAAGTGACATATTACGACTAGCGAACCCCGCCGCTGGGCATTTTTTACGATCTCGCGGAAGCGGGCGGCAATGGCGTTTTTGTCGGCGGTGTTGTCCAGAAATCCGCGGTTTTGTACAGAGGGGACCCCCGCCGCCACAGCGGTCTGGTAGGCGACGCTCCTGCCTGAGGTACGGCTGTCGACGAAAAGGAGGCCTCGCTCTTTGAGCTCCGCCATCACCGGCTCCATCAGCTTGGCATCGGCGGTGGCGAGCGAACCCCGGTGGTTGTTTATGCCGACGACGCCTGGCAGCGAATCAAGGGCGGCGGCGGTCTTCTGCCGTACCTCTGCCGCGCCCATACCTTTGCCGATTATATACTGCGAGCTGTCCTTGTCTATCTCCGCCTGCATCGGCAGGTGCAGCAGGCAGGGAATCCCCTTGGACTCCGCAAGCGCCAGCGTATCTTTTGAATGGCGCAGATAGGGCATTATCGCCCAGGTGAGCGGAATGTCCAGCGCCGCGACACGTTTTGTATATTCAATCTGCCCTCCGCCGTCATCGACGATGAGGGCCAGCAACGGCACGGGGCCGCCGTATTTTTCATCCACCGGCGATTTTTTGCTTGCGGGACTATCCTCTTTTTCTTTTTTGGGCGTATCAAGAGAGACCACGGCAACATCGGCCGAAGCGGACGGCTCCCTGTCTTTCAGCTTTGAGTCCGCGCTGCTGTCGGCGCTGACGGCAACAGTGCCGCTGTCCTGCGATTTTTCGGCGACCGGAGCGCCGAGGCGTCCGGCCACCACATATATAAGAGCCGCGATAAGGAGCAGCAACAGAGCCAGTCTTATTACGCGGGAACCGCCGCTTCCCTCTTTTCGGTAGTGCTTACCCATCCGGGCGCCGTCCTATTTTTTCTCTTTGATCTTCTGCTTGAGCACGCCGAGCGCCTTCTGAAGCTGCTTGTCCTCTTTTTTGTCCTTTTTAGGTTCTCCCTCGACCTTTACGTCGGGCTGGAGGCCCTTGTGATCAAGGACAAAGCCGGACGGCGTGTGGTAACGCGCGATCGTCACATAGATACCTGAGCCGTCGGGAAGGTTGAAGAGCGTCTGCACCGAGCCCTTGCCAAAGGTTTTCATGCCTACGATGGTACCGCGCTTGTGATCTTTGACCGCGCCTGCGAATATCTCGGCGGCGCTCGCGCTGCCTTCGTTTACGATAACTACAAGCGGCAGGTTGTTCGCACGCCCCTCTTTAGCGTAAAGCGTATCGTTTGCCTTATCGAAGCGGCCCTTCATGCCGACGACCACACCCTTGGGAATGAACTGCGAGGTGACATCTACACAGACGTCAAGAAGCCCTCCCGGATTGTTGCGAAGATCCATAATGATGCCCTTCGCTTTCTTGTCAGCCGCCTTTTTGATGGCGGCGCGCAGCTCTCCATCGGTCTTGAGGTTAAAGTGATTCAGCTTTATGTAGGCAATACCGTCGTTAAGCATCTCCATGCGCACAGTCTTGATCTTGATGATCTCACGCACGATCTTTACCGGTATCAGCTTGTCAACGTTCTTGCGGCGTATCTGGATGGTCACCGGTTTGCCCGCGGGGCCGCGCAGCATCTTTACGACTTCGTCGCTGTCCATCCCCATAACGTTTTTGTCATCGACTTTGATGATCTCGTCGAGCGGCTTGATTCCGGCGCGGTCGGCGGGTGTATCCTCAATGGGGGCGATTACTATCGTGCGTCCGTCGCGCGAGGCCATGTAAATGCCAAGGCCGCCGTACTCGCCCTCCATCTCCATGTTTTCCTCTTCAAGGGCCTTCGGTTCCACAAAGCGCGTATAGGGGTCGTCAAGGGATTCAACCAGCCCCTTAAGCGCGCCGTAGTACATCTTCATGTCGTCGACCTTGCCCTTTTTGTCGCCATCCACCTGATAGGTGGAGAGCGCGAGCTTTACCTGTTTCATTATTGCCAGCTGCTGCGGTGTGAAGGGCAGGCTCTTTTCCCAATCGGCGCCCACCGCCTGGGGTATTTTATAGAGGGAGACGCAGAGAAGCGCCCCTATCAGCATCCCTGCGGCGATGTTCAATATCTTCGATCTCAAATCTATCACGTACCTTTCTTTTATCTTTTTCTTTTACTTGTTGAGGTACTTAAGCGGGTTAACCGCGTTGCCGTTTACGCGCACCTCAAAGTGGAGGTGGTTGCCGGTCGCGACGCCGGTTGAGCCGACACGGCCTATCACCGTCTGACGCGTCACCTTCGCGTCCTCCGTCGTCTCTATCTTCGAGAGGTGGGCGTAGACGGTGGTAAGGTTTCCGCCGTGGTCGACGATGACGACCTGACCATATCCGCGCATCCATCCCGTGTAGAGGACCTCGCCAGGATCGGCGGCTTTGACAGGCGTCCCCTTCGGGGCGGCGATATCAAGTCCCGTATGGGTTATCTTCGTCTTAAAGACAGGATGCACACGCGTACCAAACTGGCTGGTTATCGTTCCCTGTATCGGCCAGGCAAGACGTCCGCCCTTATAGTAGTTCGGAGTCGGCGTGACAGGCTTTCCCTGCTTCCTGTTGGCCTCGTCGCGCAGGCGTTTTTTCTCAGCGAGCAGCCTCTTTATCGCCGACTGCATCTCCTGCGAGGCTCTTTGCAGCTCGGCCTGTTCGGCCATGAAGAGCTTTTTATCCCGGCGGACCTTGGCCAGCAGCTCATTGCGCTCGTCGGCGGCGCTTTTTAGTTCCTTGTTCTGCTGTTTCAGCTCATTGGTCTGCCCTTTGAGACGCAGATGCTCCTTGCGCAGCTCTTCCTGCGTCATCGTCAGGCGGCGTTTCTGCTCTATAAGGTCGTTGATGAGCTTCTGGTCCTGCTCCGCGATCTTACCCAGAAGGTAAGAGTTCGCAAGCGCGTCCTCCGCACCCTGCGATGAAAGCAGGAGGTTGAACTCGGCGACACCGCCGTATTTGTAGATGTTTACGAGCCGCTTTTTAAGTATCTCCTGAGCGGCGCTGATGTTTTTATTAGCTTCCTTTATATTGTTTGAGAGGGTGAAGATGTTGTTCTGCACCTTTCTCATCTTGAGGCTCACGACATTGACCTTCTGTTGGGTCACCGTTATCTTCTGGCTCAGGATACCAATCTGCTGCGTAACGTTCTTTTCTTTGCGCTGCGTCTCTTTGATGTTTTTGTTAACCTTCGACATCTGGCTCTGTATCTTCTGATATTCGCGCTCCTGCTGCTTTATCTCCGCCTCTATCTGGGCCGCCGTCTTCGCCGCGGCAAGTGTCGGCAGCGGAGCGCATAGCAGCACCGCCGCGGAGAAGAACGCTATCAGCCGGACTCTTTTTGTTTGGATGCCCATAACTGGCGCCGCAGGGTTAAAGCGGCTTGGCCGCCTTCCTGATAAATTTCTCCACGGCGATAAGGCTCGCGAAGAGGCTCACCACCGTCCCGCAGCAGATAAGCACGAGGCTCAGCTTCGCGAGAAGCCGCGGCGATTCAATAAATGAGAGGAACGGCAGCATATCTTTCAGGCGGGCCACCGCGCTGAAGTAGGAATATCCCAGAGCCGCTGAGGCGACAAGCGCGCCAGTCAGCCCCAGGATGAACCCCTGGATGACAAAGGGAAAGGCGACGTAGGTGGAGGTCGCTCCAACCTTCATCATCACGTCTATCTCCTCGGCGCGCGAGTAGACCGCTATCCTGATAGTGTTGAAGAGGACCACGCCGCTAGCTGCCAGCGCGACGATGAGCATCACTAAAGAAAAGCGCTCAACGAAGGTCGAGAGGCGCGTCAGCTTCTCCGCAACATGTCCCGCGTATACTATATCGTCCACATCGGGGATCGCCATCAGCATGCGGGCGGTCTCCGAGACCTCGGCGGCGCGGCTCACGCGCACCTCGATGCTCGCGGGCAATGGGTTGGAACCTAGCAGCGTCACCGCGTTGGCCTGGTTTCCAAGGCGTGCGCGCAGTCTTTCCAGGGCAGTTTCTTTAGTGATTATTTTTACACTTTTAACGTTGCGCATCGCTTTTATTCTCTTTGAGGCAGCCTCAAGGTCGGTGTCAGGCTTCATGTAGGCCTGTATTGAGAGCTGATTTTCCATCGTGCCGATCACATTTCTTATGTTGAGGATAAAGAGCATCGTCGCCCCGATCACGAAAAAGACGGACATGGCGGTAAAGACCGTCAGAAGGCTCATGCCGAAATGACGCCATACCAGACGCCATCCGTCTCTCAGAATATATTTAATACGTGACATCAGCCTCGTAGCCTCCTTCCTTGTCATCGCGGACGATGCGTCCGCGTCTTATCTCAACGACGCGGTGCCTGTAGGTATCGACGATCGCCTGGTTGTGCGTAGCCATGATGACGGTGGTCCCCGCGGCGTTGATGTCAAGCATTAGCTGCATGATCTCGTCGGCCGTGTGGCTGTCGAGGTTTCCCGTCGGCTCGTCTGCCAGTATCAGCGACGGCTCGTTGACGATCGCGCGCGCGATAGCGAGACGCTGCTGCTCGCCGCCTGAAAGCTGCGGCGGATAAAGGTTCCGGCGCCGCCAGATGCCGACCGTCTTCAGAACATCCGCAACACGCTCCTCTATCTCACGCGATGGCACCCCCATCACCTCGAGCACAAAGGCGACGTTCTCAAAGGCGGTGATATTTGGCAGCAGGCTGAAATCCTGAAAGATGACGCCGATATCGCGGCGGAACAGGGCCAGCTCAAAACGGCCCATCTTACGCAGCGCGCGCCCGCCGACGCTGATGTGTCCCCTTGAGGGAATGACTTCACGGAATATGCAGCGCATAAGGGTCGTCTTGCCGGAGCCGGTCTCACCCACCAGATAGACGAATTCTCCCCTGTCTATATTAAGATAAACATCTTCCAATGCAACGATATCCGGCTCAAATATCTTTGTGACGCCGGAAAATTTTATATCCATATTTCAAATTACCTCCTGCGCAGCGCCCACGCCTGAGCGGACGCGTCAACGATCTCTTTCCAGGTCAGTCCGTAGTACTCGCGAAGCTCTTCGGGAGTACCGCTGTTTACAAATTGATCCTCCACCGCCACACAACGCAGCGGCACCGGATATGTCCGGCCCAGGCACTCCGCAGCCGCGCCGAAGAGGCCGCCGATGTTGCCGTGTTCCTCCGCGACGACGCAGCAGCCGGTCCGACGAACAGATGAAAGCAGAACGCTTTCGGGGAAGGGCTTCAGACTGTAGCAGTCTATGACCTCGGCGCTGATGTTCTGCCGTTCAAGCTGCTCCGCAGCAAGCAAGGCCTGGCTAACCATGATACCACAGGCACATATCGTTACGCCAGTTCCGCTGCGAAGTATCCGCGCCCCGCCCAAACGAAATGATTCGCCGTAGGAATCGTCCAGTGCCGGCACCGGCGTGCAGCCGAGCCGCATGTATAGCGGCGCGGACGTATTTTCACTCCTCTCGATGATGCCCCTGAGGGCCGCCATGTCGGAGGGAATAAAGACGTTCATATTGGGAATGGTGCGCATAAGGGCAAGGTCTTCCAGCAGCTGTACGGAGGCCCCCTCGTGCGCGCAGGAGAGTCCGCCGTTCAGCGCCGCGATGCGCACAGGAAGCTTTGGCAATGCGATCGCCTCGCGTATCTGCGCATAGCCGCACCCCGTAAGTTCGGCGACGCGCCCCAGCAGCCAGGTTTTTTTACCGGCGATCGCGCTGCCGGCGGCCCGCGTAAGCGCCCCTGCCACCGAGGACTCCGTCCGAATATACTTTTCCGGAGGCAGCCTGTCAAAAAGCTCCGTCTCCGTCACCTCTTCGGTCGTAAGCAGTAGGAAGTCTTCATTATTCAGCGCGTATTCCGTGATCAGCTCACAAAAGGCGGCAAATGTCGATATCTTTTCGTTAGTGCTCATTGGATTTTACCTCCAGTTCTTCCAGCGCCTGATCCAGCTCTCCCATACTCAGCGAATGGGCGGTCTCGGACTGCCCCGAATCAGATACGGAGAGTCCCAGTTCACCCTCTATGGAAACAAAGAGCGCCTTTGGGCCGCCCTCTTTGAAGTCAAAGGAATTGCAGGCCTCCTCGAGCGAGCGGAGGTCTTCCGCAACCGCCTGTCTTACATCCCAGCCGCAGGAGGAGAGCATTCGTATGTTGTCTGTCCTGACGCTCGAACCACCGACGGCCTCCGACAGGCGTGTGGCGATCACGATAAGAAGGTTGGGAACGCGGCAGAGGCCGATATGTTTCATTTCATTGATAAATTCTTCCGATGAAAACGAATGACCTCCGGTAAGAAATACGACGCGCGGTTTTTCCTCCTCGCGGGATAGCTCCTTCGCGATGGCCGCGGCCATCGCCACCGCGGGCTGCACCGTGAGACAGGGTGCGTCGATTCCCGGTGTTCTCTTAAAATCCGGCAGCGCCTGAAGCATCGCGCCTAAACGGCGGTAGTGCCACAGATGTTCCCTCTCAAAGAAGCCCCGCCGCGCTAGCACGGCATAGAGGGCGGGAATCGCCGCCGGTATATCCGTTATGAAACGGTCACGGTCCCTTCGGCTCGGTTCGGAGGGAATAAGCAGCAGCTCCTCCCAGTACAGGTAGACAAGCAGGCCGGCGGCAGATATAGACGTCTCAAAGGGACCGGAGCGCGCCAGACCAACCATACGCAGGACATCCTTTCGTACCTCGGCCGCTATCGATTTCAGCTCTTCAATTCTTTTGTTATCCATTTATATCACCTAAAACGCCGCGCAGCCCCGCAGTAAATTTCTCACGCACCGCCGCGGCGGCTTCGCTTTGCACAGTATCATCGTTCAGTTTGCCAAGCCTTATCGGGTCTTCACCCACTACCTCGACATTATAGCGCATACAGAAGCCTAAAACCTTCGGATCATAGGCACATCCGGCAAGCGGAATTCCGGCCAGCAGACAGAGCACCAAAAAGTGCAGCCTCATGCCAACCGCTCCCGACGCGCCTTTAATGGCCGCCGAAAACTCATCCAAGTTCCTCACAGTTATTATATCGCGGATTTTTACATCTTGCAGAGACCTCAGTCTCTCAATCTCCGCGGCATCCTCCGCGGCAAGGGCGACGCCACGCACCTCGCAGCCGTTCGCCTCAGCGGCCTCGCGGCACCTCGCGGCCGCCTTCCGCGCAAGATTCCAGTATCCTGGACGCGCGTTAAAAAGGATCAGAGGCTCTTTTACCGCGTTTTTTTCCGGTGCAAGCGACATCACAAGGTCGGGGGTGAGCTCGGTGCTCAGGCCAAGTTCCCCGGCCATTTTCAGCGAACTTTCGTCACGCACGCTTATATACGAGCAGAGCGAAAGAGCCAGGCGCGTAACGGCCCGCGCCGCCTTTGAGCGCAGCGGGCCGACAGACTGACCCACAGCCCATATCCTCAGTCCCTTCACCTTAGCGATCAGCATCACCGCGCAGTAGTAGAGACATGAGCGCAGGCTGGTACTGTCCTGAAAGAGGCCACCGCCGCCGAGAAGCAGAGTACGGCTCTCCGAGCAGGCTTTCGTCACTTCGCCGAGCCGCCAGCGGTTGAAGGAAACGACGCCGAAGCGTTCTTCACTATCAGCCGGCGCGGAGGAAAGGATGGCGATCCGGCTTTGCGCAACTCCGGCCTCACGCAGAAGAGAGACGGCGGCCTCGGCAAGCAGCTCATCGCCGAGGTTGCCGAAGCCGTAGTATCCGAGAAGGAGTACGTCGTATTTTTTCCCCAATTTTTCTCTCCCAAGGGAGCTAAAGGCTTTTTGAAACTCTCCGCCAAAGCGGGATAAGGACAAAGTGCAGAGCCGCCACGCCGACCGTTCCAAGCAGCAGGCCAAGCCACCAGCCATTGAGCACGCGGATCACACTGAGGTAAAGGAACGTGTGGAAGTGGCAAAAGGTGTTCACCGCCGAACAAAAGGCGAGTACCGCGGCGATACGCACCACCTCGCGGTAATGCGGAATATACTTACTGCGCACCAGATACCAGTACAGAACGAGCGCCGGATAGCCGATAAGGAACTCCTTCGTTCGCGGACGCACCACCATCACGCGCTCCATAAAGTCGCGGAAGGCCACCTCCAGCGCGGGAACATTCGAGACGTTGTCGCTGCGCAGCGCCATCACGAGCATCGCCAACAGCATAACACCGATAAGCACCAGCTCGCCCCATATCGCGGGACGCACAATGATCTCACCGATCGTCTCCGGATGAACGCGCCGCGTAAGGTCATGGAAGAGCAGCAGCAGCGGCGGCAGAAGCAGCGTGAGCTTGACGCCTGAGAAGGGCGTCAGCCGCAGCGCCGCCGCGGAAGTTCCGTAAAAGGAGGCGATGGAAAGGCCTCCGGCAACGACGATAAGCAGGCCGATAACCGCGCCTCTTAGACGCCGCTCCGAGCTCTCAAGCGCCGTCATCGCCCCTTCGGTGGCGGCCAGAGCGCCGCAGAACCCGCCAAGCAGTTTCGCGGCAAAGGATATCTTCCACATCGCTCCGCCGAGCAGGATACCGGCCGCTAAGAGGAAAAGAGCCTGAGCCTGTTTGACATCCCCGTTTTCCGTACCTTTGAGCCGGGAGATATAGAACCAGAGGGTAAAGAGTATAACCAGCCCGCAGGCAGCCGCTCCGGCCAGCGGCGCGGGCCAGCCGGGCAGCGGTTCAGGCCAGCCCAGATGATAGCCGCGCGCCTCCAGCGCCCCCATGTAAGAGGCGAGATCCGCTGTGAATATCTCCAGCCGTCCGCCCATCTGCAGGTCGTAGGGATGGACCATAATGAAACGTATCGAGCGCTCGTGTACCGCCCTGATAAACCGGTCGGCTATCGAGCCGCGGTTTATGCTGCGCGATATTATTTCGTCGCGCGTCAGGCTGTGCATCGGAATGACAAGATGACCGATCTTCGCGGCCAGCTGCGGCACGCCTATCTGCTTTACAAATTCCACCTGCGAGAGCGTGATCCCCTTGTCCTTCATCACCTTGGCAAGGGGACCGATCTCCGGGTAGCCGGAGACGATCAGACCGGCGGGAATTATGTTCCTGATTTGGGGGAACCTCTCCGTTAGAAAGAGGAAGGCATCGGCGACATTTTTTCCAGAGGCCGGTGTGCAGGGTCCGGGGCGGAAGAGCACAGGTATATTATGCTTCGAGGCAAATTCAAGCGCGGAGATGTCGGGGACAAAGGCGGAAAACTTGAACTCTTCCACGGTTCCAGGCAGCAGGATAAAGTTGTATTCACCATCGGCAGCCAGCTTAGCGGCGGGAAGCTTTATTTTGATGTATTCATAGAGTATATCAGCGTAAGAGAGCTTTGCAGGATAACGTAAAACAGCCCTGTTAGGCTCCTGCTCAGCGTCATTAACGCTGAGCAGCGAAGCGGCGGAGCCGAAACGCAGCGGCAGCGGGTTGTGGATCGCAAGCTCGTCTCCCGTATATTCGGATACCGCCATACCCATGACGCCGAGTCCGTTTATCTTCCGCCACACCGCGAGCGGCGTTTCAGAAGACTGATAGGCAAGCGAGGTAATATCCTTATATTCCGTAATAAAGGCAACTGTCTTATTCGAGTTTTCCGCGCGCAGACGCGAGGTGAGTCCAACCAGCGCCAGCAGCATCGCCAGCAGCAGTGCCGCGTACAGCAGTGTGCGTTTGTTTATCCTATTTATCATTATAGATCCCCCATTGCTCCGAAAGTGCTATCCCCATCTCAGCAAACATTTGGCTGACACGAAAGAGAGGAAGCCCGACGACATTGAAATAGCAGCCATCTATACGCTCCGCGAGAAGCGTACCCCTCTCCTGGATCGCATAGGCTCCGGCCTTGTCCATACTCTCCCCCAGCGCGATATAGGCCAAGATATCTTCTTTTTCCAGCGGCCGGAAGGTGACGCGAGTCTCTTCAGCATTTATAAGTTTACGCCCGTCCGGAGCGATCAGAGCCACTCCGGTAAATACCGAATGTGTACGTCCGGAGAGCTCCGCGATCATCTCGGCGGCCTCCCCTTCGCTATTCGGCTTGCCAAGTATACGTCCCTCAAGAGCTACCACCGTATCGGCCCCGAGCACCCAGTTTCCCAGGAAACGGGATGCGACGCTGGAGGCCTTCTCTTCGGCGAGGCGCTTTACAAGCTCCGCCGGAGGCTCGCCGTCGATCTTCTTTTCATCAACCTGCGGCGGGATAACCTCAAAATTCCAACCAAGGCCTGCGAGCAGTTCGCGCCGCCGCGGGCTGCCGGAGGCCAGTATGATCTTACCAATCATCGCGTTATTACTATGCCGGTGATCGCGCCGATCAGAGTCCCAAGGTTGAGTTTCAGTGCAAAGAGGAAACCGATCCGCACCATGACGAGATCTATCTGGCGGATGTCTATCGTAAAGTCAACAACATTGGCAAAGAGCACCGCAGTGGCCGCGAAACGCTGAAAAAACAGCCCCAGCCAGGTTCCCAGGATCATGCAGAGCAGTATCACGCCCCAGCGTATCGATGAGTTTTTAATAAACGACACGTTACCACGCTCCCAGGTATGTCACACCGATGGCAGATAGTCCCACGATTAGACAGTATATGCCGAAAAACCACCACTTCGAGGCAATCACGAGTTTTTTAAGGATAAAGAGCGAAAGCAAGCCGCTGAGGAAGGCGCAGACAGCTCCGAAAAACCAGCCTGACGGCAGGGTAGAGACAAAATTATGCCAGCCGCCAATCTCAAGCGCCTGAACCAGCGTGGCCCCGATTATTGCCGGTATCGAAAGCAGGAAGGAGAAACGGAAGGCCGACTCCTTTGAGAGCCCCGCGGCAAGTCCGGCCATGATCGTCATTCCAGAGCGCGATATGCCGGGCATGACGGCAAGCCCCTGCGCGATGCCGACATATACGCCGTCCATCAGCGCCACCCGTCCGTAACCCTCTCGTATCCAGCGCGAAACGACCAGCAGTATCCCGGTAACGACAAGGCCAATACCGACCAACAGAGAGTTAAGCGAGGCCTCCTCCGCAAAATTCTTGAGGGCGAAACCGATGACGCCCGTTATCAGCGTTCCAAGAATCACCGCCCAGCCGATATGCCATCCTAACTTCTTGCGCGCCTCGGCGTTTACGAAGCCGGCGCACCACTGCCCCAGAAAGGTGAGGATATCCGAGAAGAAAAAGAGTATTGTCGCAAGCGTCGTGGATACATGCAGCACAAGGTCGTAGTTCAGCGGCGGCAGCTCAATGCCGAGAAATATCTTCGCGAGCGCCAGATGGCCGGAGCTGCTGACAGGCAGAAATTCCGTAAAGCCCTGTACAAAACCTAGTATTATCACATCAAAGTTCATTTACAAGCACCTCATGCTTTTGCATTTTTTGTACTATGGTGGAGCCTCTCAATGTCAAAGACCACCATCGCAAGGTTGTTCGCATGGTCGCCAACACGTTCAAGATTGCTGAGTATATCGATAAATATGACACCAGCTCCGGGGGTGCAGCCGCCGGCGTTCAGCCGTGCGATATGCTGGGAGCGCAAAGTCTTTTCCATATAGTCTATACGCTCTTCAAGCGCCAGGACCTCTCTCGCGAGCGCGGGGTTTTCATCCTCTAGGGCCTGAATGCTCTTTGAAAGAGCGGATATTACCAGCTCGAACATCTCGTTGCCCTCTTCGAGCGCCAGCTGTGAAAAGGCGAGCTTATGATCCTGGAGGTACTGGTACATCTCGACGAGATTCGTCGCGTGGTCGCCGATCCTCTCCACATCTCCCACCGCGTTGGTACATGAATTCAGCAGCAGGGAAAGGTCCGTCGAGAGTCCCGTCTGCCCCGTCTCCGTAGAGTAACGGACGATCTCGTGGGTCATCTCATTGACGTTGAGCTCGGCGCGCCCTACCTCGTCGACAAGCTTCTCATTGTTCTCTATGAGGATGCGGCGGCAGTTGTCGATCATCTGCAGCGTCAGGGAGGCAAGGCGTATCATCTCTTTGCGGACCGCGTCGACCGCGGCGGCCCTCGAAGCCGTGATCAGCGCCGGGTTAAGGTAGATGGTCCCGGTCGCCGCGGCGTTCCTGTCATCGGGTATGACCCGACGGATGAACTTCGCGTACTGTGAGACAAATGGCAGGAACATAAAGGCGATGATGATGTTGAATATCGTATGCGCGTTAGCCACCTGGCGCGGAATGGTCGTCGCCGTCTGCTCGATGAGCATCGTATACATCGGCAGCACCATCAGGATAACGACCGTTCCCAGCACCTTTATCATGACGTGCGCCGCCGCCGCCTGCTTAGCTGAGCGGTTCGCGCCCAGAGAGGCGATGACCGCCGTTATGGTAGTACCGATATTGTCCCCGAGAATTATGACGATCGCCGTCTGCAGCGGAATGACGCCCTGCGCCGCGACCGCCATCGTCAGGCCGACGGTGGCCGAACTCGACTGCACGATCAGCGTGATCACGAGCCCCGCCATGAAGGCCAGGAACGGATGGCTGCCGAATGCCATGAGCAGATCGGGGCGCTCCTTCAAAAAGCTCAGCGGCTCCTGCATCATATTCATCCCAATAAACAAAAGCGCGAAGCCGATGATGCCGATGCCTATCTGCTTGCGGCGCTTTTTATGGCAGAGGATACATATTGCGGCGCCCACCAGCGCGCAGAGATAGGCGACGTTCGTGATGTCAAAGGCTATCAGCTGTCCGGTGACGGTGGTACCGATATTAGCTCCGAGGATGACGCCGATCGCCTGCGTCAGGTTCATAAAACCGACGTCTACGAAGCTGACCACCATAACTGTCGTCGCACTACTGCTCTGCAGGATGGAGGTGACCAGAGTTCCCACCATCATCCCCTTGATCGGCGTACCGGTAAGCGATCCTATAAGCTTTCTGAGACGGTCTCCAGCGATTATCTGCAGGGAATCCCCCATGATGATGATACCGTAGATGAGAATCCCCACACCAGCCAATACCTGAAGAACAGCGCTTATAGACATAAAGAACCTCTCCTCAATTTTTATGCGGCTTATTATAGCCGCATAATTTGAATTTTATAATCCTCTATATATATGTGATCAGAGGAATGATTGTTGGGTAGTTGCGCGAGCTTCTGCCAAACACATCGCGTATCCTCTTTCGTATTTCCGTCGGAAGCGTCTCCCTCTTCGCCCCCGGCATGCGCGCAAACTGCGTCACCGCGCTCAGCACGGCATTCTCGAGCTCGCGGAAGGTGCTGCCGTCGTCCGCGGAATAGACGCTGCCTCTCGTCTGAATCTGCACCGGCGCCGCGGGACGCATATTCTTGTCCAGCGCCACAGATATGACCACAAGGCCGTTCTCCGCCATCTCCCGGCGTTCGCGTAGGATACTGCCCTCAAACTCCCCGAGCACGACGCCGTCAATGAGCACGGGACCGGCCTGGACATGTCCCGCTATCTCCGCCTTCGCGGAACCATGGAATTTCAGCATGTCACCGTTCTGAAGAATAAATATATTCTTCGATGAGACGCCCATCTCCTTCGCAAGCTGCGCGTGTCGAACCAAATGACGGTACTCGCCATGGCAGGGCACAAAAAACTTCGGACGCGTGAGGCTCATCATAAGCATGAGCTCATCACGCGAGGCGTGTCCCGAGACATGTATCTTCTCGTCGCGTTCGTATATTACCTCCGCACCACAGCCAAAGAGACGGTTTACCGTCTGACTGACAAGCTTTTCATTGCCGGGGATCGGCGTGGCGGAGATGATGACAAGGTCTCTGGGACCAAGTTTCACCTGACGGTGCGCTCCGCGGCTCATCAGCACAAGGCCGGAGAAAGGCTCCCCCTGGCTGCCGGTCGTCAGGACGACGACGCGGTTGTCGGGAAGGTGGTCCGCCTCCTGGGGCGAGATGATTATCCCTTCCGGTATATCAAGATAGCCGAGCTTGTCTGCCAGTTCCACGTTTGCGATCATACTGCGCCCCACAAGCACCACCTTGCGGTTGAAGCGAGCGGCGGTCGCGATTATCATACGGGTCCTGTTCAGGTTGCTTGCGAAGGTCGCAACAACGATGCGCCTGTCCTTGTAGAGCCGGAAGAGGCGTTCGAAGGTCTGCCCGATCACCTTTTCCGATGGGGTCGCCCCCGGCTTTTCCACATTTGTGGAGTCCGACATCAGCAGCAGCACCCCCTCGTCGCCAAGGCGCGCGAGAGCGCTGTAATCCGAACGGTTGCCGTCTATCGGCGTCGGATCGAACTTGAAGTCGCCCGTGTGAACGACGACGCCCGCGGGCGTGCGGATCGCCAAGGCGTTCGCGTCCGGTATTGAGTGGCACATCTGGATGAACTCCACCTCAAAGCAGCCGGCCTTGATCCGGTCGCCAGGGTAGATGTAATGAAAATCAGGAACGTAGCCGGTGCTGGCGTCGATCATCTTGTTTTCTATGAGGCCGCCGGCGAGCCTTGAGCAGTATACAGGAACATCAATGCGCGGCAACACGAACGGCAGCGCTCCGATATGGTCCTCATGCCCATGGGTGATGAAGATACCCCTTATCTTTGATTTATTCTCCACAAGGAACTCAACGTCCGGGATGACAAAGTCTATCCCCAGCATATCCTCCTCAGGAAACTTAAGTCCGCAATCGACGATGATATAGTCGTCGCCATAACCAAATACCGTCAAATTTTTACCTATCTCGCCCATTCCTCCGAGCGGGCAGACAAAAAGATCGGCACTTTTGACCCTGCGTTTACGTGTATTGCACTTCTTTTTTTCGGGATCAGCCATTAATACAACTCCCCTCCAATATATTATCGTATCACGAGTTCTGATATTGAGCTATAGTTTTATGTTAGCTATTTGAACTTTTTTGGCAATGTTTTTATGCGGGAAGCCAAAATCCTCTATTTGCTAACACCGAGCGTCGTGTTGTAAAAAATAGAAAAGGACCGCTGCCAGAGCGGTCCTTTTCTATTTATATTTGGCAGTCCCTAGGGGATTCGAACCCCTGTTAACGGGCTGAGAACCCGCCGTCCTAGGCCCCTAGACGAAGGGACCACATCACGATGATAGTGGCTGGGGTACAAGGATTTGAACCTCGATTACCTGATCCAGAGTCAGGCGTGCTGCCGTTGCACCATACCCCAATTGGGCCGAACGGGGAATATTATATAGGAATTTCAGATATTGTCAACAGGGAGGATTTTTATTTTTTCTTCCTGCTGTAGGGCGTATCTTCCAGCGGCAGCTTCGTGCGGAAGATATGGTCCACCGCATAATAGGCCCCCGCCACGGCAGGCGCGGTCGGGATGGTGCTGATCTCCCCGATGCCCTTCGCCCCGTAGGCTACGTCTAGCAGCTCTTTCTTCTCAACATAGATCGCCTCGATGTCCGGTATCTGGTTGGCCCGCATCAGTCCCAAGGTACCGTACTTATTCTGCGGCACGCAGTCCTTCAGATCAAAATTCTCCGTCAGCGCATACCCCAGCCCCATCAGCACGCCGCCCTCGATCTGGCCCTGTATCGCGATAGGATTGACGACCCTTCCCGAATCGTGGGCGGCGTAGACCTCTGATACACGCCTGTCTTTGTCAAGGACGACAACGTGCGTCGCAAAGCCGTAGGCTACGTGGCTCTTGGGATATGGCTTCTTTGAGCCGAGCGGGTCGGTCGGTTCGAAGTACTCCGCGAAGAATTCACGCCCTTCCAGTTGAGAGAGGTCACCGCCAACTTCGCGCATCGCGTCGCTGAGCTCCGCCGCCGCCATGCGCACCGCCTCGCCGGTGATCAGCGTCTGGCGCGAGCCCGAGGTCGTCCCCGAGTCCGGGGCCACCTCGGAATTGCTGCCGCGGTTCCTTATCTCGCCGCGACCCAGGCCGGTGGCCTCCGCCACCATCTGCACGAAGACCGTCGCGCATCCCTGGCCGATGTCGGAGGCCGCGGCATAAATCTCCACGATCCCGTCGTGAACGGCGAGCTTGGCGCGCCCCTTGTCCGGAAGCCCCACGCCGACACCGGCGTTCTTCATCGCGCAGGCAATCCCCGCATGTCCGGCGTTTTTCTCATATACCTCGCGCACAGCCTCCAGCGTCTCTTTGAGCGCCGTCGAGCGGTCCGCTATCTGTCCGTTTGGCAGTACTTTGCCGGGCTCGATAGCGTTGCGGTAACGTATCTCCCAGGGGGAGATACCCACCTTCTCCGCGAGCAGGTTGATGGTAGATTCCAAAGCAAACTCGCTCTGGCAGACACCAAAGCCGCGAAAGGCTCCCGCCGGCGGGTTGTTGGTGTAGTATCCGAATCCGCGGATGTCGGTGTTCTGGTAGCAGTATGGGCCCACGGAATGGGTGCAGGCCCGTTCAAGCACAGGGCCGCAGAGCGACGCGTAGGCCCCCGTGTCAAAGTATATCTCACAGTCAAGCCCGGTAAAGATACCGTTCTCGTCGCAGCCGAGCGTGAAACGCCCCTCCATCGCGTGGCGCTTGGGGTGGAAGGCGATCGATTCGCTGCGGGAAAACTTTACCTTCACCGGCCGGCCCACGGAGAGCGCCGCCAGCACGGCGATGTGCTGCGCGGAGACGTCCTCTTTGCCGCCGAAGCCGCCGCCGACAAGTTTATTCTCCACCACGATACGCTCCGGCTCCCAACCGAGCATGATAGAGATCTCTTTGCGAGTATCGTAGACGCCCTGGTCCGAGGTATAGACCTTTACGCCGTCTTTGTAAGGGAAGGCGAGGGCGCACTCGGGCTCGAGGAAGGCGTGTTCCGTGAAGGGCGTGCTGTAGCTCCGGGTCACGACGTATTTCGATTCGGCCAGCGCTTTTTTGGCGTCGCCGCGCGTAACGTGTCTTGACTGGCAGATGTTGCCCTTTTCGTGGACCAAAGGCGCGCCGGGAGCCTTAGCCTCATAGACGCTGCGCACCGGCTCAAGCTCCTCATAATCGATCTTAACGAGCTTTTTCGCCCGCGCGAGGATATCCTCATTTTCCGCGATGACAAGGCAGATAGCGTCGCCGACACAGCGCGTCACGCCGCCTTTGGCGATCATCACGTCCCAGTCCTGCTGGATGTGGCCGACCTTATTATTGGGCACGTCCTCCGCTGTAAGCACGCCGAGCACTCCCGGAAGCGAGAGCGCCTCCGAGACGTCGATATCAAGGACGCGCGCCCGCGGATATTTTGAGCGGACGGCGGAGGCATGGACCATACCCTCCATCACCACGTCGTCGACATATTCGCCGTAGCCGAGCACCTTCTCGCGCACGTCGATGCGGAAAGCCCGCTCTCCGACGCCAAAGTCGCGCCCGTCTTCAAGTTTTTTCTCGATTACGGCCTCGCCGCGCAGAATCGCGGCGGCAAGTCCGATACCTTCAATAATTTTTTTATAGCCGGTGCAGCGGCAGATATTCCCTACGATCGCCTGCTTTATATCGTCCTCCGCAGGATTGGGGTTACGGTCGATAAGCGCCTTGCCGGCCATCACCATCCCGGGGGTGCAGAAGCCGCACTGAACGGAACCCATCGCGCCAAAGGCGTAGACGAAGGCCTCTTTCTCCCTTTCGCTGAGCCCCTCCGTCGTAACAATGGATTTGCCTGCCGCCCTTTTCGTCGACAAAACGCAGGAACGCACCGCCTTTCCGTCGACGATGATCGTACAGGTGCCGCAGGCGCCCTCGCTACAGCCGTCTTTTACCGAACGCAGCCCCAAATCGTCGCGCAGAAAGCGAAGCAGGGGCTTATCCTGCGCCGTCTCATATACGTTTCCGTTCACGGTAAAACTGTATAGCTCTCCCATTTTATCTTCCCCTTTTCTCAGCAGTCAGGGTGAAAATTTTCTATTCTCTCTCTATTCCGTGAAAAGATGTCAAGCAAAGCTGCTCCTCCGCGGCAGTGATCAGCGAGAGCACCTCTGCTGGCAGTTTTGCCGCAAGCTCCTCTCTGCCGCCGCGGTATACGGTCCCATTCAAACGCACCAGATAGCCCTCCGCAGCCGCCGCGTAGCCGGAATTCGCGCTGTCGGCGAAGTCCCGTTCGGTGGCAAAGTAGGTAAATTTATCCTTATAGGGGGCGCTCTTCCAGGGGCAGAAGGTCTCGCAGTTGCCGCATTCGTTGCACATCAGATCCAGATGTATTATCTGGGGGCGCCCCGCCGCGTCCGTCACCACCGCGTTGGCGCGGTTCGGACAGACATCCGCGCAGTTTTCGCAGACGGTGGAACACTCAAGACAGCGTTTCGCCTCTTCACTCGGCTCTTTGGGAGCGGCGATGATCCCCTTCTTGACGATGGCCGCTTCAGCGCTGCCGCTGTCGGTATGTGCAGTTCCGCCGACCGTTAGCCCCTCGGCAGCGGCGATCGCGTCGGCGGCCGCCCTTGCGTCGGCGATCGCCTCGACCACCGTCGCGGGGCCGCGGCGCGCGTCGCCGATAACATAGACGTTGTCCGCGCTCACGGCAGACGCATCCGCAGGCTTGCCCCCTATGGAATTTTCTATTGTTCGCCAAGGCGAACAGGGGGCGGCGCTCACCGACATATCGCCGCCGCACACAACACGGCCCCTGGCGTCTACGGCTAATCCGTTGTCCGTGAAGAATTCGCTCTCCACATCTTCGCCGACCGCCGTGATGACCGTATCAGCCGGTATCTCGACTGCCTCATCGGTCTCTACGGGGCGGCGGCGTCCCGAGGCGTCGGGTTCGCCCAGCGTCATACGCACACAGAGGAGCGTGCCGTCGCGGAAGGCCTTAGGCGCGAGCAGTTCGCGGAAGACGACGCCCTCTTTCAGCGCCAGTTCAAGCTCTTCCAGATCCGCCGGCATATAGGCCTTGGTACGGCGGTAGATGAGGCTCACCCTCTGCACGCCTAGGACCCGCTTCGCGGCGCGCGCGGCGTCCATCGCCGTATTGCCGCCGCCGATTACGGCCACATATTCTCCCAGCTCCCCGCACTCGCCCTTTTTATATCTCTCGAGGAAGTCGAAGACGTCGGTCGTCTCCCCCTCTTTAAGCGCCAACTTTCCATGCTTCCAGGCGCCGTTGGCTATTATCACATATTTAAACCCGGCCTCTTTAAGTTCCGCAACGCTGCGGCGAGGGGCGTTCGCGACAAACTCCGCCCCATAGGCGGATACTATCTCCAGGTCCCTGGCCACAGCCTCCGCGCCGATACGGAAATCGGGGATGATGCGGCTGACGACGCCGCCGAATACGGGGCTTTTTTCAAATACTGTCGCCTTGATGCCGCTGCGTCCGAGGAAGTAGGCCGCCGCCATCCCCGCCGGGCCGCCGCCGATAACCGCGGCCTTCGCGCCGCTCTGCGCGGCGGGGCGCGGAAGCGCCTTCATAGCCTCGGAGAAACCCTTTTCCGCGCAGAGCAGCTTGACGGAGCGTATCTCCACCGACTCGTCATAGAAGCTGCGCGTGCAGCGGCTCATGCAGCGGTGGCTGCAAATCGTGCCCGTGATAAAGGGCAGCGGGTTTTTGTCGAGAATCACGGCAAGCGCCTCGCCGTAGCGTTCCTCTCCCGCAAGCCTGATATATTCCGGCACATCCTGTTTTATAGGACACCCCTCTTCGCAGGGCGCAATGAAGCAGTCGGTCAGGGGAACGGCCCTTTCTATCTTCCTGTTCGGGGCGGCTTTCGCCGGCTTCCGGTACTTTTTATCAAGCGACGCCCGCGCGGAGAGCTTTTCAATCTTTTCGTTGTCCACCCCGCGGAAGGGTTCGCAGCCGCGCGCGGCATATTCGTCGGCAAGCTGCTTTACCCGCTGGTAGCCGCCCGGTTTCAAAAGCGTAGTCGCGACCGTCACCGGCCAGATACCGGCGCCGTAAAGTTCCGCGATGTTCTCCGCGTCCGCGCCGCCGGACCACGATATACGCAGCGCGCCGCCGAAATCCTCGGAAAGGCGGCGTGCCACCTCTAGCGTCAGCGGGAAGAGCGCGCGCCCGGACATGTACATCTCGCCGCCAGCCATTACGTCGTTGGGATTATCCACCGGGAAGGTGTTCGTCAGCTTCACGCCGAATCCGAGGCCGTTCGAGGCCGCCTTTTCCGAGAGACGCCTTATCATCGGCACCGCGTCCGTATACTGCAGATCGTCAAGGAAATGATGGTCGTCGAACTTCATGTAGGAAAAGCCGAGTTCGTCCATCTTCGTGCGGGCATATTCGTATCCGAGAAGCGTCGGGTTGCATTTAATGAAGGTATTGAGCTTTTTCTCGTCTAAAAGATAGGAGGCTATGCGCTCTATCTCCTGCGGCGGGCAGCCGTGCAGCGTTGAAAGGGTTATGGAGCCGCAGACTGCCGGAGAGATAGCCTTGACGTAGCTTTCGTCGATATTCTTAAAATATTTCAGATTCGCGAGCGTCCAGGCCTCGCAGTCCCTCCAGGCCTCGGTTTTGCGCGCGTCTTTGAGCCCCTCTATAAACGAATCTATCTTTTCTGATTTGATGCCATCGAGGTCGTATCCTACGCTCATATTGAACATGAAGCCGTCGGGAGCGCCGAGTGAAAATTCCTTTGAGATCAGCTTCAGGATGTACCACGCTTTGACATATTCGCCAAGCGCCTGGGGCACGCGCAGTTCGGTGGACCATTCGACGTTGTAGCACTCGTCGCGCGCGTCGATACAGGGCTTCTCGACGGGCAGGTCCTCCCCGTCAAGCGTCTGTACGGTCTTCAATTCAAAAAAGCGCGATCCGGCGAAATAGGCGGCGACGATATTCTGCGCCAGCTGGGTGTGCGGCCCCGCGGCGGGGCCGAAGGGCGTTTCGATCTTCTCTCCGAGAAAATTCAGCGCCGCGCCGTCCGCCTTGTAGGGAAAGCGCACGCCAAAGACGCCTTTGTCCTTCTTCATATCTTCGAGAATCCACTTCATTAATATCCCAAAGGGGATGGGAGTCATTCGGTCGCTCATGCCAGAAACCTCCTGTGATATGGTTGTATTGACGCTAACATATAAAAATTTTTTAGATATCGGCATTTTATGTCATGTAAAACGGCATAAACCTGTCATTATTATTTTGTGCTTCAATCTGTTTAACCTGATTCTAGCACATATAAAATGAAAAGCAATAGATTCGTCAAAATTTTTTTTAGAATTTCAAAAAATTTTTTAGAAAAACCCTTGACTAGGAAAATTATTGTGATATATTCAGTACATACAAACGACAGAGGTAATTGTAAAAATTAGGTCAACTCGAAAGTAGATGATTACATGCAGGATACAGCATCCGTAGACTTCATGAAACGACTTGCAAAGGGGCTTGCCGCTCAGTTCGGCGAAGACTGCGAGATCGTCATCCATGACCTTGAGTCGGAGAATAAGGATAATACCATCATCGCCATCGAGAACGGACACGTAACCCACCGCGAGGTCGGCGGCGGGCCGTCGCATATCGTCCTTGAGTCGCTCAAGGCCCCCGCTGAGAAGCTCGAGGACCATTACGACTACCTCACGAAGACCTCTGACGGACGGCTGATAAAATCTTCTTCCATATATATAAAGAACGACGAAGGGAAGCCGGTAGGAATTTTTTGCGTCAACTACGACATCACCAAGTTCGCGATGGCCGAAACCACAATGAAGAGTTTCCTGCACGTCGCGCCGCAGAGCGAAGAGCCGGAGCGTATCCCGCAGAACGTCAACGAGCTGCTCGACGAGCTGATCGACAACGCCGTGCGCCACGTCGGGAAGCCGGTGCCGATGATGAAGAAGGCCGACAAGATAAAGGCGGTCCAGTACCTCAAAAATAACGGCGCCTTCCAGATACTGAAATCCGGGGACCGCGTCTGCAAATTATTCAAGATTTCAAAATTTACACTTTACAACTATATAGACTCTACAGATACAGAAAGTTAATTTATCTTACGGAGGAGCGGCTGATATGAATAGTATCAAGTGGATCGAGAACAAGATGCCCAAGACAGAGGACAAAGAGCTCGAAATAATGGCTCTTTGCAATGTGAAGGCCGCGCGCGCCTTCCATGAAAGCTTTCCGCAGTATAAGGTGACGCCGCTGGCGGAGCTGAAAGAGCTCGCGAAGTTTTACGGGATTAAGGACCTCTTTATCAAAGACGAATCCTACCGGTTCGGGCTCAACGCCTTTAAGGTGCTCGGCGGCTCATTCGCGATGGCGCGCTACATTTCAAAGCTGACCGGACGTCCGATAGAGGAGCTCACCTACGACGTGCTCACCTCCCCCGAACTCAAAAAGGAGACCGGCGATATCACCTTCTTCAGCGCCACCGACGGCAACCACGGGCGCGGCGTCGCCTGGGCGGCCAACAAGCTGGGGCAGAAATCGGTGATCATGATGCCGAAGGGCTCGCAGAAGGCCCGCTTTGACAATATCCGCAAAGAGGGCGCGGTGACGACGATCGAAGAATTAAATTACGACGACTGCGTACGCAAGGCTGCGAAGGCGGCGGGCGAAACACCGGGCGGCGTGATCGTCCAGGACACCGCCTGGGAGGGCTACGAAGAGATTCCCGCCTGGATCATGCAGGGTTACGGCACGATGGCGATGGAGGCCGACCAGCAGTTCTCGGAGGCGGCGAAAGAGGCCCCGAGCCACGTATTCGTCCAGGCCGGCGTTGGCTCGCTGGCGGGCGCGGTCGTGGGTTATTTTGCAAACAGATATCCCGAAAATCCCCCCACCTTCGTGGTGGTGGAATCTGACCAGGCAGACTGCCTCTATAAATCGGCCTGCGCGGGAGACGGCGGCATCCGCATCGTCGACGGCGACATGCAGACGATCATGGTGGGCCTTGCCTGCGGCGAGCCCAACACCTCATCGTGGCAGATACTGAAAGATAAGGTTGCGGTCTTTGTCTCAGTCCCCGACTGGGTGGCGGCCAACGGCATGCGCGTACTCGGCGCGCCGCTCGCGGGAGATACCCGCGTAGTATCGGGCGAATCGGGAGCGGCGCCCGCGGGCTTCCTCTACTCGCTGATGACGGACGAAAGCCTCGCGCCGCTTCGCGAAAGGCTCGGCATCGATGAAAAATCACGGATACTCCTCTTCTCCACCGAGGGAGATACCGATCCGGAAAATTACCGCCGCGTCGTCTGGGACGGCGCCTGCGCCAAAAAGCTTTAAGTATTAAAAAATATAAAGATTTGAAGACGGAGGGAACAGTTATGGATTTCAAGGCGATCAAAGAGGCATCAGAGAGTTACAAGGCGGATATGACAAGATTTTTACGCGACCTCGTGGCTATCCCCGGCGAGAGCTGCGGCGAAGAGGGCGTAATCAACCGCATCGCGCAGGAGATGGAAAAGGTCGGATTTGACAAGGTGGAGATCGACCCGATGGGCAACGTTCTCGGCTACATGGGCAGCGGCAAAACGCTCATCGGCTACGACGCCCATATAGACACCGTAGGGCTGGGAAAGCTTTCCAACTGGAATTTTGATCCCTACGAGGGATACGAGAGCGAGACGGAGATCGGCGGACGCGGCACCAGCGACCAGCTCGGCGGCATCGTCTCCGCGGTCTACGGCGCGAAGGTCATGAAGGATCTCGGCCTGCTCTCAGACAAGTACCGGGTGGTCGTCACGGGAACGGTACAGGAAGAGGACTGCGACGGCCTCTGCTGGCAGTACATAATCAACGAGGACAAGGTCCGTCCGGAGTTCGTCGTCTCCACCGAGCCGACCGACGGCGGAATCTACCGCGGGCAGCGCGGCCGCATGGAGATACGCATCGACGTCAAGGGCATCTCCTGCCACGGTTCGGCCCCCGAGCGCGGCGATAACGCGATATATAAGATGTCCGACATCCTTCAGGACGTACGCGCCCTGAACGAGAACGACGCCGCCGACGACAAAGCCGTAAAGGGCCTTGTGAAGATGCTTGACGAGAAGTACAACCCCGAATGGCGTGAGGCGAACTTCCTTGGCCGCGGCACGGTTACGGTATCCGAGATATTCTTCACCTCACCGAGCCGCTGCGCCGTCGCCGATTCCTGCGCCGTCTCCCTCGACCGCCGCATGACCGCGGGCGAGACCTGGGAGAGCTGCCTCGACGAGATCCGCGCGCTTCCCGCGGTGAAAAAGTACGGCGACGACGTGGTCGTCTCCATGTACGAGTATTCACGCCCCTCTTACAAAGGGCTGGTCTACCCCATCGAATGCTACTTCCCCACCTGGGTCATCCCCGAGGATCACAAGGTCACCAAAGCACTGGAAGAGGCATATAAAAACCTTTACGGCAGCGCCCGTATCGGCACGGAAGAGACCGCTGAGATGAGGAAGGCGCGCCCGCTGACGGACAAATGGACCTTCTCCACGAACGGCGTCTCCATAATGGGACGCAACGGCATTCCCTGCATCGGTTTCGGACCCGGAGCCGAGGCGCAGGCCCACGCCCCCAACGAGAAGACCTGGAAGCAGGACCTCGTCACCTGCGCCGCCGTATACGCCGCCCTGCCGGCGCTGTACTGCAAGTAACGGAACAACTGCTTAGGCACGAACACGAATTTTACGTCTATATAAAATCAGGAGGATAATAAAATGTCACTTATGGAAAAATACATCGGCACACTGAACAATCTGAATTTTAGCGATATGTACAATAACGACTTCTTCCTCACCTGGGAAAAGACGCGCGACGAACTCGACGCGGTCTTCACGGTAGCCGACGCGCTGCGCACGCTCCGCGAGAACAACGTCTCTTCACGCATCTTCGACAGCGGCCTCGCCATTTCGCTCTTCCGCGACAACTCGACGCGCACCCGCTTCTCCTTCGCCTCGGCCTCCAATCTTCTCGGTCTCGAAGTGCAGGATCTCGATGAGGGCAAATCACAGGTGGCGCACGGAGAGACGGTCCGCGAAACGGCGAACATGATCTCCTTCATGGCCGACGTCATCGGCATCCGCGACGATATGTACATCGGCAAGGGCAACGCCTACATGCACCAGATCGTCAACGCCGTCAAAGAGGGCTTTGAGGACGGCATCCTCGAACAGCGCCCGACGCTCGTCAACCTGCAGTGCGACATCGACCACCCGACACAGACGATGGCCGACACGCTCCACGTCATCCACGCGATGGGCGGCGTAGAGAACCTCAGGGGCAAGAAGGTCGCGATGACCTGGGCCTATTCGCCGTCATACGGCAAGCCGCTCTCAGTGCCCCAGGGAGTCATCGGCCTGATGACGCGCTTCGGCATGGAGGTCGTTCTTGCCCATCCCGAGGGATATGAAGTGATGGAGGATGTCGAAGAGGTGGCGAAGAAAAACGCCGCGGCCTCCGGCGGTTCATTCCGCAAGACCAACAATATGGCCGAGGCCTTTGAAGGCGCGGACATCGTATATCCCAAGAGCTGGGCGCCCTTCAAGGCGATGGAAAAGCGCACCAACCTCTACGGAGCGGGAGATTTCGACGGCATCAAGACTCTTGAGAAAGAGCTCCTCACGCAGAACGCAAACCATAAGGACTGGGAATGCACCGAAGAGATGATGAAGAAGACCAGGAACGGCAAGGCGCTCTACCTCCACTGCCTGCCCGCCGACATCACCAGCGTGAGCTGCAAAGAGGGTGAGGTAGCAGGCTCGGTATTTGACCGTTACCGCGTGCCGCTCTACAAAGAGGCCAGCTTCAAACCCTACATCATCGCCGCGATGATCTTCCTCAGCAAGATGAAAGATCCGCAGGCCGCGCTCGCCGCTCTCGAAGCAGGCAGACGCGCCCGTCTTATGAAATAAAAAACAGCTCCTTCCTCAAGAGACAGGCGGTCTCCGCAAAATGCGTGGCCGCCTGCCTCTTTTGTTTCGTCTTTAGCCAAAAACGACGAAAAGCAATTATATTTTATAAAACAACGTTACAAAGAGGAGGAATAGATACAATGAGAGATATCGGCCTCCGGTCACTGTTGCTGCTGTGCTCACTGAAAAGCAAGAGATTTGCGGAAAAGTGTTTTGACGCGGTGTGCAGAGACCGTTCGCCCTTTGATGTGGAAGAGGGAGAAGTGCAAAATATGGAGGATCGTACCCAACGGCGAGTTCTGCCGCGTGCAGGAATCCGTGACAAAGCAGATGATCTTTGATCCCTCGGATTCCCACTACATTGAAAAATATCCCTAAAGCCCGAACTCTTTTCTGATACGCTCCGCGCGGAACTCCGCGCCAAAACCGCCGTAGAGTTTGACGGCCGCGCGGGCGTAGTCCTCCCACGGCCGGTCAAGGCAGCCGTTCACCGTGGCTGATGACTGCGCCGCGAGCCTGCCAACCCAGCCCTTTGCCATATACTGCGCGGCACACCAGCTCTTTTTGCCGATCGCGGAGAGAAAATCGGCCTTTTTCAGAGAGGCCGCCGCTTCGTCAAAATCTCCGCGCCGCGCGTCGCAGATCGCTTTAAGGCTGTAGAGAAGCGAGCTGCAGTGGCCGCCCCGCGAGCTCTCAAATAGGGAGACACCGTCGTCTATATGGCGGGCGGCAAGCTGCCAGTCGCCAAGGTCAATGGCCGTATCCGCTGCGTGGGCGCAGAAATGGCTGCGGCCCCAGAAGAGCTTCGCCCTGCGGCAGCGTTCGATGCAGTATTCAAACTGCGCCATCGCGTAGGCGCTCTCCCCGCGCCACTGGCGCATCTCGCCGATGTAGCAGTGAGGCGCGAGCAGGCTCAGAGTGTAAAACTTTCCGGTAAGCTCCAGCCCCTCGAATACCGCTATGGATTCGCGGAATATCTCCTCAGCCCTCTCGTAGTTCCCATCGATAAGGCTGGCCATGCCGATCAGCCGCAGCGCGAGGCCGACATGATTCTCCTTTTGCAGCCGCCGCGCAAGGGCAAGTATCCGCTCTCCCGTTTCCGAGAGCTCCCTGCTCCTGTCGGTCTGCAGGTAGTGGTGTGCGATATCCTCCAGGCAGCGCATGGCGATCTCGTCAAATCCGTTCGCGCCGGCGATCTCCAGCGCGGAGTCCGTCAGACGCCGCCCCTGTTCGTATTCGCCCCAGTTGATCTTATAGCCGCCGTACATTTCTAGATAGGAGGCCTCCAGGCGGCGCAGCTCCGATTCATCCGATATCTCCTCCGCGCCGCAGCTCTGCAGTATCTCGCCTATGCGGCGGAACTTCGCCTCCGTCTCCTCCCTATCGCTGAAGGGAAGCGAGCATTTGAGCAGGACGGAGTCCCGTATCATCGGAAAGAGGATATGATTCAGATTTATATGGAAGCTCATCTCCTGCAAATGCTGTTCGAGCACCGCCTTCTTTTCACCGGCCATGCTGTGATGGTGGCACAGCATCGCGGAAAGCGCCGGGCTCCATATATGCGGTGAATAGTGTCGCTTCATGATACCGGCGATGCGCCGGTGCAGCTGCTTTCTCTAAAAACCGGGAATGGCATTGTAGACGCACTCGCGCACATTGACATGGAGAAAGTCAACGCCGTAGTCGTCGTTTTCCTTCACCTCGCAGATCAGGCCACGGCGCAGCAGCTCCTCCGCCGCGGAGGTTATCTGCTCCGTCTCCGCCTCAAGAAACATGGCGATATCCTCTATCGCGGCGGGAGCGCCGAAGACCGAGAGCGCCGAAAGCATTTCGCGCTGGAGCGGTTCGAGTTCGTCCATCCGGCTCATGATCAGCCCGCGCAGGCCGTCGCGGCACTCGGCGCCGCTGTTGTCGCGCAGCATCCGCACCATTTCCGCGAGAAGCAGCGGCATTCCCTCGCTTTCGCGCATGAAGTAATCCGCGCCTCTGGCCTTAACCACCTCATCGGAGAGGAAGGTTCGGCAGAAGCGCAGCACCTCTTCGCCGTTGAACGGCTGCAGGCGCATATGCAGAAAATCCCCAACGGGGACCGATTTAATGTTATAGATCATCTTGATTATCCGTTCAGAGCTCTCGGGACGGCTTGTCATAAAGACCGCCGCCGGTACGCGGAGCTCAGGGAGAAATACGCGCAGCAGGCTGAGCGACTGCTCGTCAAACCAGTGCATATCCTCAAAGATAAAAAAGAGCGGCTTTCCCCTGTAGAGGCGCGCCGCGAGGCCGGCAAGCACCTTTCCCACCGCGAAGACGTCCCGCTCCTGGATGAGCGGCGTACCGCGGCTCTCTTCGTCGGAGATGCCGTAAAAGTGGCGCGATAGAAGGGACAAAGCAGCCGTCTCGACCGTCAGGTTTTCCTCCCGCAGGCGTTCGACGAGGCGCACGGCGATATTATTCCACGAGGAATAGGGGAATTTTTCGCCGACGGACATCGGACAGGCGGTAAAGAGCTCGCCTCTCTCCCCGGCAAGGAGCTCCGTGACGTAATTTACGAGCGCGGTCTTCCCCACCCCCGCCTCTCCGTGGATGAAAAAGAGCGTCGTTCGCCCTCCCGCGGCGCTGAGAAGGTCAATTATCTTCCGCACCTCTCTCTCGCGGCAGCAGAAATACTGCCCATCATGTCCGCCCGCGCGCGGCGTCTCTTCGGCAAGCTCCCGCGCCAAACGCCGCAGCCGCGGCCCAGGTTTCACGCCCAGCTCGCCGTCCAGTCTCTCGCAGAAGGCCCTACAGAGGGAGAGGGCCTTGACCGCCGCTCCCTGTCTTATATAGAGCTCCATCAGTCCGGCCATGCTCTCCTCGTCGTAGGGGTCAAGCCGGAGCAGCGCCGAAAGGAGCTCCATACGGCTATCCTCCGTCACTTCTCCCTCAAGAGAGGGCAATCTTTTCCGCAGAAGGAGAACGGTCTCGTCGCGTATCCTCCGGCGCGCGCCGTCAAGCCAGTCGCTGAAATCGGGCGAATCAACCGATTCAAAGCCGCAGAGAGGCTCCTCAAAGAGCGCGGGCGGTATCGCGGCGGCGCTTGAGATATCCAGCCCCTCCAGGTCGGTGACGAAATCCGTCAGGCTGAGATAGCCGCGCTCGGATACAAAGTTATGAGGCAGAGCCTTCCGCAGCAGATAGAGGGCGTTGCGCAGGTTCCCCGAGGCCTGCCGCTCGCCGCGGTCCCCCCAGAAGAGGCACTTCACCCGCTCTTTGTGGCATCGCCCCTCAAGGGCCAGGTAGAAGAGAATGGCCTCCGCCTTTTTGAAGGACATGGACATCCGTCCGCCATCCTGTTCTATATAGGCTTCGCCGAGAAGATGCAGCTTCAAACTCAACCGTTTTTCCTCCGTCTTAAAAATATTATTCGCCCACGATTGGATTTTTATTTTCCGCCGTCAAATGAATATAAAATTTTTGTCAAAAACGTCGAAAACCCGTTTCGCGCAAAAAAATAAAGGGATAAAATCCACCCCTTTATTTTACACAAATTTTATACGCGGGGGCTAGATTATAAACAACAAAAAATAAAACAAAAATCTTCCGCGCATCTGCCGCGGAGGAATGACAGGAGGAGACAGAGATGATGGACAACAGATCGCTCGAAAACGCAATGAAGGTCAGGCTGGAATTTCCCGACGGACTGCCGCCCAAAAAGGAGTTTGACCCGCAGTACCGCCGCGCGCCGAACCGCGTCTACACGCTGAACGAAAAAGAGACGGTGCTTGCGCTGAAAAACGCCCTGCGCTATATCCCCGAAGAGTATCACGCGGAGATCGCCCCCGAATTTCTCGAGGAGCTGCGCACGCGCGGACGTATCTACGGCTACCGTTTCCGCCCGGAGGGAAAGCTCTGCGGCAAACCCATCGGCGAATACAAGAGCAGCTGCATTGAGGGCAAGGCCTTTCAGGTGATGATCGACAACAACCTCGACTTCGACGTCGCCCTCTATCCCTACGAGCTTGTCACCTACGGCGAGACGGGGCAGGTCTGCCAGAACTGGATGCAGTATCTTCTGATAAAGAAATACCTCGAGATCCTGACGCCGGACCAGACCCTCGTCCTAGAGTCGGGACACCCGCTCGGCCTCTTTAAATCCTCCCCCACCGCGCCGCGCGTGATGCTCACCAACGGCCTGATGGTCGGCATCTTTGACAACCAGGAGGAGTGGCACCGCGCGATGCAGCTCGGCGTCTCCAACTACGGGCAGATGACCGCGGGCGGCTGGATGTACATCGGACCGCAGGGCATCGTCCACGGCACCTATAACACCATCCTCAACGCGGGCCGCATCAAGTTCGGCGAGGGCGGCGACGGCCTGAGGGGACGTCTCTACGTCACCTCGGGGCTCGGCGGCATGAGCGGCGCGCAGCCGAAGGCGGCGGACATCGCCGGCTGTGTCTCGATCACAGCCGAGGTGGACTGGTCGCGGATAGAGACGCGCCACGAACAGGGCTGGGTGAGAAAGATCGCCAAGACTCCCGAAGAGGCCTTCAAAATGGCTAAAGATGAGATGGACGGCGGCGAGGTCGATTCGATCGCCTTCTACGGCAATATCGTCGATCTCCTTCAGTACGCTGTCGACCATGATATCACCATCGACCTGCTCTCGGACCAGACCAGCTGCCACGCCGCCTATGACGGCGGATACTGCCCCTGCGGCGTAACCTTCGAAGAGCGCACCAGGCTGCTGAAAGAGGAGCCGGAAAAATACAGAGGATTTGTTGACAGCTCGCTCCGCAAACATTTTGAGCTGATAAAGATCCTCGTAGACCGCGGCAGCTACTTCTTCGACTACGGCAACTCCTTCCTGCGCGCCATCTACGACGCGGGAGTTACGGAGGTGGCGAAGAACGGCACGGACACGCACGACGGATTCATCTTCCCGAGCTACGTCGAAGACATCATGGGACCGCTTCTCTTCGACTACGGATACGGCCCCTTCCGCTGGTGCTGCCTCTCTAGAGATCCGCAGGATCTGCACAAGACCGACATGGCGGCGATGGCCTGTATCGATCCCGACAGGCGCTTCCAGGACCGCGACAACTGGGCCTGGATACGCGACGCTGAGAAAAACAAGCTCGTCGTCGGCACCCAGTGCCGCATTCTCTACCAGGACGCCGAAGGGCGCATCCGTATCGCTCTTAAATTCAACGAGATGGTGCGAAACGGCGAGATCGGCCCCGTAATGCTCGGACGCGACCACCACGACGTATCGGGCACCGACTCCCCCTATCGGGAGACGGCGAACATCAAAGACGGCAGCAACATCAGGGCCGACATGGCGACGCTCTGCTACGCGGGCAACGCCGCGCGCGGCATGAGCCTCGTCGCGCTCCACAACGGCGGCGGAGTGGGAATAGGAAGGGCGATCAACGGCGGCTTCGGCCTCGTGCTCGACGGCTCATACCGTGTTGACGAGACGATAAAGAGCGCGATGAACTGGGACGTGATGAGCGGCGTAGCCAGACGCGCCTGGGCGAGGAACGACGGCGCTCTCGAGGTCTCGGCCTCCTTCAACGGCAGCCGCACGGGACAGCATATCACTCTGCCCTATCTCGCGGACGAAGCGTTTCTTACGGAGCTTGTGACAAAACACTAAGATACATCGCCGGGGGCCGGGCTCACATAACGGAGCCCGGCCCCCGCCTTATATCGCGCCCGTTACGGTGAAGCCGCGGCGGACAGCAGGCGGCGATGAGAAAACAGCTTTTGGGAGGTAAGGAGACAGAGTGGCGAAGATAAATTATTACGCAGAAAACCTGCATTCTGAGCGGCTGCGCCAGGTATACGAGACGGAGCTGCCACGGGTCGCCGAATATCTGGAAAGGGAGATAGACTTCGTGCGGAGCCATCTGAAAAAGAGTGACTGCGTCCTTGAAATCGCCGCCGGATATGGCCGGATCATGAGGGAGATCGCGCCCGGCGTCAAAAGTGTGACCGGCATCGACATTTCGGAGAAAAACGTCGCCTACGGAAAAAACTATCTCAAGGATGTAACGAACGCCGAGCTTCTGGTTATGGACGCGCACCGCCTTGATATGCAGGAGCGTTTCGATGCCATATTATGTCTGCAAAACGGGCTGTCCTCCATAAAGGCTGACGATCCGGAGGCTTTCGCCATAAAGATGCTGAAATCGCTGAAAAATGGCGGGACCGCCCTTTTCAGCACCTACCATCCGAAATTCTGGGAAGGCAGGCTGGCGTGGTTCAGGGAGCAGGCCGCCAAGGGGCTGCTCGGCGAACTGGATATGGAAAAAACGAAAGAGGGCGTCATCGTCTGCAAAGACGGCTTCCGCGCGACGACCCACCGGCGCGAAAGACTTGAAATGATCGGACGCGCAGCGGGATACGAGTGGCAAATATTTGAGGTGGACGATTCGAGCCTGTTTCTGGTGATCAAAAAATAATATCCAAGTAATACATCGTGAAGGAGGGTCTTCGCCATGTTCATGGTCATCACAAAATATGTCAAGGATATCGAAGAGGTGGACCGCTGGCTGCCGGCGCACTCCGCCTTTCTCGACAGGTATTACGCGCGTAAGAAGGTCATCTTCTCCGGACGCCGAAATCCGCGCACCGGCGGCGCGATACTTTTCAGAGTAGATGAGAGAGCCGAGCTGGATGCCATACTCGCGGAGGACCCCTTCAGAATAAACGGCGTAACGGAATGCGAGGTCTGCGAGATTATCCCGACAAAATACGACGAGGCCTTCGCCATATTCGCCGAGAGGACATAGGACAGTAACTTTTCCTTATAAAGGAGGCGCGAAAGATGAACGGCGGGAAGCTATTCTCACTTGAGGGCAAAAACGCCTTTGTCACGGGCGGAGCGCGCGGCCTCGGCTTCGCGATGGCCTGCGGGCTCGCCGAGGCGGGCGCGGCGGTATTTTTTAACGCGAGGAGCGAAAAGTCCGTCGCCGAAGGCCTGACGGACTACCGGCGCAGGGGCGTCGAAGCACGGGGATATCCGTGCGACGTCACCGATGAAGAGGCTGTCGCGGCGCTTTTCTCCAATCTTTGCGGCGAATACGGTGCGATAGATATTCTCGTCAATAACGCCGGAATAATCAACCGCACGCCGATGACGGAGATGAGCGCGGAGGAGTTCCGCCGGGTAGTCGATACGGACCTCACAGGCCCCTTTATCGCCGCAAAGTCCATTATCCCGCTAATGATCAAAAGGGGCGGCGGAAAGATAATCAATGTCTGCGGCATCATGAGCGAAGTCGGCAGGGAGACCGCGGCGGCATACGCCTCCGCAAAGGGCGGCCTGAAGATGCTCACAAAAAATATTGCCGCGGAATATGGCGGCTGCAACATCCAGTGTAACGGCATCGGCCCCGGCTACATGGCGACCGCGCTGAACGAGTCGCTGCGAGAAAAGATGCCGGACGGTACGATAAATCCCTTCGACCGCTTCATCCGCGCCCAAACCCCCGCGGGACGCTGGGGCGACGCGGCGGAAGATCTGGTCGGACCGGTCGTCTTTCTGGCCTCTAAAGCCTCGGATTTTGTAAACGGTCAAATATTGTATATAGACGGCGGCTTTCTGTCATACCTAGGACGAAGCTGCTGAATAACCGCTGGCATAAAGAACATGGTGTTAATTAGAACATGTTTCAGAAATTTTAGAATCGTTATTTTTGATTTATAAAATTAAGTTAATTAGACATTTAATCAGTTTACATTTATAAATACGAGGCTTAAAATATATACATCACCTAATCCTTCATATGAGGGGATGTTTTGCATATGGAATTGTTTATCGAACAGTTTCTGAACGGTTTGGGAGCCGGCGCCATGTACGCTCTCATAACTCTTGGCCTCGCTCTCATTTACGGGGTCATGAAGATCCTCCACGTCGCGCATGCCTCCGTCTACACCGCCGGAGCCTACATGGGGCTCTATATTTTCCTGTCGACGGGCAGCGTGCTGATCGCGGTGATCGTGAGCATGGCTTTCTGTTCGGTCCTCGGAGTGCTCATAGAACGTTATATCTATTACCCGCTGCTGAAATACCCGCCATATGTGCCTCTGATAAGCAGCATCGCGCTGCTCATCGCGATCGAGGAGTTCTGCCGCCTCGTCGCGGGACCCGAGGTTCGCACCTTTCCCGCCGTGCTGCCCTTCCCATCCGCGGTGGTCTGCGGTGTGACCATCTCTTCCACGCTCATGGCCGTCTACTGTCTGACGGTGATAATTCTTATCGCGTTATGGCTGCTGATGACGAGGACCGAGCTCGGACTTGCCATGAGGGCGGTCGCGCAGGATATGGAGACGGCGGCCTCGCTCGGCGTCAACACCCAGCGTACGGTAGCGCTGACCTTCGTCATCGGTTCGGCGATTGCGGCGATCGCCGGTATCCTGATGGGCATCTATTACAATCAGGTCTATCCGATGATGGGCGAGGTCCCCGCCTACAAGACGCTGGCGCTGATCGTCGTGGGAGGCATGGGCTCGGTTCCCGGAGCGGTGCTCGCCTCGCTGCTGTTAGGCCTTGGCGAGACCTTCCTCATCGGCTACGCGAATATACCGCTGCCGCGCGACGCGCTGGCATTCATCGCAATGATAATCATCCTCATGTGGAAGCCCACCGGGCTCCTCGGAAAACGGTAGGTGCTGCAGCATGGACAGCTATATACTGAACGTAGCGACACAGATAATAATACAGGCGATAGCGGCCTACGGCCTTAACGTCATCGTCGGCAACGCCGGTCAGATATCTCTCGGCCACGCCGCCTTCGTCGGCATCGGAGCCTATTCCGCGGCGATGCTGACCACCGCAGCCGGATTCACCTTCTGGCAGTCGCTGCCGATATCGGTGATCATCGTCGCGGCCATCGGCCTGCTATGCGGCCTGCCGAGCCTGCGCGTCAGAGAGGACTTCCTCGCTATCACAACGATCGGCATCAACTTTATCGTGGTGGCAATATTCCAGTACACTCCCGCACTGGGCGGCGCTCTTGGCATCGGCGGCATTCCCCGCGCGAGGTTCTTCGGCACGGCGCTCAAAGCTCCGGGGTATTTCGCGCTCTGCCTCGCCTTCCTTGTGCTGACGATGGCCGTCTGCCGGTTCTTCACCTGTTCATGGAGCGGGCTCTCCTGTTTCGCGGTGCGCGAGGAGGAGACGGCGGCCTCAAGCATGGGTGTCTCTCCCGTACGCGCCAAGCTAACGGCCTTCGTCCTCGGCACGGCGCTCGCTGGGCTCTCTGGCGTACTCTACGCGCACTATATGCGTTTCATCAGCGCGGACTCCTTCACCTTCCCATTTTCCGTGACGCTGCTTTCGATCGTCGTCGCCGGCGGGCTCGGCACCTTCTGGGGGCCGTTGGTGGGAGCCGTCATTTTGGGAATCCTGCCGGAGGTTTTCAGACCTCTCGTCAACTACAGGATGTTCCTCTACGCCATGCTGCTCCTGCTGATGATACGCTTCATGCCGGGCGGCATCCTCGGCGGTTCTACGATGATGTCCCTGAAAAATCTGACGGCCGGCAGAAAAGGCCCGAAGGGGGGCGCCAAGGTTGAGTGAGGTCATTCTTGAGGTCAAAAATCTGTCGATAAATTTCGGCGGCCTTAAAGCGGTCGATGATGTGAGCTTTGAAATAAAACGCGGCGAAATACTGGGCCTTTTAGGGCCCAACGGAGCCGGAAAAACAACCTGCTTCAATATGATATCCGGGGTCTATAAGCCAACGGGCGGCGAGATACTTCTCAACGGCATGAGGACAAACGGATTCCCGCCGTACCGGATGGCGATGCTTGGCGTTGGACGGACCTTCCAGGTGGTGAAGCCCTTCAGCGAGCTCTCCGTCCTGGATAATGTGATCGTCGCTCTCGGAATGATGAAATACGGCAGCTTCCGCCTCTCGTGGAGATTCTGGAACACCGCGGAGAGCCGCCTGCGTGCGATGGAGATATTACGGCGGGTCGGACTGGCGGACAAGGCTGAGCTCAAGGCCGCGCTGCTGCCCCTTGGCAACCTGCGTAAGCTGGAGATCGCCAGAGCCCTCGCCCTCGAGCCGAAGCTGCTGCTTCTCGACGAATGTTTCTCCGGCCTGCGCTACGAGGAGATAAAGGCCACGGAGGAGCTGATAATGAGAATCCGTGAGGACGGCGTCTCTGTGCTGTTCATCGAGCACAACATGCGCGTGGCGATGGGCCTCTCCGACCGGATAGTGGTGCTCGACCACGGGCGCAAACTTGCGGAGGGACTGCCTGCCGAGATAAGCGCCGACCCGGCCGTTATCGAGGCATATCTTGGAAAGGGGGACTGCGCCGATGTTGCTGAGCGTCAGTGACCTGCGCGTCGCCTACGGCGATATTGAGGCGGTACACGGGATAAGGTTCGAGGTCGCGCAGGGCGAGCTTGTTTCGATAATCGGCGCGAACGGCGCCGGCAAGACGACGACGCTGCGCGCGCTGATGGGGCTCCAGCCGCTGCGCTCCGGCAAAATAATCTTTGAGGGCAGGGACATCACCAGCCTGCCGGCGCACAAAAGATCGGCGCTCGGGATAAAGATCGTCCCCGAAAGGGCGCGCTGTTTCCCGCAGCTATCCGTCTACGAGAACCTCAAGATGGGCGTCTACGGGATGCAGTCAAAGCTCGCGGGAAAACTTGCGATGATCTATGAACTATTTCCCATACTAAAGGAACGGGGCACACAGCTCGCGAACACCCTTTCTGGCGGAGAGCAGCAGCAGCTTGCGATCGCCCGCGCCCTCGTATCCGACCCGAAGCTGCTGCTTGTGGACGAGGTCTCCATGGGGCTGATGCCCAAGCTGACGGAACAGGTATTCGAGGTGCTGCGCTCGCTGAACAGAGACAAAAATATAACGATACTGCTCGTGGAACAGAACGCCCTCGCCTCCCTGCGCATCTCCGGCAGGGGATATGTGCTGGAGACGGGACAGATAAACATATCGGGTTCAAGCGCCGAACTCCTCGCCGACAGGCGGGTGAGAGAGGCGTATCTAGGCGCATAAAAAACAGGAGGTAGTGATATCATGAGAAAAAGTTTCAGCGTTTTAATTGCGGCGCTCGCTCTTGCGCTCATCGCCTTCACCGGCGGCGCGATGGCGGCGGATACGATCAAGGTCGGCATGCTCGCCCCTCTCACCGGTTTTGCTGCGGCTGACGGATTCAGCGTCTACGAGTCCGTGAAGATCGCCGTTGACAAAGTAAACAAAGAGGGCGGACTGCTCGGCAAGAAGGTCGAACTTGTCTGCTACGACGACGCGGCCGACCCGAAGCAGTCCGTGCCGCTGGCGAACAAGCTCATCGGCCAGGACGGAGTCGTCGCCTTTGTCGCAGGCTCGTACAGCCTTCCGACAAGAGCTGTCTCCACAATATTCAACGACGAAGAGATCCCGCTCGTCTCGGCCTACGCCCTGCACCCCGATATCACAAAGGGCGACTACACCTTCCGCAACGGATTCCTCGGTACTGTAGAGGGCAAGGGCGCGGCATACACGGCTGTCAAACTCCTTAAGGCGAAAAAGATCGCCCTCATCGTCAGCGACAACGACTTCGGCACGACCCTTGCCCAGGGATTCGACGAATATCTCGCGAAGCACCCGGAGGCAAAGATAGTGTCACAGCAGAAGTACCCGATGAGCGAGAAGGATTTCAAACCCTATCTTTCCAAGATGAAGGCGGCCAATCCCGACGTGGTATTCTTCAGCGGCTACTACTTTCAGGTGGGCCCGGCGATGAAACAGGCGCAGGAGATGGGCATTAAAGTACAGTTCATCGGAGAAGAGGGCGCCGACTCCCCGAAGACCACGGAGATAGCCGGCAAGGCGGCCGAGGGACTCATCATCGTGACCAACCTCAACCGCGACGACAAACGCAAAGAGGTGCAGGAGTTCCTTGCCACGTACCGCAAGCTCCATAAGATTGAGCCCGACATGGTCGGAGCCTCGGCGTACGACGCCTTCATGCTGCTTGCGAACGCCATCAAGCAGGCCAAAACGACCGATGGTCCCGCTGTAGCCAAAGCTCTCGCGGCGACGAAAAACTACGACGGCCTCACCGGACTGATCAGCGGCTTTACCCCCGAGGGCGAAGTCGTCAAGCCGGTGCAGATACAGATAGTGAAGGACGGAAAGTTCCACTATTACGGAGTGGTAACCGATAAGGACATCGTAACGCCCAGCAAGTAGAAAAAACCGTAAAGAAACTGCCCTTTTTGCCAACTGCAATTACTTTGGCAGCAGGCAAAATCAGGGCGGCCATTCACAAAATGCAAAGCAGAACGGGGATATCATCTGAAACGGTGATATCTCCGTTCATTTTATGAAAGAAGAGCCGGGCTTCGTATATAATGGCGGCAATATGCTCTTAGGTGGACGAAGCTCAATATCACAGGCGGAGGCCGTCAAAGACGGATAAATCTTGTGAAATATGCCTTATCCGTGAAGGCCGCCGCATAACAGAAAACGCGGAGCGTTTTCCTGCCAGACGGCCGGCGTCGTTTCCTGATGCGTATGGATTGCGAGGTGCAAGCGAGATGGACTTAAAGAATAATGAGATAACGGCTAATGACAACAGATGGAAAAAGGAGATATTCCTCTTTCTCATCAGCCAGAACCTCTCCATGTTCGGCTCCTCCGTGGTCGGCTTCAGCATCATCTGGTATATAACGCTCAAGACCTCCTCCGGCAGCTGGATAACGATATCGACGATCGCGGCGCTGACGCCGCAGATATTTATCTCGCTGTGGGCAGGCGTTGTCGCCGACAGATACAGCCGAAAGATGATCATCATGCTTTCGGACGGATTCACGGCGCTCGCGACCCTCGCAGCCTTCGCCGCCTTTCACGCCGGTTTCGAGAGCCTGACGCTGCTTATCGCGGTCTCATTTTTCCGCTCTATCGGCGGCGGCTTTCAGTCGCCAGCGGTCAACGCCCTCCACCCACAAATAGTCCCGGCGGATCAGCTGGTGAGAATAAATGGCATCAACCAGACGCTGAACAACATACTGCTGCTGATCTCCCCCGCCGTTGGAGGCTTCATTCTCGGTACGATGGGAATAAAATGGACCTTTCTCATAGACGTTAGCACCGCCCTCCTGGCGATCGTCATTATGGCGGCGATCAGGGTAAAGGCGCAGCCACGGAAAACAGCTCCTAATGGAAGCATCATCGCTGAACTGAAGAGCGGCGTCCGCTACACGCTGGACAACCCGCTTTTGAAGACCATCACGATCTGCTGCGCCGTCAGCTTCATCCTCATCACACCGGCAGCCTTCCTCTCGCCGCTTATGGTGGCGAGGAACTTTGGCGGCGAAGTCTGGCGGCTCACCGCTAATGAAATTTTCTGGACCGCCGGTTCTCTGCTCGGCGGCGCCTATATCGCCTGGAGGGGCGATTTCCACGACAAGGTGGCTGTGATCGCCGTTTCGCTCGCGGGCTTTGGCATAATTTTCACATTGATGGGGCTCACAAAAATATTCTGGGTATTCCTGGCCCTCGACTGCGTCGCGGGGATATTTCTTCCCTTTATGATCACGGCGCAGACGGTGCTGATACAGACAAACACCGACGAAAGCTACATGGGCCGCGTCTTTTCCCTCCTGCAGTTCGTATCTCAGGGCGTCATGCCGCTGGCAATCCTCTGTTTCGGACCGCTGGGCGATCTGGTTGATATCCGGTATATCATCATTGTCTGCGGTCTGCTGGAGGCGCTATGGGGAATCTGGTTCAAGCGGGCCGCCGGACGGGCTCAAAAGCTCGCCTCCTGAAGAGGCCAATATACAAAAGGGCCGCAACGGATGACTGAATATCCGCTTCGGCCCTTTTTGATTCTGTTATATAAACTGCTCTTTTAGTATATGACGAGCGCGCCGATCATCGCGGCGATGAATATCGGAATATTATAGTGCAGGAAGGTCGGCACGCAGGTGTCCCATATATGGTTGTGCTGACCGTCGGCGTTCAGTCCCGAGGTGGGGCCAAGGGTCGAATCGGAGGCGGGAGAGCCGGCATCCCCCAGCGCCGCGGCGGCCGCGATGAGACAGGCTGTAGCGCCAACGGAGAAGCCAAGCTGTGCCGCGAGCGGGCAGTATATCGCGGCGATGACGGGGATCGTCCCAAAAGATGTCCCGATGCCGAGCGTAACGAGAAGGCCTACCGCCAGCATGAGGAACGCCCCCCAGAAGCGGCTGCCGCCGACAATACCGACGACGCTTGATACGAGCTCGTCAACTGCTTTCGTTTCGCGCAGAACATTTCCATAGCCTGCCGCAATGAGCATAATAAAGGCGATGAGCCCCATTATCTCCAGCCCGCCCATAAAGGTGCTGTCGATATCCTTCCATGGAATCGTGCGGGTAAGGATCATGACGATGATGGCGGCTAAAGCGCCGAGCGGCAGTGACCCTGTCATGAGCTGCGCGGCGAAGGCCACGACGATGGCGACAAAGGCGAGTACGTGCGTCCGCGTGAATTTCTCTTCCGGCATATCCATATTGGCGCCGATGATTGGCTTATTCTCATAGACGCGCGGCTTGCTGTACGAGATGTGGAGCGCAATAAGAAGGCCGGCGACCATACCTAATCCTATTATCCATGTATAGTGAAAGACGCCTGTCTTCGCAATCTCCATCCCATTGCGCCCCATCTCACTAGAAACTATTCCGTGGAAGATGAGCCCAAAACCGACGGGAAGCGCGATATAGGGAGCCTTAAGGCCGAAGGTGAGCGCACAGGCCGCCGCGCGGCGATCTATTTTAAGCTCGTTGAAGAGCAGAAGAAGCGGCGGTATCAAAATCGGGATAAACGCGATGTGGACGGGGACCAGATTCTGCGACATACAGGCGATGACGACCAGAATATAGAGAAGGATATATTTTCGTCCCTTAACAACCTTCGCTATCTTCTTGCAGGCGATAGAGGCGATACCGGTCTGGCCGATCGCAACGGCGAAGGTCCCGAGCAGGAAATAGGAGAGCGCGGTCTCGGCGTTGCCGCCCATGCCGCCGATAAGCGTCCCCATCGTATCGGAAATGCTCATGCCGGCGCTTACTCCCGCAACAAGAGCCGCGATAAGAAGGGCAAGTACAATGTTAAGGTTAAATAGACATAGCGCGATCATCACAACAACTGAAATAACAACTGGATTCGTTAAAATCATCATGTTTCCTCCCGTTTATTCGATTTTATTGATCTCTGTTTCCGTTGGCAAAGATAATATACCTTAACAACTTATTTTAGTCTATATCCAATTTTTACTTTTTATTAAAATATCAAATATGCAATGGATACCACTAATAAAAGATATAATCCTGATATTTTCTTATCTTTTAAATATTGTATTTTTGTAGATGTATATATTCTATAAATACTTTTATTTATAGTAATTATATTAATATATAAATATTTTAGCTAAATAAATAGATATACTGCATAAAACAATACGCCTATAACATGTGCGGGTGACTCCGCTAAAATACGCTAGCAGGCAGATGGAAGAGTAACAGCAAAGAATTATGACCTATATACGAATCGTTTTTGGGAAGACCGTCAATCAAATCAACCATCACCATTTGAACCAAGGAATCATTTACCGGCAAACCCGAGAGAGAAAGGCAAATAAAATCCCAGGAAGCCACTTTAGGGCCGCCTGGGATGCAGGTATATGTCGAGTCTCTCTTTGTTAGTTTAAAATACCGCGTAATCCACGTCTTTCGGGTCGCCGATGAACATATAGCCTGGGGCGTGCGTGATCGCGAAGGGCGGTTTGCTCTTCATGAGCACCGCCTGCGGCGTTACTCCGCAGGCCCAGAAGACCGGCGTCTCGCCGTCGCGGATCTCTACCGCGTCGCCGAAGTCGGGCTTGCTGACGTCTTTGATGCCGATCGCCGCTGGGTCGCCGATATGTACCGGCGCGCCGTGCACCGCGGGGAACCGCCCCGTCGAGAGCACCGCCTTCGGAACCTGAGCGTACTTGACCGGACGCATGCTGACGACCATCGGCCCGGAGAGGCGGCCCGCAGGCTGGTTCTGAATGTTCGTGACGTACATCGGCACGTTGCAGTTCATATCGATATGGCGGATGGGGATGTTCGCCTCCAGCAGCGCGCCCTCAAAGCTGAAGGAACAGCCGAGCAGGAAAGCTACAAGGTCGTCCTTCCAGTATTTAACGACGTCTGATGGTTCGTCGACAAGCTCGCCGTTTTCCCAGACGCGGTATTTCGGAATGTCCGTGCGTACGTCCGAGCCGGGAGCGATCAGTTTAGCCTCCCACTGCCCCGGCTCCGTGATGTCCAGAATCGGGCAGGGCTTAGGGTTGCGCTGGGCAAATACCAGAAAATCATAGGCCCATTCTTTCGGCAGGACGATCATGTTCGCCTGTACGTGGCAGTGGCAGAGGCCGGAGGTGGGATACACCCATTCATTTTCACGTATCAGCCGGCGCATCTCTTTCGGGTCTGTTGAGTAAAATGGTGCGACGTCAAAGGGCAGCGTCATCCGAGCACGACCTCCTTCAAGTTCGTAACTTTAACGCCCGCGGCCTCAAGCGCGGTGCGGACGGCTTTCGCCATTTCAACGGCCTCGGGGGTGTCGCCGTGCATACATATCGACTGCGGACGGAAGTTTATCACCGTGCCGTCCACCGCCTCGACGGTCCCTTCGGTGACCATGCGCACGACGCGCTTCGCGGCGGCCTCCACATCGTGGATCAGCGCGCCCGGCTGCGAACGCGGCACGAGCGAACCGTCCGGCATGTAGCCGCGGTCGGCGAAGGCCTCTGCCGCGAAGGGAACTCCCAGCTCTTTCGCGGCCCGCTCAAATTCCGAGTTCGCGAGCCCCATAAGGATTATATCTTCACCGGCGTCTTTAACGGCCTGAGCGATCGCCTTCGCGAGCGCCGGGTCTTTGGCGGCCTGGTTGTACATCGCGCCGTGCGGCTTCACATGCTGGAGTCTGAGGCCGTTTGCTTCACAGAAGGCTTTCAGCGCGCCTATCTGATAGAGACAGTCCGCATACTCCTCATCGGGGGTGCACTTCATGTTTCGCCGTCCGAAGCCCACAAGGTCGGGATAACCGGGATGCGCGCCGGCAGTGACGCCCTTTTCGGCGCAGGTCTTGAGCGTCTTTTTCATCACAAGCGGGTCACCTGCGTGGAAGCCGCAGGCTACGTTCGCCGAGGTCACGGCGTTCATGATCGCGGCGTCGTCGCCCATCTTATAGGCGCCGAAGCTCTCTCCGATATCGCTGTTAAGGTCTACTTTGTACATGATCGGTCACTCCTTTTCTTTATATCTCTTCACAGGTGATCTCGTATGTTTTTCCGTTGAGCGTGATTTTAAAACGTCCCGAAAGCGGCGGCGATGATACCTGCTGACTCCGCGAAACATATGACAGGCGCAGCGTGTTCACGCGTTTCACAGCCTCGGCTATCTTCCGCTGTTCCGCCTCTCCCTCGGAGAGCCCTGCCTCGCGGAATCTGACCTTCATGCCAGGCATCTTTTGAACAAGCGCCTCGACGGAAAGCGGCGTGAGGACGCCGATTTTTGTGTAGCCTCCCGTAGTCTGGCGGTCGGCAAGCATTATGATCGGCATTCCATGTCCGGGGATCTGCACCGCGCCGAGCGGTATCCCGTCGGAGACTATATCCGCACCCTTATCCGAATGCTCTATCTTCGGCCCCTCGAGGCGGCAGCCCATCCTGTCGGATTCGGCGGTGATGAGATATTCCGAAGCAAAGAGCAGCTTACGTCCCTCTTCCGTGAAGGCGTCTTGCTGCAGTCCGGTAATTATCGCCAGCGGCTCTTCCGCCGTGACTGCGGGATTCAGCTCCGCCGGAAGACGGAACCCTTCGAGGCGTCTCCAGAGGGGAGCGGGCTCACCTACCTTTATCACGTCGCCGCTCTTAAGAGCCCGGCCGTCCAGGCCGCCTATCTTCGCGCGCATGTATGTCGTACGGCTGTTCATCACGACAGGGACGTCGACGCCCCCCGCAAAGCAGAGGCAGCCGCGGCAGCCCGCGCCTTTAGGTCCGGTAAAGGTAATGATGTCGCCGTCCTGCAGCACTACGGCCCTCCAGGAGCCAACGGCCCTGCCGTTGACAGAGAAGCCAAGGTCGGCTCCAGCGAATACCGCCGCTCCGCCTCCCTTTACCTCTATCTCCGGCCCGAGCAGCGTAACCTCCAGCGCCGCCGCCCCCTCCGGGTTGCCAAGCATAGCGTTGCCGAGTTTGAGCGCCGACAGGTCCATCGCCCCCGCGACGGGAACACCGCTCGACTGGTATCCCCAGCGGCCAAGATCCTGCACGGAGGTGAGCATCCCCGCCTTTTTAATCGTCAGTTCCATCCTATACCGCCTCCGTTATGACGGGCACATAGGCACCCACAGCCACTTCGGCCTCGATTTTTTTGTATTCTTCTTCCGTGACGGGAACGAAACGTACTTCATACCCGGCCTCGATCAGCGTCGGGCGCGAGGCCTCAGGCGTAAAGAGGCGCAGCGGCGTACGCCCGATGAGCTGCCAGCCGCCGGGGCTGTCTATCGGATATATACCCGTCTGCTTTCCCGCTATACCGACGCTGCCGCCCTTGATGACGGTGCGCGGATTGGTGAGGCGCGGCGTCGCGATGCTCTCGTCCATGCCACCAAGATAGGCAAAGCCCGGCATGAAGCCGATCATATAGCAATGGCAGGCCTTCGCGCTGTGGCGCTTGACAACCTCCTCCTCGGATATCCCCGCGTGTTCCGCGACATTAGCGATATCCGGCCCATATTCTCCGCCGTAACATACCGGTATCGCGATCTCCGTGTGCGGCGCGCCGGACGCTTCACCGCCCAGCTTAGGTGCGGCCTGAGCCTCTTTTATCACGGCGACGGCGCTGGTCATATTAGGGTCGAAATAGACCGCCAGCGATCTGTAGGTGGGAAGGCACTCCACCACCGGCACATTTTTCTGTGTGAGAAGATATTTTTTAAGATTCATCACCGCGTCGTTCGCCCCGCGGTCTATCTCGTCGGCAAACTCAATCACGACGCAGGATTCACCGGCGTTCAAATATTTTGGTTCATCAATATATACTGCCACCGACATCACCCCTTCGCATCAGAGAGGAGCTGTCAGGCCCCTCTCTAATTTTACACCGTAAACCCGTCTCTCTTAGCCGAAAAGTTTCATTATTCCCGTAAGGGACTTGAAGCCCATCCAGGCCGTGAAGACGACCATTATCCAGCCCAGCACCGTGAGGACCATCGGGTGGCGGTAACCCTCGCCGATGATCTTTTTATTGTAGGCCGCCAGCAGCACCGCGCCCAGCGAAACGGGAAGGATGAGTCCGTTCAGCGAGCCTGCGAATACAAGCAGCGTCACCGGGTTGCCCATCGTCGTGAAGATGGCCGTCGATACGCAGATGAAACCGATTATCCAGTAGCGGTGTTTCGCCTCGATCTGACTGAATAACGTGCGCAGGAAGGAGATCGAGGTGTAGGAGGCGCCGACTACCGAGGTGACTGCCGCGCACCAGAGGATGACGCCGAAGATACGGTAGCCTATCTGTCCCGCGCCGATGAGGAAGGCCGATGCGGGCGGGTTCTTCGGGTCCAGCGCCACGCCGGTCACAACCACGCCGAGGATGGCGAGGAAGAGCAGGTAACGCATCACGCCGGTGATGCAGACCGCCGTCACGGAGCCGCGGGATATCTTTTCCAGGTTGCCTACGCCGACGATGTCGGCGTCAATGATACGATGCGCACCAGCGAAGGTAATGTAGCCGCCCACCGTTCCGCCGACCAGCGTGAGGATCGTAAGCCAGTCTATCTTTGAGGGCATCACGGTCTCTTTGAGCGCCAGCCCTACCGGAGGCATCGTCTTGACGACCATGAAGGCGACCATGCAGAGCATGATTATACCAAGTACCTTCGTAAACATGTCCATCGCCTTGCCGGCCTCCTTATTGAGGAAGAGCGCGATGGCGACCAGGGCGCTTATCACCGCGCCGGGCGCTAGAGGCAGGCCGCAGATGACGTTGAGTCCCATCGCCGCGCCGCCGACATTTCCGATGTTAAATACCAGGCCGCCGATAGCGACGAGGATCGCCAAGAAGTATCCCAGACCAGGGAATACTTCGTTCGCCACATCCTGCGCGCGCTTTCCCGATACTCCGAGAATACGCCAGATGTTCATCTGCACGATGATGTCGATTATGATGGAAACGACGATCGCGAAGGCAAAGGCCGCCTTCAGTTTGTCGGTAAAAACCGCCGTTTGTGTGAGGAACCCCGGTCCTATCGCAGAAGTGGCCATCAGGAAGGCCGCGCCAATAAGCACGCTTGCTACAGATTCTTTTTTCTCCGCCATTTTTGTTACCTCCTATGAGATTTTAATAAAACCCTTCACCTATATACATGCAAAAAAGTTGCTATATTTTTTATTGAACAGAAAAATCTTTATCCGCTGCAGGATGCGGTCTTTTCGCGGCAGCTGGCAGTCCAAGTGCCAAGTGTGCGCTTTTCGCACTATGCAGGATGCGCACATCGGCTCATGCGTGCTAAACTAGCACTATTAATTGTGGCTGTTAAAAATGGAGGAGCAGATATGAAAAAATTTACCATACTCTTGCCGGCACTAGTATTAATACTTTTTACCGCCAACCCCAGCGTGGCGGAAAAGATCGCCTTTTCACGCGTCAGCGGCGGTGATTTTTACATTTACACCGCCGATAGCGCGACGGGAAAGACAACGCGGCTGTGCAAAGGCTACGACCCGGAGATATCGCCCGACGGCGGCACGGTCGCCTATACGCAGTATGATAAAACAGGCGGCCGTTTTATAGCGTTCTGTGATATAGCCTCAAGAAAATCACGGGTGATAAAGGAAGTACCGGGGAAAAACAGTTACGGCCCCCGCTGGTCCTCGAACGGAAGGCGTCTGCTGTATAACATCTTCATCGATCAGAGCAGATGGCTCCCCGCTCTTTATGACCTCGATACAAGGAAGAACATGACGATCGGCAGGGATACGGCAAAAACAGACCTCTTCGGCCCCTTCTGGTCCTCAGACTCCGCCTTCGTATATGCTTTTGACTTCGAAAACATCTATAAATTTTCGGAGACGGATGGCAGGCTTATGGAGAATATCCCCATGAACAGACTGCTGCCCTCCGATAATATCCTCATCAGCAGCGCCACCGGGATCTCCGTATCGCCGGACGGCACCATGTGGCTCTTCGCAGCGGAGGTCGGCGGCGAAAAATGCGCGCTCTGCGCGGCGGCTGGAAACCCGGCTGAGGCCAAAGGCGCGGCGTTTATCTACCGTCTGACTACGAAAAAAACGGAACGCCTCGCCGTGGGCGGCCTCTGCGTAAGCGACGCCGCCTGGCTCGGCGCGGACGAGATAATCTTTTCCGCGCACGCCCCGTCGGAAAAATCACGCGCCAAGTCAGCTAACATTTACGACATCTATAGGATGAAACTTAACGGAGAAAAACCGCGTAAAATAATCGCAGAGGGGAACACGGTCAGCGCCGCGAAATAACGCGGTTGCCGCCAACTATTTCAGCGCCCTCGTAAAAATCATGTCTATGCACGAAATAGAGAACCTCGTAGAATCTTCCATAATCACGCTCGCCAAACACGCTCCGGAACATCCACGCAGAGAAAGCATCTGTCTCAGCCTCTACGCGCTGCAAAGGCAGTTCGACTGCGGCTATACTCTCCCGCGCGTGGCAAAAGAACTTAAAAAACTTCATTATCTCTTTTATGTTCCAGCAACAAAACTGCCCCAGCAGGAGAGAGGCGAAGCAGAGAATATCATTAAAGATGGAGGCGGCCACATGGCGGACAAAACTTATGTCGACCGCGAGAGCGGACTCTGTTATGTCACCGCCGGTTCGGAGCTGTGGGGAAAGCTGCTGGATTTAAAAATACTGCCGGAATCGGCGCGCTCGCAGTTGAGCGACGACCTCTACCCTATGGAGCTCGCCGAAATCATCGTGCCTCTCGCGGCACTGGCAGCCGCGTCGGACGAAGCAGACTCAACCGGCGGCGCGGTCAGGACGCTCGGTCTCTGGTATGCGCTCTTTCCGCTGCTCTGCGCCGCGGCGGGTTACGACGACGAGGCAAATGCCCCCGAAGAAAAACAGATATATGAACTGCTCCGCCGGCTATCTTTGCCGGAGGCATTCGCGGCGGCGGAATTGCACTGCGGTGGATTGGACTTTACGGCCTTCGACACTGAGGCTATGGGCTTCCTCAACGGCTGGGCGGAACCATATCATAAATGGAAGAGGCATAGGTCCACAGCCTCATCCGCGCCTGCGGACGGGAACGACTGCGGTCCGGCATGAGACACGGGGGCCGGAGCATGCGGCGCTCAATTTCCACCCTCGCGATAAGGATCATCTGGGGGCTGCTATGTCTCACATTTTCTATCCTCATAGCTTCGGACGTCGTCTCTTTTGTGAAAGAACCCTCCCAGTATCCGTTGGGAACGGAGCTCGGCTGGTGCTACCGTTCGCCACGCAACTACATTGGCAGCGGCCTTTTATTGCTGGGCTGGGGACTGGCAGGTACACTTTCATCCGTATTCTGCGAACATAAACACGGCCGCGCCGCCTTGATCGGCCATTTCACCGCCACAGCAGCCTATATAGCCTATATATTTGTAAAAATCATCAATGGAAGCTGGTAAACGATAAAAATAGAGGAAAACCCGAAAAATATATCTTACGGCGGCAGCCAGGAAATGAAGACCAGGCAGAGATTCTTCCGGTAAACGGCCTTAACTAAATTTAACGTCAGCTAGAATATCACGCAAAACAGCGGCCTGCCGCGTATTCCGCAGTACGATAGTTTGGCGCTTATACACCGGGCAATAAGAGAAGCGCCGCCGTTTTCATCTTCCGCGCGCGGCCCCTATCTTCGCACTGTGCCAGGCTACCGTCCGCGTCGGCAGTCCGAGCCGTTCGCCTATCTCGCGGTTAGTCAGTCCCTGAGCGCGCATAACTGAGATCTGCGCCCTCAGCGCGGCGATGCTGACCGTTTTTTCCGCCGCCGCGGCCCGGGAGAAAAATATCCTCATCGGGTAGCTCCTGCCACTTATCAGGCAGGAGGTATTCTGCATCGCGCGGTAGAGCGTCGAAGTGTGCAGAGAGAGCGCCGCGGCGGCCTCTTTGTATGTGAGCGGCTCCGGCGGGCGCGAAGGGGCCATGACCTTTTCACGCTGGACGGAGGCGATGTGGAACGCGGCGCGCAGCAGGGTACGGTAGCGCATGCCCAGCTTTTTAAGCGTATCTCTTGCCGCCCGCCATTCGCCGCACAGCCATTTTTCACGCAGCAAAGCATCCGAAAAGGCCTCAAACTCCGCAAAACCGTTCTCCACCCGCGGCATATTTTCAACGATAAGGCGCGGCGTTATCCTTTCTCCCTCAATGACAAACTCAATGTCCGGAAGGCTAAAGGCCGCCGGCGCGAAGTTTCTGCCGGGAGCCGGATCTAGGCTGCGAAGCAGTGCCAGCTCCGCCTCGATTTCACCGGCCTCAAAACCCTGTGAACCGCCCCACTCTACGGCGCGGCCGGAAAGCAGAGCCGCCTCCCCCTCCGTAAGCAGCCGCCAGGCGGCGCCTCCCTCTAACCTGCCGCGCCGCAGCTGTATCAGCAGCGACTCTTTAAGATCAGCGGCAAAAAGGCCGGCGGGCTCGACATAATCCTGTAAATTCTTTATAAACCGTTCCGCCTCCGCGGCGTCGATACCCGCGATGGAGGCGGCCTCCTCGGGCGTGGTGTTCAGGTATCCCCGCTCGTCAAGCAGCGAGCTCCAAAAGGCCGGATCAGCCGCTGTCCCCTCAAGGAAGGCAAAACCCGGACAGCCGCATATCTGTGGATAGAGGGCGGCGTCCAGCGACGGCCTTTCGGCGATATTTTCGTAGAAATCCTCCGCGTCCTCTATTCTTACGGAAAAACCACGGGGCGGCGAAAACCGCACCAGCGCGTTATCCCCCGCCAGCGCGCGGCAGATATCGGTGAGCTCCGCGGCCGGCGCGAGCAGAAGGTTAGCGCCCAAAAAGGCCTTTGGCGAAAGCCGGGGTTTACCCCGGAGGCCGGACAGCAGCTTCAGTTCATTCAAGCCCGTGCCTCTGCATCCTCCGTATCAGGGAAAAGCGCGAGATGCCAAGCTCGGCGGCGGCCTGCGTGCGGTTACCGCCGCATTTGGTAAGCGCAGCGGTGATGAGTTCCCGCTCAACGCGGTCAATCGTATCGTTGAGCGACGCGCCGGGGGCGACGACGCGGCTTTCGGGGACCAGGCCAACCGGGTGGGCGTCAAGCATCTCCATCGGCAGGTCGGCGAGGCGCACAAATGAATCCGCCTGGCTGCGCAGAATCAGGATCCTCTCGATCATGTTCCGCAGCTCGCGCACATTTCCCGGCCAGGGGTAACTCAGAAAGACCTCCTGCACCTCCTCCGTAAGCTCGGGCAGAGGCCTGTTCATCCTCTTAGAGCAGTCGCCGAGGAAATATGAGGCCAGCTCGAGGATATCCTTCCCCCGTTCGCGCAGCGGAGGCAGTTTTATCGGTATCACCGATATCCGGAAATAGAGGTCCTTGCGGAAGCTCTCCTCCCGCACCTTCTTTTCAAGGTCAAGGCAGGTGGCGCAGATGAGCTTCAGGCTTATCTTCTTCTCCTTCGTGCTCCCCAGCGGCCTTATCGTACGCTGGTCGATAAAGCGGAACAGCTTCGTCTGCAGAGAGAGCGGCAGATCGCCGATCTCGTCGAGAAAGAGCGTACCCTTGTCGGCGACCTCGATCAGCCCCGGCTTATTTGAGTCGGCTCCGGTATAGGCCCCCTTGGCGTAGCCAAAGAGCTCCGCCTCCAGCAGCGCCTCCGGTATCGCCGAGCAGTTGACGGCGACAAACTCCCCCTGGCAGTTTGAGGCGCGGTGGATCATCCTTGCCGCCACCTCCTTCCCAGTACCGCTCTCTCCCGTCAAAAGCACCGTCACATCCTGGTAGGGAGCGAGCTTTGACAGCGTCTCGCTGACCTTTTCCATCGCGGGAGAGGAGCCGAGCAGCAGATTAGATTCGTCGGCCATCATCACCTCGGCCTGATTCTGCAGCCGTATTGATTCAAAGGCACGCGTCACCATATTCATCGCCGCGTCGAGGGGGAAGGGCTTGTCAAGATAATTATAGGCTCCCTGGCGTATCGCCCTGACGACGAGGCTGGAATCGCCGAAGGCCGTCATCATCACCACACGGCAGCGAGGCGCGATCTTGAGGATTATCGGCAGCATGTCGAGGCCGTTTCCGTCGGGGAGGCACTGGTCGAGGAACACCAGCGACGGTATCTCGGTGTTGAGCGCCTCCTGCAATTCATGTATCGTGGGGATACATTTAACGCTGTAGCCCTTTTTCTCAAAGGCCTTTTTCAGCCCCCCCGCAAGATTGGTCTCGTCGTCAACTATCCAGATGCTCATCGTCTCTTCCTCCGTGCTGTAATTTCAGATAGATCTTAAATGTAGTTCCGTTCGGCGAGCTCTCAAGCGAAAGCTCGCCGCCGAGTCCCTCCACAATCCTCTGTACGATACTGAGGCCAAGCCCCGTACCCTCCTTTTTCGTGGTAAAAAAGGGGTCGAAAATCCTGTGTTCGATATCGGGGGATATCCCGGGGCCCGTGTCGGAGACCATTATCATCCCCATCTTCTCCCCGCCGCACGGCGCCGGGGCGTAGCCGATGGCGACGGTCAGCACCATCTCCCGCTCCTCATTCAGCGGCGAAATCGACTGCATCGCGTTGAGGGCGAGGTTCATGACCAGCTGGCGCAGCAGCTCGCTGTCCGCCATGACGGCGACATCCTGCGCTGCGCTCTGCAATACCAGCCGCACATTATATTTCTGCGCCTGCGAGCCGAGCATCGCCCCGCTCCAAGGCAGAAGGTCGTCCAGCTTCACCGGCGTAATGACGGTCGGACGCGGTCTCACAAAGGAAAGAAGCTGCATAACTATATTGTTGAGCCGGTCCATCTCGCTGCCGAGAACAGCGATCTGCTCCCGTGCCTCCTCCGCGTCCTGCTGCCCCTCTCCACCGGCGGCCAGCCTGTCTATCTCGTCGCGCAGCAGATCCGTTTGTATCCGCATACTCGCGAGCGGGTTGCGTATCTCGTGGGAAAGCCCGGATATCATCTCGCCAAGCGCCGCCAGCCGGTCCATCCGGCTCACCTGCCGCTGGACCTCGCGCCACCGTTCAAGCTGAGAGGACATATTGTTGAAGCTCTCGACAAGCTCATGAAATTCATAGGGAGAAAAGAGCGTCTGCGGTATCCTTACCGATACACCACCCGCGACCTCCCGGCACATCCATGTAAGGCGGCGCAACGGCCTTGTAAGCATATACGAGAGGAATACGGCAAGTTCTACGGCGATGATGAGCCCGAGCATCCCGACCAGTATCAGGTAACGCTCCTCCTCCACCATATCGACATAAATCCTCTGCGTGTTGGCGGAAAAGCCATACTCTTTGCCGCCACTGTCTATGGTGAGCGACGGGACCTCTCCGGCGGAGGTACCGCGCCAGTAGGGACCTAACTCCTGCGCCATGACCTCCGGACTGTAGCTGAGATCATAATCTTTCATCAGGCGCTTCAGCCTCTCCGCCGACCTGCCGGCAGAGACAAGCTTGTCGCTGTAACTCTGGTGCAGGCGCGCTCCAAGCATCAGCACCACCATAGAGAGCGCGAGCAGGAGGAATATCCATTTCATCAGGGCTTCAAGACTTACCCTGCGAAACATTTCTTAGACCTCACAAATTTAGCAGCCATAAAGACCAGCCATTCCCCAACAAGCACGATGAGCATCGCATACTCCGGTTCGATATGGAAACCAAATATAAGGAGGAACTGGAGCATTATCGCGAGGCTGAGGACGGCGAAAAGTATCTCCTTAACGATGAGCCCGGGAGTGAAGAGCGGATAAAAATAGGCGATCGCGACGAGCGTCCAGCTTATCGTCCCCAGCTTTATATAGCCTGGCAGCCCCGCGTGGCTCAGCATCAGGGCGACGGAGGCTATCACCGTTATCGCAATGCGGTTGATAAAGAGAAAACGCTCCTCCTGGAAGGGGCGCAGCTCGCTTTCGTCCTTTTTCAGCGGCAGCAGGTCATAACAGAGGGAACAGGCGGCGAGCAGCAGCTGCGAGTTGGCCGTGCTCACCGCCGCCGCGATGACACATACAAGCAGCAGCATTCCGGCAAAGGGCGGAAGAAACTGCCCAAGTTTGGCAAAGGCCAGAGTCTCCTCAAGGCCGCCGATAAGCGGATATTTCAGGCGGCAGACCATGATGAAAAACGTCAGGCAGAGATATATCCAGCCAACCACATAGGGAGAGAGCGTCAGCATTCCGTAAGCTTCTCGCCTGCTGCGGCAGGCGATTATCCTGATCATATACTGCGGGTTGGTGGCGACGCCGAGCCCCCAGACAAGCATCATCGCGAAGGCGGAAAATACCTCCGAGAGGGAAAAACTATTCAGGGAAAGCTCCGCGCTTTCGGCGCGGAACACCTCACGGGCGGCGATAAAGCTGAAGCCCTCCGGCAGGCAGAACCAGGCGGCTACGGTCACGCCGAGGATTATCAGCAGCAGGTTGAGCATATCGCTGCGCACGACGGAGAGATAGCCGCCAAAGGTCGTGTACAGCACAAAGAGGTAGATCAGCGAGGTCGCCGCGAACCCCTGCGGTATCTCAAGCATATACGAAACGACGACGCCGAAGGCGCGGAACTGAATGACCAGATAGACGACATAGAGAAAAATCATCGTCAGCGCAACGAGCCTGCGCACACGCACGTCTCCGTAGCGCTTTTCAAGCCACTCGGGCAGAGAGGTGACGCGCGCCGCCCGCAGACGTTTTACTACAAAGGGAAAAAACAGCAGGCCGATCATCCAGCCGTTGACCGAAGCCCAGAAGGCGACATAGCCCGAACGATAAAACCAAATGCCGAAGCCTACGAGCGAGAGCGGACTCATCCACGTCGCGCAGAAGGTGGCCAGCGTCGGAAACAGCGCCACCTTCATGTCGCCCAGATAGAAGGATTTTTTCGTCTCCTTCCAGGCGAAGGACTGTCCCGTCAGCAGGATGATAAATACTGTATAGGCCCCGAAGGCCGCGAGGTAATAGATAAGCGGTGACATCAGCGTGAGCCGCGCCGGAGAAAATGGATGATGACGCCTGGGGCCACCGTCAGTAAAATAAATACCAGCCATATAAAGGTGCTGAGCCTCATCCGTCATTCCTCCCGCAGGACATAAATTAAGCCGTTCGCAAACTAGCCGTTGCTTTCGGTATGTAGTAATATAATTATTATAATATCTCTTGTGGAAATTTGGAGGCTTCTCAACATGGCAAAACAACAGCCCGAGGGCGTATATCTCTACATAAATGACAGCGGCGAACGGTTCATCGCGGTAATAGACGCCTTTGGCATGGCAAATATGCTCCCCTGGATGCAGCCGGGAGAGACCGACAACATCATCGAAAAGAGCTGGAACCTCACGGGAGACTTCATCAAACTGAGGATATCGGAGTAGGAGTTACTTTCATAAAAAGGCCCGCTTCCTCAATCCATAAGGAAGCGGCCCGCCTGTTTTCTATCAGTCAAGTCTGGAATTAAAGCGCCTCGATCCTCTCAGCGGCGATCTTTCGGAACCACTCGCCTACCTCTTCGGCGTCCTTTTCATAGCCCGCGCGGCCCATAAGGCCGTAAGTATATTTCTTACCCTGCTCGACGCCGGGCTGGTCGAAGGGATTGATGCCCATCATGCGTCCCGTGAGCGCCGTCAGATATTCGTAGAAAAAGACCAGCGCCCCGACGGTCTCCGCGTCGAGCTTTTCAAGCTCCAGCCAGACGAGCGGATGGCCGGACTTCACGATCGCCGCCGCGGTGCTCTTCGCCTCGAGGTTCAGCATCGCGCCGATTCCCTGCCCATCAAGATACTTGAGCGGCGAGAGGGCCTCGTGCTCTATAGCCGGCACGGAAAGCTCCACTCCGTGGCTGTCTGCGCATATCAAAGTGAAAAACTTGTCGTCGGGGCCCTCGGTGTAGAGCTGCACCTGCGAATGCTGGTCTATCGCGCCGAGCGCGCGCACCGGCGTCGTCCCGAGTCCATTTTTGCCGAGGCTCTCGGCCCAGAGCTGAGCGTACCACTCCGCGAAGTAGGCCATCTTGCTTGAATAGGGCATAAGGACGGACATCGGGCGTCCCTCCCTCTCGTGCAGCAGATGGATCGCGGCAAGCTTCAGCGCGGGGTTTTTATCAAAATCTTTCTCCGCGGTGAGAAAAACCCTCATCGCGGCGGCTCCCCTTAGCAGCGCGGGAGCGTCGATGCCGAGCGCGGCGGCGGTGACAAGCCCCGCGGGACAAAGCACGGAGTAACGCCCGCCTACGGAGGCGGGAAGCTCCATCACGCGGCAGTCTGAGCCGTTCGCGAAGGCACGGAATATCCCCTTTTCCGGGTCGGTGATCACGAGGATGTCGGCGTCGCTCTGCCCCTTTTTAAGCAGCTCGCTGCGGTACCAGAGGAACTGCGTCATCGTCTCCGCGGTGGCGCCCGATTTACTGACACCGACGAGCGCGACGCGCCCATCCTTTACGCGCTCCCATATTGAGAGCGTCTTATCAGGATCGGGATTATCCGCGAGATAAAACTTCGGCCCCGGCGTGCTCTCATTGTAAAAACCGTCCAAAAGCGCCTGATTCAGCATCAGGTTTCCCAGAGCGGAGCCGCCGATGCCTACCTGTATCACGCTGTCGTAGCCCGCAAGCCATGCCGCCGTCTCCTCTATCTCTTCGACCGGGGAATCCGGCAGCGCCAGCCAGCCGTGTCCCTCGGTACAGGAGGGCGTCTCCGCGAGCCATCGCTGCGCGGCCAACGCCGCCGCGCCAAAACTCTCTTTCAGTTCAGTAAATGTCGTTGTGCTCCCGCCCAATGATGCGCCAAATGAAAATGAAATTTTCTTCATCGAAAACACCGGCCTTCTGCATGAATGTGAACAACAAAAAAATAGCGGCGGCTGGCTCCAGGCCCGCCGTCACTATAATATACCCAATCTCTCTTTTTTTCACTCTCCGTCCGCCTCTAAAGAGTGTAAACGGCGTCAGGTTTTCAGGAAATCAGGTTATTTTCCTTGAGGGCCGCCTCCAGCTCTCCGGGGTTATAGCCGACGACGAACCTATCGCCGATGAGGGTGACCGGCACGCCCATCTGTTTCGTCTTTTTTACAAGCTCCATCGCCGCCGCCCGGTCTGCAGAGACGTCCACGGTCGTATATGCCACCTTAAGATTGTCAAGGAACTCCTTGACCTTAGTGCACCACGGTCAGGTCTGTGACGTGTATACCTTTACTTCCATATCTATATCACCGCTCCTTAAAGTTATTTTAAAATCGTTTCACTTATTATATTATACCCCATAACCCCTAAATAGTCCCCCGCATAAAAGACAGATGTTTTTTCGCGAAAAACCTTCCTTTTAGCGTCCGTACCATTCCTCCAAAAATTCTTTTACGGTTGGTTTGCCCTTTTATGCTTAGGCACATTGCATTATTTACGAAATTGCGTTAAATTTATAGCCAGTTTGCGTAAATTGGGAAACGAGGCATAAATTGCTCTTACATTCTTAGAGGAGGTACATCATGTTCAAAATCGTATCAAAGCAAAAGCTTGCGCCGAAAGAATTCGACATCTGGGTCGAAGCTCCGCGCATCGCGAATCACGCGAAGGCGGGCCAGTTCGTCGTTCTTCGCGTCGACGACTCGGGAGAGAGAATCCCCCTCACAATCGCCGATTACGACAGCGAGAAGGGGCTTATCCGCCTCATCTTCCAGGTTGTAGGCAAGACGACGGCTCTCATGTCCGGACTTGGCGTCGGGGACTGCATCCAGGACATCTCCGGCCCTCTCGGCACTCCCAGCGAGATCGAGAACTACGGCACGGTGCTCATGGTCGGCGGCGGCGTCGGCATAGCTGCCCTCTTTCCCATCATCAAATCCCTGAAACTCGCAGGCAACAAGGTCATCACCATCCTCGGCGGACGCACCTCGGACCTCGTGATCATGAAGGACGAGTGCCGCAAATACTCCGACGAACTGATCATCACCACCGACGACGGCTCCGAGGGTATGAAGGGCGTCGTTACCGAGGCTATGAAGATGGTAGTCGAGCGCGGCGAAAAGATCGACCGCTGCTGGTGCATCGGCCCCTCCATCATGATGAAGTTCGGCACCAAGGCCGCCAAAGAACTCGGCCTTCCCATCTGGGTTTCGCTTAACCCGCTGATGGTCGACGGGACCGGCATGTGCGGCTGCTGCCGCGTGACGGTCGACGGCAAGATATTCTTTGCCTGCGTCGACGGCCCCGAATTCGACGGGCACAAGGTCAACTGGGACGAGTTCATGAGCCGCCTCCGCCAGTATAAAGACGAAGAAAAAATTTCCATGGAAAAATATGAAGCAGAAGTAGGTGAACCGACATGGCTGTAACATTCTCAAAGTGGAAGACCCCCATTAAAGAACAGGATCCTGAGGTACGTAAAGGCAATTTCGGTGAAGTTTGCCTCGGCTATAGCCTTGAAGAGGGACAGCTTGAGGCCGGACGCTGCCTCCAGTGCAAAACGAAGCCCTGCATCGCGGGCTGCCCCGTCAAGATCGACATCCCCGCCTTCATCAAGTGCGTCAAAGAGGGCGATATGGCCGGCGCCGCCGAAGTAATGGATAAATACACGAACCTTCCCGCCGTCTGCGGACGCGTCTGCCCGCAGGAATCACAGTGCGAAGGCCTCTGCACCGTCGGCAAGATGAAGGACTTTGAGCCTGTCGCCATCGGCAAACTTGAGCGCCTCGTCGCCGACTGGAAATACGCACAGGAAAATATGGCTCCCAAGGCCTACGAGGGCGAAAAGAAGGGCAAAGTCGCGGTAGTCGGCTCCGGCCCCTCAAGCCTCACCGTTGCTGGCGACCTCGCGAAGATGGGCTACGAAGTAAAGATATTCGAAGCCCTTCACGCGGCCGGCGGTGTCCTCATCTACGGCATCCCTGAATTCCGTCTCCCCAAGAAGATCGTCAAGATGGAGATCGAGGCGATGCAGAAGCTCGGCGTAGACATCGAATGCAACGTCGTCGTCGGCAAGACGATCACCATGCAGGAGATCATGGAAGAATATGACGCCTGCTACATCGCGGTCGGCGCGGGCGCGCCTCACTTCCAGGGCGTCCCCGGCACCACGCTCAACGGCGTATATTCCGCCTCCGAGTATCTCACAAGAATCAACCTCATGCACGGCTATGAGTTCCCGAAATTCGACACCCCCGCCAAAAAGGCGAATAAGGTAGTCGTCATCGGCGGCGGCAACGTCGCGATGGACGCCGCCCGCTCCGCGAAGCGCCTCGGCGCCGAAGAGGTAACGGTAGTCTACCGCCGTTCGCTCGCCGAACTCCCCGCGCGTATCGAAGAATACCACCACGCCGTTGAAGAGGGCATCATCTTCAACTGGCTCACTAACCCGACCGAATATGTCGACGACGGCAACGGACAGCTCAAGGGCGTCAAATGCATCAAAATGGAGCTCGGCGAGCCCGACGCCTCCGGCAGACGCCGCCCCGTTCCCATCGAGGGCAGCGAGTTCTTCATCGAGGCCGACTGCGCCATCGAGGCGATCGGACAGGGCTCCAACAAAGTCCTGCTCTCGACCTTCCCCGAGATGAAGCTCAACAAGTGGGGCTACATCGAAGCCGACGAAAAGACCGGCGCAACCTCCGTCCCAGGCGTATTCGCGGGCGGTGACATCGTCACCGGCGCGGCCACCGTCATCCTAGCGATGGGCGCCGGCAAAGACGCCGCTGTAGCGATCGACAAATACATCACCGAAAAGAAAGCCGCGAAGTAAGCGACCCTTTTCCGAACAACCAACACCCCCGCTCTTTCGCAGCGGGGGTGTTTTTATATCAAAGAGGCTAACCGCTATTTATCTCTTTTCTATAAAAAATGTAAATAGGTTTTGCGAATTTCACATGACAACAGGAAAATCGGCGCGAAGAAGTGCCGTAGGCTAAATAAGCCGGCCCCTAAGTACCGGAGCCGTATTGTTCATACGGCGAGGACACTTAGGGGCCAGCTTATGACGCATACGGTGCTTATTCGCGCCGATTTTTATAAACGCCGATTTACGGTAAGTTACATGGAGATCCCCAGTACTTTCTGGGCTCCCCATCCTATCAGGAACGATAGCGCCGCGACCCCGAAGCTGATACAGATCATCTCCCTGAATGCGGGGGTAAAGGGCTCTTTGCGCACCACCGATACATAGAAGGTAAAGAGCATGATGACAATGGCCGCATTGACGAGACAGCCGGCGAGCGCGGCGAGCGGCGAGCTGATAAAGGCATAGGGCACAAGCAGCATGCAGACCGCGAACATATAGGCAATGCCCGTATAGACGGCGGCCTTCAGCGGATGGTGCTCGCCTGGATCGTTCTTTTTCGCGAGATACTCGGATGCCGCCATCGACAGCGTCGCAGCGCTGCCGGTGATAAAACCGGCCATGCAGATGACCGTGGAGTTGCCGAGCGCGAAGGTGAACCCCGCAAGCGCCCCTGTCAGCTCAACGAGCGCGTCGTTGATCCCGAGCACCATCGAGCTGATATACTTGAGCCGCTCGTCGTCGACCATCGCGATGAGCTCGCGCTCGTGTTCCTCCTCCTCCGCGTATATCTTGAGCGCCTCCGGCACGTCCTCGGCGATCCGCGCGTATTCGACCTGAGCCTTCTCCTCCCCAGTCTCCATAAGGTTGATTACAAACGTAAGTCCGAAGAGCAGACCGCAGATACGGTAAAAGAGGATCTTGATCCCGTTGGGCTTCGGCATACAGCCGGTGTAGCGGCTCCAGATCTCGGCATGCCTTCCCTCCTCCTCGGAAATCTTCGCGAGCACCGACGCGTTTTCCTTCCCCGCGTGACGCGCCATATGCGCGTATATAACATGTTCCGTAACTTCGTTCAGCTGCATCGTTTTGATCGTTTCAAGCACATCTTTGTTCATCATAAAGGCACCGCCATATCCTATTTTTAACAGAAATTTTAACAAGCAGCTATTGACCCCATCATAAAAACCTCCCTATAATGCGGCAATTACACCTTAAGGAGGCCAATTAATGAATAAAATAGCCCTTTTCATCTGCCTTGTCTATTATATAGCGATATCGTCCCTTTCTCCAGCGGAGGCGGCGACGGCTAAAGAATTCGCCGCCGCGCACGGATGCCGCATAGACGCAGACGCCCTCGCGCTGATGGAGTCGCTCGGGGAGCTGACCTACCTTGACTCGGCCTTTATCCTGCGCATCACGCCGCTGCCGCCGGAGAGACAGCGTGCCCTCACGCTGCTGCTCGCCTCCGACGGACACATGACCGTCGAGAAGCTCAAGCGCACGCCTCTTGCCATCGCCGTGCCGGAAGACCCCGGCGACATCATTCCTCTGTTATATGAACTATTGAGGGAGGATTACTGGCGCGGCTGGCTGAGGCGCCATTCCTTTATGGCCGAGGTAAAGATGAGGGAATGGCGCGGCACCGCAAAGAGGCGCTTTACCGACCCGGAGCTCGCGGTAAGGCTGATAAATATCTTTTTTCAGAAGAAAGAGGGGCAATATGACGGCGCCTCCGTAATTTATACGAGTGGAATAAAAAAATAACAGGTTGTTAGAAATTATTAATAACAAATTATTAAAAATTATTGACAGATAGTTATAAAAATGCGAGAATACCCTCAATGTTAGTTGGTTGTTAATATCAATATTGGGAAAAAATTTAGGGAGGAATTTCCAGATGAAAAAGTTGTTAGTTCTCGTCTATGTATGTGCAGTACTTGTATTGTCGTCGTCAGCCGCAATGGCGGAAGACGCGGGACACGGCGGCCATGTAGCGCCGGAGCCGCCGGACGCCTCAAAGTTCGTCGATGTAAAGATAGCTTCGTCCGACATTAAAATCACCACCCCTGATATGGTGGATGTAGAGGTGCAGAGTGTAACTCCGATTCTGGAGACAGGTATCACCACGATAACGACATCCGGTAAATTCTACGTCAGCGATGCCGGCAAAAAGCCTTCGCTGCTGGGCGGTTTCACCCTCGATATAAAGCACAAGGAAGAAGATAAAAATGCTGCGATCGATATAGCGCTTCCTTCAGTACAAGAAATGGGACTGAAAGAGGTCCCCGCTTTCGCCTGGATACAGGATAAGGATCAGACCACCGGCGAAGCAACCGACAGCTATTCAAGATATTCTATTGAGAGCGAGGCCAACGGTCTTACTGTAAAAAACGTAGTGCTGAGCAAACACTTCTCGGAGGCGAACGTGCTCGTCGGCAATGAGACCAACACCAGTACACACGGCGGCGGTTCCAGCGGCTGCAACGCGGCGGCCCTTCCGATCGTTGTCCTCCTAACGGCTCTTCCGCTTCTCTGCTTCCACAGGAAGTAACGCGCCAGGAGCACTGATCAAAACATATAGAAATATGCCCCTTCGCGGTGAAGGGGCATATTTTTCAGCCGTTCGCGGTCATCCCTATAAGGCGGAGAGTAGAAAAATTTGCGAAAACTTTTATATAGTCTTTTTATCATATTTATCAGCGCGGCGGCGGCAGCGGCCGCCAGCCCCTCTAATACCGGCTTCACCGGACTATGGGAATATCCTACGGCGGAGGTCCCCGGAGACGGCGCCGGATGGATACATTACAGCCGTTACTCCCCCTACCGAACGTACGCGGCGGACCTCAGCCTCTTTCCCTGGCTGGAATTCAATCTGCGCCTTACGGAATACGAGAACGACGCTGCGAAGGTTTCCGACGCCTTCGGATATTACAAGGACAAGGGACTTGACCTAAAGCTGCTGCTGGCGGAGCAGGAGGGCTTTCGTCCAGCGCTGGCCGCCGGAGTTATCGACATTATGGGTACGGAGCTCCGCAAGGGATATTTCGGGGCGGCTACCTGGAGATACAAAAACGCCGCCGTCACGGTGGGATACGGCAGCGATATGTACAACGGCTTTTACGGCGGCCTCTCCTGGAGTCCGCTGGAATGGCTTGAGTTCAAAGCGGAGTACAGCCCTATGGACTACACAAAGGAGCGCGTGAGCGGCGTATTGATACACCCGAAGGAGGCAAACTCAAAATTTAACTACGGCGTCGTGCTGAAGGCAAAATGCGGGCTGATGGGAAGCCTCAGCTATCAGCGCGGCGAGGAGCTCTGTTTCGGCGTCAGCTACGCCTACGACCTCAGCCGTCCCATCTTCGGCGGGAAGCACCCGCCAAAACCGGGCGAGGCCAACAGCAAAGACTGGGACAGCTGCGATATCAGGAAATTGACCGCCGATCTCCAGGAGACGCTGGGGGCACGCGGCTTCGGACTGCGTAACGTCGTCGTCTTAGCCGGCGACAAGACGATACACGCAGCCTTCGAAAATATCGGTTACGCCTCGCAGACGCAGGCCGTCGCGCGCGCGATAATCACCGCCTCACGCAATATCCCGTGGGACACGGAGTCATTCACCTGCGCGGTCATGGTGCGCGGAGCGCCGGTCTCCTGCGTAAGTCTGAATCAGGAACAGATGTCCCTGATAAGAATGGATAAATTCCGCGCGTTCGACATAGAACGGCGCTCCTTCAGCTGGGCAGAGAAGACAAAATACGGAACACCTCCCGGAACGAAGTGGGATGTGATGGCCGGCCCCGGCGAGAGCCGCAGAAACGGCTGGGGTGAGATCCGCGCCGCGCTTGCCTTTGAACCGCGCATAGACAAACAGCTCGACAAAATGCCCTTTATGGCGCGCACTGACATCGACTGGATCGCGCAGCTGCGTTCATCGCAGGGCTGGTCCGCATACTTAAAGGTACGCCAGCCGCTGCACAATAATGTGGAGATCTGGTGGGAACCGGAGATGAACGACACGACGCGCATCTGGAAGGTAGTCCTGAGTTATCTCTATAAATTCGATAAAAACCTCTGGGCGCTCGGGGAATTCGGATACCTTGATGAAAACTATTTCGGCGGAAACCTCTGGGGCCGGTATTACATTCCGCAGACAAACCTTTGGGCTGGAGGCCGCCTCTCCGCGACCAAAGAACGCGAATATGACTCCTTCGGCGGCATCCCGGAATATAAGAGAGATTATTACTATGATTATTCAAAGAGGGAATATGTAACGCTCTACCTGCCGCAGAACGGCGATAACGGCTGGAACCTCTCATGGTGGATCGAGGGCGGCTATCACGACTCAACCTATAACGCCGACCTTACGGCCCGCTACGGGAAATTCGTCGACGGAGACAAAGGATACCGGCTTGACGCCGTGAGAAACTGGGACGCGGCGCGCGTCGGATTTTATTACACCGATACGGACAGAAAGACGACAGGCAAAAGCTTTACCGACGCCGGAATGATACTGCATCTGCCGCTGTCGGCCTGGTATGACGGCCACGCGAGCAATACCTACTGGGATGAGGAATTTACCATGCTGTCCACATTCAGGCTATTCGCCGGCAAGATGCCGGGAGCCTGGCAGACGCCGGAGGCACTCGTCGGAGAGCTTCAGCCGGAGAGGCTGTATCAGGAGGTCGGCGATCAGATTGAAAGGCTTTGCCTCCAGATGAAGGGAGACGAGGCTTTGCAGGAAGAACCGGCTAAGGCATACGGCTTCGTTGATTACCTCACCGGGAAATGGCGCAGGGATATAGCTATAACTGACGAGTGATTTTTTAATCGCCGGCATCAATAATACACCGAAATTTTAACACACAGTTAAAACATTTATAACAAAACCGTGTCGATTTTATATATAGAAATACGAATTATACGCTCTGGAGGAATGACATGTTGAAAAAACGTACAATAGCAGCTTTGGTTCTCATCTTTTACCTCTTCACCCTCGCCGCCCCGGCGGCTTCCGTTGCTGCGGATGCCGGCGCAGTCGCAGCTGCGGCTGCCGCCCTGACAGGACATGGTTTGGGAGGAGCGGCGGACAGCCCCGGAGACACAACCGCCTCCGAAGGAGCTTCGGATAGCGGGATATTTAACGGCGATACAGGCGCGAAAACCTCCGCAACTCCCCAAACGACAGATTTCCCCGCCACAATAGACCCCTCTGCCTCGGAACCGCAGACAACCGTCGTCAATGAAAAGCTGGAGGAGGAAAGGCTGCATAATCCCGCTACAATGTCAGCGCCGGCCGCCACTACGTCAATCTCTTCGCCCATCGATCCGAGAGAGGCCAGTGGCAGCACCATGTACGACAACCTGCGCGGCAGACTCGCCCGCTTCGGCGCGGACTTCTTTGCCTCACGCCGGGCCAACACGCTGACATACGCCCCCGTAGGCCCCAACTATGTGGTCGCGCCGGGAGACGAGGTGCGGATAACCCTGTGGGGATACGACGATATCAGGGCTAACCTGGTCGTCGACAGGGACGGCGTTCTGACGCTTCCCAAGGCCGGGCCGCTCAACGCGGCGGGGATGACCTTCGCGGAGCTCGAAAAGGCGGTCAATAACGCTTACGGGAGAATATTCAACGACTTTGAAATCAACGTCTCTATGGGTAAGCTGCATACGATCAACGTATATGTAACGGGACACGCGTCACGCCCTGGGGCCTATGCCGTATCCTCAATGGCTACGCTCATCGATATTCTATCGCAGGCAGGAGGCCCGGCGCTTTCCGGCTCTATGCGCGCGATAGAGGTAAGACGCGGCAATAAGAAAATCGCCACGCTCGATATTTACGAGCTTCTGCTGCATGGCAGCCGTAAGGGCGACGCGCGGCTGTGCGACGGCGACGTGATCTTTATACCGACCGTAGGCAATCTCGTTTCGGTTGCGGGAAACGTCAAGCGTCCGGCGGTCTACGAGCTGACGAAAAATGAAAAACATCTTGCCGATATAATCAAGCTCGCGGGCGGCCTCACATCCGGCGCATACAAAGGGCGGGTACAGATCGTACGCGTCAAGGATAATACGATACGGACCGCCTTTGAATCGGAGCTCACGCAGAAAAACGCCGCGTCACAGAAACTGCAGGACGGAGACCTCGTGAAGATCTTCGCCGTGCCGGGCGGCTCGATCAACATACGCATCGCGGGAGCCGTCATCCAGCCCGGCGTATACGCGATAGAGCCTGGAACGACGACGCTGGGTGACGTCCTTAAACGCGCGGGCGGTCTGCTCTACACCGCCGCTGCCGAAGGCGAGCTGACACGCATTCAGGTCAGCGAACAGGGTCCCGTGACGACGCGCACGATGGTCAACCTGAGAGAGGCCATCGACGGCAAAGGGCGTTTTCTGCTCCAGCGCGACGACTACATCTTCGTCCGCACCGTGCCGGACTGGAACCTATACCGCAGCGCGCGGATAACGGGGCGCATCCTCTACCCCGGCAGCTATGCCGTCAAACAGGGTGAGCGGCTGTCGTCGCTCATCGAGCGTGCCGGCGGCTTCACCGAAGACGCCTTCCCGCGCGGCGCGGTCTTCATCCGTGACAGCGTAAGGGTCCAGCAGCAGAAAAGCATCGACGACATGATCCTGCGTCTGGAACGTGAAATGGCCGCCGCCGCCAACCAGGCCGTATCCACCGCGACAACAACCAAAGACGTGACCTTCGCCCAGGCGGAGGTTACGCAAAAGGACCGGCTGATGACGGCGCTTCGCAACCTGAAAGCGACCGGGCGCGTCATTATGCAGATACCGCCTGACTACAAGCTGATAAAGGGCAGCCCCTACGATATTATCCTGCAGGACGGCGACCGTCTCCATATACCGGTCACGCCGGGCACCGTACAGGTCATCGGTTCCGTTACCGCACAGTCCACCTTCGTATTCCGCACCGGACAGCCGATCAGCGAATACATCAGAATGGCGGGCGGCTATTCAGCCTCGGCCAACGCCAAACGTACCTATATCATGAAGGCAGACGGCTCCACCGTCAGGGCCTTCGCTGGGAAACGGGCGCAAAAGGTCGAGGACGGAGACTTTATCGTCGTTCCGGAAAAACTGATGTTCCAGCCGGCGATGCGCAATACCACGGACATCATCGACATCGTCTACAAGCTGGTGCTCGGCGTGGCGGCGGTAGACTATATCTTTAAATAAAGGAGGAAAGACGATGACGGACAGCCAAAAGACTTTAAACGACGATTATGAATACGAACTGTCCCTGCTTGATTTGCTGGTGATACTTGTACAGCAAAGATGGCTCATTATAAAAATAACCGCGGCCTTCGCCATTATCGCGGTGATATACGCGCTTACGGCCACGCCGATCTATCGAAGTACCATGCAGATCATCTCGCCAAACAGCGGAGCGAAATCAGGAGCGGCGGCGATGCTCGCGGCTACAGGCATGGGCGACATGCTCGGCGGCCAGCTGACGACGCAGAGCGACACCGTCGTCGGCGTCATCAAAAGTCCGCTGGTGCTGGACAGGGTCATCGATAAAAACAGCCTCCTTACAAGGGAAAGTGAAAGTTTCAGCATAACTCGCCTGATCGGCGCACTGTTCTCCAAAGGCGAATCGAAACCCAAGATGAGGACGATGGTGAGAAGATCGCTTTCCGAAAGCGTACAGGCAATTTCAGACAAGAAGAGTGGAATTATCACCCTCTCGGTGAAAGACACCTCTCCCGATATGGCTGTAAAGCTAGTAAAATCCATATTCGCGGAGACGCTCTGCGTCATGCAGGATGTAGCCATCTCTCCGTCGGCGCAGCAAAGGGTATTTCTGGAATCTCAGCTGAAAGAGAACAACGGGGAACTTTCAAAGGCGGAGGGAGCTCTTATATCATTCCAAAAGAGAACGGGGATGATCGGTACGGGAGGCGCGCCCAGCGACATCTCCGCGCTGGCGGTATTGCAGGCACAGATGGTGGCCAAAGAGATAGAGCTGCGCTCCGCGCGCTCTTTCGCAAAAGAGGCCAATCCGCAGATAAAAAAGCTTGAGGCGGAATATGCGGCGATAAAAAAGCAGTTCGAAGCGGACAACGCTAAGGTAGGAACTTTTCCTCTTTCCGGTGTCGGCCTGAAGAACCTGCCGGTCGCCTCGCTGGAATACGCCGCGCTGGTACGGGAATACAAGTTCCGGGAAAATCTCGGGCAAATATTGCTGCGCCAATACGAAACGGCCAGAATGAATGAACTTAACGATCCGCTGGTCTTTCAGGCCCTTGGCGAACCAACCTACCCTGAGCTCAAGGAATCCCCTAAGAGAGCAAAAATTGTAATTCTCGCGACTTTTCTCGGCGGCTTTCTCGGCGTCTTGGCCGCTTTTATCTGCCACTTTCTCTCAATATCAAGCTCCGATCCAGAAGAGGCACCCAAGATAGAATTTGTTAAGGCAGCCCTGCGCTCAGATCTGAAAAAACTAAAATTTTTAAAGAAAAAAAGCTCATAAGGATAACGACGGATAAAAGCCCTCTTTTCTTTCCGGAAAAGAGGACTTTTTCATACTGTGTTTATATGTTTACAGATCGCGGCCTGCGGCTGTTTCGTCAAGAAGCAGCTTGGCAGATATTTTTTTGCAGGAATTCAGCAGTTCATCAATGATATGTATATCGTCAATGTCGGGCTTTCCACAGAGAGAATCCAACATATATCTGACCTCCGAAAGCTTCAAAATTATCGGAGATGTCTCTTTGAGATGCTGTTCTTCGTTAGACATAGGCATTATCGGACCTTTCACGACTAACGCTCTCCCCGTATCCTCGTTCTCCTCCAGCAGGAAGGCAACTGTCGTATCGAGAACCCGCGCAATGTTTTTCAAGTTCTCGCCTTCGGGGAGGCAGCGCTTACCCTCCCAGGCTATGACCGTCGAACGGGCTACCTTTAAAGATTCCGCCAACATGGCCTGGGTCAGCCTTTTCTCTTTACGCAGCATTTTTATCTTCTCAGAAATATTCATCGGCATCCCCCATGTTGTGTATAGACTACAAATAATAGAGGAATGGGTCAAGATTGATTTGGCCTACATATATGTTGTGTAAACTTGACTATATTCAAAGATATTTTTATAATAAGTCTTATATAGCGGACTTATTTAATTATGGCGGTGACAATCAATGTTTGGGAAAGTAATCAGAAAGAGAAGGGTCGCCCTAAAACTCACCCAGAACGACCTGGCAGTGCTGGTTGGCGTCAACCGCACCACTGTCGTGGCCTGGGAACATGAGAAGTTTCAGCCGACAAAGAAGATCGCGGCTCTCGAAGACGCTTTGAATATTGGGCGCGGAGAGCTCTATTTTATAATCCAGGAAAACCGGCTGCGGTGATGCGTAAAAATGTTTGGTTCAAATCAAACGCGCGGGATATCTATATTTTTTTCGCGCTCTGCGTCTTTATATCCTCCGCGGCGCTGATATATCGCCACGAGACCGGACCGGGGCTCTCGTACAGCTCTGTCTTTTATTGTCCCGCTAAGAAAGATGACGTTCTGTCGGTACAGGCACAGCCGCCGCGCCCATCCTATAATGACGCCGACATGCACGTATCCGTGGCGGCGGCAAAGAGAACCGCGGCACAGGCCGTTCACAGGTCTTTGGCGAAGGTATCCGGCGTCGCAGTCCTTCTTTATATCGTCTACCTGCTTCTATTTCTGCGCAAAGGCAAAAAGACCTCATCTCTCTTTATGAAGACGGATGGGAAGAACTATTCCAAAGATCCGCTGACAGGGCTGCTTGACAGAAGCGCGCTCTACGGGTCGGTCTCCGAAACTATTCGTCTCTACCCAGAGAGATGCCACGCCGTTTTTATGATGGACCTGGACAATTTCAAAAAAGTAAACGACACCTTCGGACATCTCAAGGGGGATACGGTTCTGCGTTCAGTGGCTGAACACATTTTATCCAGCGTCGAAAAGGGCGATATTGTGGGACGGATCGGCGGCGACGAGTTTATCGTCCTGGCCAGGAACGTCGCCGGCAGGACCGAGGCGGAGAGCAAGGCTAAGACGCTGCAAAAGGCGGTCTCAGGTATGGATGAGGTCACCGTAAGCATCGGCATAGCCCTCTATCCTTACGACGGCGCTGTGTTTGAGGAGCTGTATGATCACGCCGATATTGCGATGTACAGGGCGAAGGATAAAGGCCGCGACCGCTGCGAGTTTTACTGCGGCGGCCGCTGAGAGAACAGCGGGACTGGCGGCGCTAAACGCCGTTTCTTTCTCTTTCTATCCAGCCCAGATATCCCTTCACCGACTGGCCGATGAAGAATTCCTCCCTCTTTCGTACCGCCTCCGGCATCTTTTCAAGGTTTGCGAGCACCGGATCGTTTGCCAGCAGCGCAAGGACCGCATCCTCCGGCTAGGTTCCGGCGGGAAGCGCCGAGAGCACCGCGAGCCAAAGCTTCATCTGCTCCGCGGCCCTGTCGAAAACTTCGCTGGCGTCTTCGAGATATCCCGAGTGAGGGAAGCAGACGACGTCTATATCTTCGAGCGCCCTCAGCCTGTTGAGAGAGGCGACGGCCCTGTCATAGAAAAATTTATGCGGTGTCGCCGGGCGCATGAAGCAGCTGCCGTCGTCACACCTGAACCAGCAGCCGGCAGCTTCGCCGGCAAAGAGTATCCGCCTTCCGGCAAGTTCATAGATGTAGGAGCTGTGATGCGGCGCGTGTCCTGGCGTGTCGATTACGGTAAGGTTAGGTATGCCGCCGTCGATAAGGTTCTCCGCCGGGAGCGGTATGGGAGCGCCGTACACGTCGCAGAGGCTGCCAAGGCTGGTCCGGCTTCCTGCGATCAGCTTAGAGGGGTCGACAAGGTGCGGACGCCCCTTTTCCGGAGCCAGAACTTTGGTCTCCGGGTGCGCGGCGATAAACTGCCCTGCGCCGCCAGAATGGTCGAGATGTATATGCGTATATATCAGATAATCGATCTTATTTTTTCCTTTGGCCTCAAGCAGGCGCAGAAGCTCCGGAACCGCAGAGGCCGGTCCCGTCTCCACAAGTATCCTCCGCCCGCCCGCCTTGTCTTCGATAAGCCAGCCGTCAAGAAATGATTCAAAACCGCCGCGCGGTATCGGCAGATTTATCCGGTAAAAATTGGGGAATATCTCCGTCATCGCCATTTACATACGCTCCTTTTATTCTCCGTCGCCGATGGCCCCGAGAACCTCGTCTATGAGTCCCTGAAAGGCAGGCGTGCTTCGCGGCCGCGGATACTGCAGATCTACGGGAAGTTCGCGCGCCACGCGTCCCTCTCCGAGAACTATCACCCGCGTACCGAGGCGCAGTGCCTCGCCGACGTCGTGTGTCACCATTATAAAGCTCTTTTTTTCTTCAAGGTATAACCGTATCAGCTCACGCTGCATCGTGCGGCGCGTGAAATAGTCAAGGGCTCCGAGAGGCTCGTCGAGCAATATCACGGGCGGGTTCTTCACAAGCGCGCGTCCGAGGGCGACGCGCTGCGCCATGCCGCCGGAGAGCTGGGCGGGCAGCGCCCTCTCGTAGCCTTTTAGTCCGACAGTCTCTATCATTTTAAGCGCCCTCTCTCTCAGCCCCTCGTTCCGTTCACGCGGCGGATAGGCGAAAAGGATGTTGTCGAGCGCCGAAAGCCACGGCATGAGCCGCGCCTCCTGAAAGACCATTCCCGCGGGCAGCGGCTCTTCCTGCGAACAGGAGCGTCCCCTGAATTTCACGGAACCCGCCGTGGGAGGCACAAGAGAGGCGAGGATTCGCAGCAGGGTGGTCTTGCCGGAGCCGCTCCTGCCGACGACGGTGACGAACTCGTTCTCCCCGATTTCAAGAGAGACCTCCCGCAGCGCCTCCACGCGCCGCCCCTCTATGCTGTAGCACTTTGAGACGTTTTCTACCGAAAGGAAGGGCATCAGCGCACCCTCCCCGCGGCCTTGGAAATAATTACGAAGAGGTAATCCAGCGCCGCGCCGAGCGCGCCGATCACAAGTATCCCCATCAGCACGACGTCCGAGCGCGAAAGCTGCTCCGCGTCGAGAATCATATATCCCAGCCCGGAAGAGGCGGCGACAAGTTCCGCCGCCACAAGCGAACGCCAGCTGTAGCCGAGCCCCAGCTGCAGACCGGTAAGAATGGCCGGCAGCGCCGACGGCAGGATCACATGGCGGCAGCGCTCCCAACGGCTGTAGCCAAAGACCCGCGCGACCTCGATGAGCCCGGGATCGCAGCCCCTGACGCCCTGCAGCGTATTGAGAAAGACGGGAAAGAAGGTGGCAAGGATGATAAGGATGATCTTGGGGCTCTCCCCGATCCCGAACCAGAGGATAAGCATCGGAATCACCGCCATCGGCGGGATGTGGCGCAAAAACTCCAGGGTCGGGTCCAGCTGCGCGAGAAGCGGCGGAAAAGAGCCACACAAAAACGCAAGCGAGATGGCAAGCGCCGCGGAGAGGCCGAAGCCGACGGCGATACGGCCGAGGCTGGCGCACATATTCTCCGCCAGCGTTCCGTCTGCGGCGGCGGTCGTAAAGGCGCGCCACACCGCTCCCGGCGAGGGCAGCAAAAAGGTGTTCCACCAGCCGGCTGAGGCCCCGTACCACCATAAAAGGAGGACTGACAGCGGGAATAAGGCGCCGCTCATAAGTATTTTCCAGGCAGTATCTTTCATCTCATGCGTAAATTCCCATCAATAAAATTCCGCTAGTATTGTACCTCTAAAAGGGCGAAAGACACTATAATATTAACGGATAAAAAATATTACGCGACAAGGGAGTGTACAGTTTGAGCAAAGTAACATGGAAGGCGGGGACGATGCTCTACCCCCTGCCGCCGGTGATGGTCTCCTGCGGTACGATGGAAAGGGCGAATATCATCACGGTGGCCTGGACGGGCATAGTAAACTCGGAGCCGCCGATGACATACATCTCCGTGCGGCCCGAGCGCTTTTCGCACGGTCTGATCAAAGAGACGGGAGAGTTTGTCATCAACCTTACCACCGACAGGCTCGTATGGAACGCCGACTTCTGCGGCGTGAAATCCGGCCGCGACACAAATAAATTCGCCCTGCCGGGACTCACTGCGGTCAAAGCCAGCGCGGTGAGCGCTCCGATGATAGATGAGAGCCCCGTAAACATCGAATGCCGCGTCGAGAGGAGCATTCTGTTGGGAAGCCACGAGATGTTCATCGCCAAAATAATCGCCGTCAACGTCAATGAAAAGCTGCTGGACGCGAAGGGCGTGCTGCATTTGGAAAAGGCCGGCCTTGCGGCGACGGCGCACGGCAAGTATTTCGCGCTTGGCCGCCAGGTGGGAAGTTTCGGATATTCGGTAAGAAAGAGATAAAGGAGAAATCAGCAATGCTTAGATGTGAAATATGCCAGAAGCCCCTGAAGGAGTGTTGCGACCTCTTCCACGAGGCCGAGGACGAAAACGGAAACAGCGTAGTGATCTGCTACGAATGCGCGGAGGAGCATAAAATCCCCTTCGAAGATGAGAAAGATAATTTATAAACCGGCACCTTAATTATTTTGAGCGGTAGCAACGGGCGGAGAGGCGAATCTTCGATTTCGCGCGATCCGCCCAGTTTATCCGTCAGAGACACCGCAGACGTCACGAAGCCGCCCCGGCCAGACCTAAGATACATTCGGCTGCCGGGGCGGCGCAGTTGTGTCTATAATCAGCGGAATTTATACGCTGTAAAGCAGTTCGCCGTATGTCGGATAGGGCCAGTACTTTTCTCCGACAAAGCGTTCAATCTCATCCGCCGCGGAACGCAGCTCGCCCATCACCGGCAGGACCTTGTCACGGTAATAGAGGGCGGCATCCTCCGCGCTCCCGCACTCTTCCGCCTCCGTCAGGATTCCCTCAAGCCTGTTGATATTCACATAGAGCGAATCGGTCAGCGTGCGCAGGTACTTGAGCATATTGATCTCCATCGCGCAGTCCAGCTCCGGGCAGGCCGTCTTAACCGCCACCGCCGTCTCGCTGAGACGCTTGAGGTAGGTGTAGGCGGCGGGGATGATATCCTTCCGCACCATCTCGGCCATCGTCAGCGCCTCTATCCTGATCACCTTGCAGTAGTTCTCAAGATGTACCTCGCAGCGCGAGCGCATCTCAACCTCCGTGAACACCTTATGCTTGGTAAAGAGCGCGATATTCTTCGCGTCGACATAGTGCGGCATGGCGTCGGGGGTCGTCCGGTAGTTGGAAAGGCCGCGGCGCGCCGCCTCCTCGAGCCAGGCATCCTCGTAACCGTTGCCGTTGAAAATGATGCGCTTATGTTCGGATATCGTCTTCCTGATAAGACCGTTGAGCGTCTCTTTAAAATCACCGGCCCCCTCCAGGGCGTCGGCGAACTGCTCGAGTTCCTCGGCGACAATCGTATTGAGCACAATGTTCGGCCCCGCGATCGACTGGCTTGAGCCTAGCATACGAAACTCAAACTTATTGCCCGTAAAGGCGAAGGGAGATGTCCGGTTGCGGTCGGTGGTATCCCTGCGGAAGAGCGGCAGCGTATCCACGCCGATCTCCATATGGCTCGCGACCCGGTCCTTATAGACGGTACCCTTCTCTATCGACTCCAGAATATCCATCAGCTCCTCGCCGATAAACATCGAGATGACCGCCGGCGGCGCTTCGTTAGCGCCGAGCCGGTGGTCGTTGCCCGCCGTCGCAACGACTGCGCGGAGCATATCCTGATACTCGTCCACGCCCTTTATTACCGCGCAGAGAAAGAGAAGGAACTGGGCGTTCTCCGAAGGTGTCCTGCCGGGATCAAGCAGATTAAGGCCGTTGTCCGTCGCGAGCGACCAGTTGATATGCTTGCCGGAGCCGTTGACCTCGGCAAATGGCTTTTCATGCAGGAGGCAGACGAGCCCATGGCGGTCGGCGACCTTTTTCATCAGCTCCATCGTCAGCTGGTTATGGTCGCAGCTCATATTGGTGTTGGTAAATATCGGCGCCAGCTCATGCTGTGCGGGAGCGACCTCGTTGTGCTCGGTCTTCGCCAAGATGCCGAGCTTCCAGAGCTCCTCGTCAAGATCGGCCATAAACTCCATCACGCGCGGGCGTATCGCGCCGAAATAGTGGTCGTCCAGCTCCTGTCCCTTCGGCGGCTTAGCTCCGAAGAGCGTGCGCCCCGTAAAGCGCAGGTCCTTACGTTTTTTGTAAAGCTCTTTGTCAACGAGAAAATATTCCTGTTCCGGCCCCACCGTCGTGGTGACATGAGTGACGTCGTTGTTGCCGAAGAGCCGCAAAATACGCAGGGCCTGAACGTTGATGACGTCCATCGAGCGCAGGAGCGGAGTCTTCTTGTCAAGCACCTCGCCGCCGTAAGAGCAGAAGACGGTGGGGATGCAGAGGGTGTTTTCCTTTATAAAGGCATATGACGTTGGGTCCCAGGCGGTATAGCCCCGCGCCTCAAAGGTGGCGCGCAGGCCGCCGGAGGGAAAGGAGGAGGCGTCCGGCTCACCCTTTATCAGCTCCTTGCCGGAAAATTCCATTATCACCCTGCCGTTGTCGAGCGGCGAAATGAAGCTGTCGTGCTTCTCCGCCGTTATCCCCGTCATCGGCTGGAACCAGTGGGTGAAATGCGTCGCGCCCTTCTCCACCGCCCAGTCCTTCATCGCATTGGCGACGACGTTGGCGATATCGCGCGCGACCGGCTTTCCCTCGCTGACTGACCTCTTGAACGCCTTGAAGGTCTCCTTCGGAAGGCGCTGCTTCATCGTAAAGTCGTTAAATACCATCGTGCCGAATATCTCTTCTACCTTTGCCATCATAACCACTCCTTTTCAAAGGACTTTCTCCTTAACGCGGACATAATAGCTTCATTTGCAATTAATGTCAATATTTAAGCAGATATTTAGGTAATTTTTTATGCTTAATTTTATATATAACTTGCATATAATATATATTTTCTCAAAATAAGCATAGGGTAGTTAGACCTTAAGCAGCTTCGTTATATCGCTGGACTTCCTTCCGTTGAAGGAGGGAAAGGGCGGGAACCGCCGTCAGGTCACGGAAACGGCAAAAGCCCCGCCTGAGCGTCAAATACTCAGGCGGGGCTTAATGTAAATGCTGATGCGGGGAAGCTAGTCTATTTTCCCAGCGCACGTATCCTGGCCGGGTTTAGTGCGAATCCGGGGTAAAATTACTCATGTCTACGACCTTTATCGTTTTGCCATCAACAACTTTGTCTTTCACAGGGGCATTTCCACTCACTGTAGTACCAGTTGCCGTATCGTACTTGGTAATCGAAACCAACGTCCCGTTACTTAAACCGCTGATATTCTGCGTTGTCCAGGAAATAGAATAATTGTAATTACCCTCATTATCCGTCGTTAAACTCGTCCGCTGCACCTGCCAGGGATAGCTGCTCAAATCTATGCCTGTAACTCTGCTGAGGTATTCCACAAAATACTTTCCGTAGTTAAGTCCGGTAGAATCCAGTGTTGCGTTGATGTCATTCTTAAGGTTCGACACGTTGTTAAAGTAAGATTTTAAGTCCGTCACGTTTTGATTGCCGGTGGTTACAGCCGCTTCCATGAGAAGTTTACTTAGCTGCACGAATAGCGTGTCATCCAGAGTATCGCTGTGCACTGTACAGGCCACCGTAACACGCGAGGTGTCCGTAATATCCGGCAGGGCGAAGGCCACCACGCCGTGAGCGGGACATACGCCGTTTATAGAATAGAAGGTAGGTGATGAATATATTTTTTCGCCCTTAGTCTGGTCTTTTAATACATCATCCATTATGGGCTCAAAATTAGTTAAAGCTCCCTCTGCCCTTCTTATACCGTATTCTTTTTGAAGTATCTTCCTGTTGTTGAGGCAGGCGGTCTCCTCCGCCTTATCGGTGGCGCTGCCGCTTGAAATCATCATCAGGCCGGCAAGTATACCTATCACGATTATCACTATCAACATTTCCACAAGAGTGAAGGCTTTTCTCGCATCCTCGCGCATATTTATCACTCCCCTTTTACAAAAATCGCGGACATTATAACTCCTATTTTATAGCGATTATAACACGCCGCGCCCTCAATTACCACACACAGGCAAACGCGTCAACAGCAAAATAGGAAATGAATTGCGGTTCTGTGTTATGCTCTTCCGTCGCTCCGGCCTCCGAGCCGGAGTCAAGGAGCGTTGGTTTTGCTTTACAAGCGGTTGTGTGAAACAAACCTGAAGTCGCTGAATGCCGGGTCAAGCCCGGCATGACATAATAAATCGCAATTTATCGTTTACCCTGTCGAAGCTAAATCGCTATTTACCGCTTTCCCCTATCGAAGATAAATCGGCGTTTAGAAGTGCGAGTTGCTAAATAACTTTGGGCTCTGGAACCGGAGCCGTATCTTTATACGGTGAGGATGCCAGAGCCCGAAGTTATGACGCAAGTCGTGCTTATAAACGCCGATTTACCTAGATCTTTCCGACAAGATCGAGACCGGGTTTCAGCGTCTCTTTACCTGGGGTCCACTTCGCCGGACAGACACGGTCGCCGTACTGGGCAACAAACTGAAGGGCCAAAATCTTTCTGAAGAGTTCGTCCGCGTTGCGTCCGACGTTGCCGGCGTTCACCTCGTAGGCGCATATCCTGCCCTCGGGGTTAACAATGAATGTTCCGCGCTCCGCGATCCCCTGGTCCTCGATCATCACCTCAAAATCGCGCGCGAGTTTACCGGTGGGGTCCGCAAGCATCGGGAATTTGATCGCTTTGATCGTCTCTGAGGCGTCCTGCCACGCTTTGTGGACAAAATGGGTATCGCAGGAGACGGAATAGACCTCGCAGCCTACCTCTTTAAGCTCCTCGTATTTGTCGGCAAGGTCCTTAAGCTCCGTGGGGCATACGAAGGTAAAGTCCGCCGGATAGAAGAAAAATACCGACCATTTGCCAAGGATGTCGGCCTTTGACACCGTCTTAAATTCAAAATCATGATAGGCGTTTACTGTAAAGTCACTGACTTCTTTTCCGATAAGAGACATCTTTAGATCCTCCTGAATTTTTTATTTTATGTTAGCCTCAACTAACTAAATTAAATTTATCATCATTGAGATGATTTGTCAATAATTTATAATAATTATTTTTTATTTCTTTTAATGCTCATCAAAACTAGATGTGATATGCCTCGCCCGCTTAGCTGATCGAGAACAGGTGCAGCTCCAATGGCCGATAAATTATTGTACTTTTGCCGCCGCTTGCGATAAACTGGTACCCATCTCATCCATCATATGTGATACGCCATTTAATCGGAGGCTGATAGCGATGCGGCCGTCAGTAAGAAGAGATAAGCTGTTACCTGTTATATTTATAATGCTGCAGAGCGTCATCTACGGCTTTGGAAATCCGCTGACAAAGATCGCCTATTACAGTATCACGCCGCTGTGGTGTCTTACGCTGCGCTTCTCGCTCGCCTTCGTGCTCTTCGCCGCCTTTTTCGGTAAGGAGGCCTATTTGAGGCTGCGCGGCGTGAGGGCGGCGGACTATCTTCCCGCGGGAATCAGCGCGGCGCTGGTCTTTATCCTCAATAATATCGCCCTTAACATGACCAGCGCGACCAACGTCGGCTTTACCATGTCGCTGCCGGTGGTGATCGCCCCGCTGATGGCCGTACCCATCTTAAAGCGCCGCTATGATATCCGTCACCTGCCGGTACAGCTCGGGGCGCTGGGCGGCATCTATCTGCTCTGCTGCAGCGGCGGCGAACTGCGGCTGAACGCCGGCGATCTGATCGTCCTGCTCTCCACCGTCTGCTGGGCCGCTTCGCTGGCGTACAGCGAACGCTCTCTCGCAAATATCGACGCCGCCTCGGTCACGCTGGTCCAGATAACGGCTACGGCGCTGATGAGCTTTGTCTGCGCCGTCATCTTTGAACGGAGCGCCTCTCTCTCCGCCGTCAAACCGGCGGCGTGGATGGTGGTCGTATATCTGGCCGTCACCTGCAGCTGTCTCGGCTTCATGCTGCAAAATCTCGCGCTGCGCCGCACCTCATCCGCCGCCGTCGCCCTGCTGCAGACCATGCAGCCGATAATGACGACCGCCGCCGCCTGGATGCTGCTCGGCGAAAGGCTGGACTTCGTCGGGATGGCCGGCGCCGCCGTCATAATCATCTGCATCGTAGCGGAGGTCTATGTGAGCGGCAAAACCGCGTCCGCGTAGAGTAAAAGAGAAGATAGAAAGAGACCGGGCCTCCAGGGAACGCTGAGGCCAGGTCTCCGTTTGGCTATAAACTAGAACGCCTCTTTGTAGAGGGCGAGGATATCTTCCTTTGTCGCCTTGCGCGGGTTGCCGGGGGTGCAGACGTCGGCGAAGGCCGATTCCGTGAGCGCCTCGAGGTCGGCCTCTTTCACATTGAGCTCGGAGAGCTTCTGCGGTATATGGACGTCTTTCGAGAGCTGGCGCACCGCGTCGACGGCGGCCCTGCGATACTCGGCGGGGCTCATCTTGTCGACTCCCTCGACGCCGAAGACCCTCGCGATCTCGCGGTATTTCTCACCGGTATAGTCGGCGTTATATTCCATGATATAGGGCAGCAGCAGGGCGTTCGCGACACCGTGCGGCATGTCGTAGAAGGCTCCGAGCGGATGGGCCATGCCGTGGACCAGGCCTAGACCGACATTTGAATAAGCCATGCCAGTCACGTACTGTCCGAGAGCCATGTTCTCCTTGGCCTGAGAGCAGTCGTCGTTGACGGCGGCGCGCAGGTTGTCGGCGATAAGCTGGATCGACTTAAGGCTGAACATATCCGAAAGTTCCCACGCTCCTGGCGTGATATATCCCTCTATCGCGTGGGTGAGGGCGTCCATGCCCGTGGCGGCGGCGAGGCCTTTCGGCATCGAGCTCATCATATCGGCGTCCACGACCGCGATCTGCGGGATATCATGCGGATCGACACAGACAAACTTACGCCGCTTTTCCTCGTCGGTGATGACATAGTTGATCGTAGTCTCCGCGGCGGTACCGGCGGTCGTCGGGACCGCGAAGGTCGGCACCGCGGGGTGTTTCGTCGGAGCGACGCCTTCGAGCGAACGAACGTCGGCATATTCTGGATTGTTGATGATGATGCCCGTCCCCTTTGCGGTATCCATCGAGGAGCCGCCTCCAATGGCGATCATGTAGTCGGCCCCCGCGGCCTTAAAGGCGGCCACGCAGTCCTGCACGTTTTTGATCGTCGGGTTCTGCTTGAGGCTGTCAAACACCGCGTAGGCAAGTCCAGCCTCTTCGAGAACGTCAAATACCTTCTTCGCCACACCGAATTTGATAAGGTCCTTATCAGTTACGATGAGCGCCTTTTTAAATCCGCGGCGCGCCACCTCTTCAGGGATGTTTTTGATCGCGCCCGCGCCAAAATACGCCGTTCCATTCCAGACCATACGGTTTGCCATCTTTTACGTCTCTCCTTTTAACCTTTTATTGTTTTATATCCCCATATTTATCGGAGATTACGGCCCGCGGCCTTTCGGCCTCCTCCTCCGTCTCCCACGGAAGTTTGTCGCCCGGTTCTTTCAGGTAGTTGAGTATCTGCCATATTCCCTCGCCGGTGTAGGAGCTGACGTGGAAGATCGGACGGCATCCCGCCAGATCAAGCCAGTTGTGCGCCCGTTCCACATGGGCCCCCTCGTGATCGGTCTGCGTGACGATCCCGATGACCGGACGGTTGCAGCAGGCCGTCACGCAGGGCGGATAGAGGGAATATTCTTCCGTGGCGCTCAGCAGCAGCCCTACGACGTCGGCCTCGTAGGTATAGAGGGCGAGCGCCTTTGACAGCGTGCTGTTTTCGGCATACTCGCCGGGAGTGTCGATGACGACGTCATAGTGGTTGATATACTGCGTCTTATGATACTTGATAACATTGCCGCGGAGCGCCTGTATTAAGGTAGTTTTACCGCATTCACTGCGCCCCATCAATATCAGTTTTTTCATGTGCGCGTTATTTCGCAGATCGTGAAGCCCAGCTTGTTTTTAAGGTACGTCAATATGCTGTTCACTGCCGACTGCACATTCGATATCTTTCCCGTAAATATGCAGGTTCCGCTGAAACGGTCGATGAAACCGATCTCTATCGCGGATGTCTTGATGGCGATGTCGCCTGCAATAACAGAAATTTCCGATGGGGTCATGCTCAATATGGCGATGGCCGACTGCCTGTAGTCAAGATCCGGGTTAAGTCCCAGCTTCTTGTAGATGATCTCGTCCGGGCTGGCGATGATGTGGGCCAGCGTCACCTGCTTGCCCGGCACCATCTCCTGAACGAGGCGCAGTTTGCCGGAATCTATTCTGCCAAAATCGCTCAGATCCATCTTTTACACTCCGTTTCTCTTACAGCTAAAGTCCCAGAGCCTTCTTTATCTCCGATATCTCGGCTCCCATTATCTCCTTGTCTCCGATGACGGTCACCGGAGCGCTTATGTAGCCGTGCGACTCCATGAAGTGCTGGGCCTCTTTGCTTGAGGGGATGCTTACCTCCTCAAATTCTATGCCGCGCGCCTTGAGGAAATCCATGACCATACGGCAGAATCCACATTCGGGCATCGTGTAGACGACAACCTTGCCGCCCCTTTCCTCCTCAGCCGCGGCTTCGGCCTCCTGCTCTTTGATGGCCGCCACATCGTAAAAGCACTGGGGACACTCTTCGGGTTCAGGCTCCGGTTTCGTCTCATAGTAACACTGAGAACAGTCGGCGCCCTCCTCCATCTTCTTATCCTCCGCGTTTGGCTCGTAGAAGCACTGCGGGCATTCTTCTTTTTCTTCTTTTTTCTTAGGCGCTGGTGTGTAATGACACTGCGGGCAATCCTGGGCCATTTTCATGCCTCCTTTCAACAATTCGAGAGCAGCTTATCCACAAATTCCGGATGCGGCGACGAGATGACGCAGCTGCCGGTGATCTCGCCGCTCTCCTTCAGCTGGTTCAGGCAGGAATTCATCGCCGACTTCACCGCGGAGAGCTCGCCTGTGAAGACAAGGAATCCCTTGCCTCCCAGACCTCTCGCTATCCTTATCTCCATGAGCCTTATATTCGAGGCCTTCGCCGCTATGTCTCCTGCCATGACGGCCGTGAGGGCCGATATCGTTTCTATAACGCCGACGGAGAGGATCTTATCTACCTCGGAGGTGCCGGTGACCGCCGCTGGAATCGACTCATGTACGTTGTTTATTATATAGCTGGAAACGATGGAAGAATCAGCCAACTGGACGCCGGTCTCCATAGCACTTTTTACGGCGCCGACATTTCCGTATACGGCGATCATATATTTGCCGGGGCATATCGGCGTAGAGATAAGTGCCTTTATGTCGGCGGCTTTGAGCATCTCGTCCGTGGCCAGCATACCGATGGGGATGCTCTTTACCTCCAGTAGTCCAATTGAATTTATCATTTAAAGACCTTCTTAAACTTAAAGTTTTTACTGAACTACCGCAAGCCTGATGAGGTTCACCACTATCGTCATGATGAATATCGTCACCGCCGGCGGGTCTATGTGCGAGTCATTGTAGCTGTTGAAGGCGTTGGCCGCAAAGTCTCCGCAAAGGCTGCTAAGGATGCCTATCAGCACTCCGAGGATAGCTCCGCAGGGACCCCAAGCCGCCATTCCCGCTAATGCACCAAGACCGGAGGGTAGGGTGATGTGGTGCGTCGCGGGGATCGCGAAACCAGTCTGCGCAAAGATAAGCGATATAGCCGAAAATCCGAAACAAACTACCGGGAATACTCCGAGAGCCGCGGCGGGAACACCGGCTTTCATCATCGAGGCTGCCACAAAGCTTACTGCGATACCTACCACCGCACCCAGCATTAAGTTATATGTGAAACCTTTTCCGCCGGTCACCCATACTCTCGGCTCTTTCCCTGTATATTTTCCCGTAAGCCCTGTCTTACCAAAAGCTAGGCGCGCTATGCAGCCTGAGATGGCGACGGTCATCGCGACGGCGTCCGTGATAGGTCCGAGGGGGGTCATCAACAGAAGATGACAGATAACGAAACCGATGACGCCAAAGAGGCCGCCCACACAGATCACATCGGCCTCGCCAAGTCCGTTGAGCGCCGTTACAATGTCGTTGCCCGCCTTGAGCTTGCCCCTGCTGCCCGCATATGCCGCGGCCGCCACGCCGCCGGCAAACGCTACGTGCGGTCCCATGAATGAACCGAACGCCATGAATCCTACGCCGATATCAGCGCCGCCGCCGGCCGCCACCAGAGCTCCGGCCAGAGCGAAACATCCCGTCATAATGAACGCGGGAAGCGCGCCGAGCAGCGCCCCAAAAGCTCCACCGCCAAAAGCCGCTACTAAAGCAAACATATCCATATTATTGCCTCCTCTATATTTGTTATAGCTGGTTCTCAGTATGGATCGTTACAAAAATCTCCGTAACGGCTTTCACCGTGCCGGATATGGACGCATGAAGATTGGTGCCGAGTTTACCCTGCGGCGCCCGCGCAATGAGGCCGCCGCGTGTTACCTGGTCGTTTACCTTTACCACCGGCTCCGAGGGAGCGCCAGCGCCCTGCCGGAGCGGCAGCGTTACCTCGATGAAGCTGTGATCGCCGTATTCCATCGGCGCCGGCCTGTCGTACTGAGAGAGGCCCAGCTGGCGGATGAGTTTGCCGACGGGATAGCGCTTATATTCCCGGAAGCTGTCGCACCGCTCGGGGGCCAGATGCAGGCTGTTTTTCACGCCGCTGCGCATGAGGATATTCTTGATGGAGGCGTTGAACTTCCACGGCTGAAGTCCCATCACGCAGGCGTATTCACAGAGGCGGCAGCCGCAGCAGAGGTAGGCGTTCATCGGGCTCTGCTTTTCGTCGCAGACGCTGCCGTAGGCCGCGATACGCATCATCTTGTGCGGCTCGATGCGGTGTCCGAGAAGGTGGCGGGGACAGACCTCAGTGCAGAGGGAACACTGCATGCAGGCGATCGACGCGTCGCGGATGCTTTTGTCTAGTGGCTTTTTCAGGCTCGTCAGAAGGCTGTGTTCCACAGGCAGGACGATCAGCCCCTTAGTAGTCTTCGTTACCCAGCTCTTGGGAGAGACGGTCACGCCCATCATCGGACCGCCGTTGACCACGACGTAGTCGGATACGGTTGCGCCGCCCGCAAGTTCGACAGCCTCTCTCACCGTGATGCCAAGCGGCACCCGCACGCTCTTGGGACTGCGCACCGCGCCGGTTACCGTGAGGTATTTATCCGTCACCGGCGTGCCGTCTTCGTAAGCGGCAAGAATGTTGAGCGCCGTCTCGACGTTGACGACGATGACGCCGACGCTGAGAGGGATACCTCCCTCGGGGACGATCTTCCGCGTCACCTCGTAGACGATCACCTGCTCATCGCCCGCGGGATAGAAGCCGCCTAGGAGGTGGAGCGAGAGCTTCGGATGTTTGGGAAGCTCACGGGAGAGGGCCGCCGCCGCGCCGTGGTAGTGTTCCTTCAGGGCTACGACGCCGCGCGCGGCTCCCGAGCTCTCGACGATGAGGTCAAGGGCCGTCAGCAGTCCCGCCGCCTCCATCTCCATCAGCTGCTGGTCCACGCGAAGCAGCGGCTCGCATTCCGCGCCGTTGATAATAACGATGTCGGCCTGGGCCCCCAGCTTAACGTGGGTCGGAAAGCCGGCGCCGCCGGCTCCCACTATCCCCGCCTCTAAAACTGAATTTATCAGTTTATCGTTCATAACTATTTCATCCTAACGGATGTCCATGCCTCCGACCAGTACGCACCTTCTCCTGCGCGCGAAGGTCTTAGCCGAGGTAAGCCCCTCTCCCGTTGGTCCGGCGATCGTGAAGGTCGTATGGCCCATGCCGCCGACGCCTATACCGGCATACGAGGGGCCGTTTTTGACAAATATCGTCGTCTGGATGAGCTTGGCCATTTTTGTAAGGCTGTCGACGTTCCGCGAGTGCATCATCGCCGTATGACGGTTACCGTGTTCGACGCGCACCGCCATCTCGATGGCCTCGTTGACATTGTCCGCGCGTACGATGGGGAGTATAGGCATCATCAGCTCGACCTGTACGAAGGGATGCTCCTCCCTGGTCTCCATGATGATGACCCGCGTATCCTCCGGCGCTTCGACGCCGGCCTTTTCGAGAATGTACTTTGCGCTCTTGCCGACAAATTCCGTCTTCGGAGATTTCCCATCCTTTGTGACAAGTTTGACAAGGCGTTCGATCACCGCGGGGTCTTTCACCTCGAAGGCGCCGTTTTTCTTCATATTGAAGATAAGGTAATCGGCCGCCGAATCGACGACGATGACCTCCTTCTCCGCGATGCAGGGAAGGTTGTTGTCGAACGAGCAGCCGTCGACGATGTCCTTGGCCGCCTTTTCGATATTCGCGCTCTCGTCGACTACCGCTGGGGGATTGCCCGCGCCCGCGCCGATCGCCTTTTTGCCGCTCGAGAGTACGGTCTTGACGATCGCCGGTCCGCCGGTGGCGACAAGCATCCTCACCTTTGGATGGGCCATCATCAGGTTAGTGTTCTCGATCGAGGGCTCGGAGACGGTGACGATGAGGTTCGCCGGCGCGCCGGCCGCGGCGAGTGCCCTGTTCAGCTCGCTTACGAGCCAGAGCGAGACCTTTTTCGCCCTTGGATGCGGGCTGAATACGACGGTGTTGCCGGCAGCGAGCATGCCGATAGAGTTGCAGATGATCGTCTCCGTCGGGTTGGTCGTCGGGGTAATCGCACCGATGACGCCAAAGGGCGAATACTCAACGATCGTCAGGCCGTCGTCACCCGTGATGGCGTCCGTCGTGAGATCTTCGATACCGGGCGTCTTCGTCGCCGCGAGGCGGTTCTTGACAAGCTTGTGCTCGTAATTCCCCATGCCCGTCTCCTCTATCGTGGAGAGCGACATAAATTTAAGGTTCTCTTCGTTGAGGACAGTCTCGCGTATGGCCTCGACAAAACGTGCCCTGTCGGCCATCGAGCAGTCGAGGTATCTGCGCTGCGCCGCCGCGGCCGCCTCAATGGCGTCGTTCATATCGGCGAATATTCCGCAGCTGCCGGCGGCGTTATTCTCGCTTTCGTCGATCTTCCGCATTACTCCTTTTACTATGCCCTCAATAAGAGCGGCGTCTATGTTCATTGGTCAATACCCCCAGTCCTATAGTTCATCGCGCTCAGCGCTATCTCCATATCTTCGTCCACGGTGCCGCCGGAAACTCCGATGGCCCCGACGACTCGCCCGTCGTATTTATAAGGAAATCCTCCGCCGAAGATGACTATTCTGTTTTGATTCGTGTTCTGCACCCCATAGAGAAACTTCCCGGGCTGCGATACCTCGCCGAGCTCATGGGTAGCCATTTTCAGGGAGGCCGCCGTATAGGCCTTGTTGAGCGCGATATCGATGCTGGCGAGCAGGGAGTCTTCCATCCTGTGCAGCAGCACCGGATTGCCTCCCATATCCACCGCGGCGAATACTATGGGCACACCCATCTCCTTCGCCCTTTTTTCCGCCGCCGCTGCCATACGCTTCATATTTTCCAGAGTAAATGGCGCGTCGGTATTATTCGCCGCCGTCCGCAGCTCTTCTTTTACCATTTTTTCCACCTTCGCGCGGAGCTCGCACTCCGCCGCGACGGTCTCTTCATAGCGCGCAAGCGCGTAGACGGCGTCCGAGAGGCGGTTTACGTAACGTATGATCTCCTCGCGGAAGAATCTCTTTCCCGGCTGCAGCTCTTCATTGCACCTCGTCATCGCGCGTTCGGCGCGTCTGACGATGGTGCGGGCCACATGGAGGGCCGCCGAGGCGGGGTTCACTCCCGGAATAACGAAAGAGCGCTGTACGCCGGCAACTTCCGTGCATCTGTCGACGACGTTCTCAAGGAACTTGATATCGGCCTCACCGATCAGGTCCCTGAGTTTTTCAAACCCCTTCTCATCGCTCGCAAGTTCCGCGCCAAGCGCAAAGAGGCGTCCCTGTATCGCGTGTACGGTCTCTCTTACGTAATCAAGTTTGCTCTGGGAATAGGCAAGCCCCAGCATCGAACCGGCCTCGTCAATCGTCCCGTAGCATTCTACCCGGCCGTCCGCCTTGCTGACGCGGCTGCCGCCGACGAGGCTCGTCGTTCCCTTATCGCCCGTCTTGGTGTAAAGGTTCGCCATCTTTAGCCCACCTCTACGGTGTCGACGATACCGACGATGGCCTTATCCACGGGGGCGTTTTCGCTGAACACGCGCCGCGCGGAGCTGCCCTCAAGGACCAGCACAAGTTCGCCCGTACCGGCCCCGACCGAGTCTACCGCCACCTCGCATTTGCCTTCGCGTTCGAGATATTCGTTGACCCTTTCAACTATCAGCAGCTTCATTCCGACCAGAGCCGCGTTTTTGCTGGTAGAAACGACCGTTCCGATAACTCTTGCCAGATACATGGCTACACCTCTTTTTCTATCCTGACGCCGCGCTGGTAGGCCGCGTCATAGGCAAGCTGCGTCACAAGCGCATTTTTTGAGACCCTCAGCAGCGAACCGGCGGGAAGCGAGACGACCTCTCTTCTGCCGATCACCCTTTTTGCGCTGGAAAAGTCCGCCGCCCTCGCCCGCGGAGCCGTCGGTGACTGCGGTTCGATAAGCCTGATCGTCTTGAATGCCAGCGTATCGCAGCCGCAGAGCGCCGCGCCGAAATCCCTCAGTGTTTCGAGGTTGGCCGAGAGCTTAGCTTTAAGGGCCGGCGTCATGTTATAGCCCTTCGCGGCCCGCTCGGCGTTTTCCGGACAGCAGCCGTCCCTGGCGATGACGACGTTTTTGCCGCGCATCATGGAATTTGATATTATCCGCGCGGCCGGCGTGTCGGCGATACAGGCGGCGATCTTCGCCGCCGTGTTCACCGTCAGCGCAGGCACGATCACCGTGTAATAGGGCGCGGCCAGCAGTTCGGGCGCGCGGTCCAGCTGCTCCTCCTGGTAAAACACGCCGGGGGCCAGAACTGTGCGCAGCGTATCCACATTAAGCAGCTTCGATGCGCTCTTTGAGAGAAAAAGGTCAAAGGTGAAACCCGCCTGCTGAAGCTGCTGCATGCTGACGAGCGCAGGGACGAACCCGATCAGCGAACCGGTATATACGACAAGCGCCTTTTTCTGCACGCTTATCAGCTTTTCCGCGACCCGGCGCACCACCTCGGCGACCAGAGCCTCTTCGGCGTTTTCAAGCAGTTTTTCTTCTCTCACAGTATCACCCGCCTTTATGCGTTCATCGCTATCCCGAGCGGCGTCACCAGCAGCGGGGCCGCCGGTTTCACCGTGGGGATGCCGATCCGTTTTTCAAAAATTCCTTCAAATTCCTTAAAACAGCAGGCTCCGCCGACGACATAGATCGTCTCCACCTGATGTCCCCTTATGGCTCCCGCCACAATCGAGGCCATCTTTTCGACGACAGGCCTGATGACCGGAAATACGCTGGATTCCTGGGCGGGGTCCTTCTTGAGGCATTCGGCCTCTTCAGTCGTCGTCCGGTGGAAGCCTGCGAGCACCAGCGTCATGTGCGTTCCGCCGGTCGGTTCGTCGGCGGTGAGCACAACCTCGCCGTTACGGATGACGCTGATGCCAGTCGTGCCTCCGCCGACGTCCACCACCGCGCCCTCTTTTATTCCCAGCACGGTGGCGGCCGCCGTCGGTTCGTCGATTATCGCCGTAAGCTCGAAATCAACCGCCTCCACCACGTTGCCGATGGCCTTGGTGTTGCCCGGTGAGATTCCGGGAGGGATCGCGCAGGCCGCTTTGGTCAGCCGGACTCCGAGCTTCTCCTCAAGCCTCGCCTTCATCGAGCGCACGGTACGGATGGCTCCGACGTAATCAACCACGATGCCGTCGCGTACTACGCATGACGGCGTGCTGACGCCGGCCACCGGACAACCCGCGGAATCAGTGACGGAGACAAGGATGTTCGCCGTGCCAAGGTCCACTCCGACCTTGAGCTCACCCTCCCACGGATTTACCGCTTCTTCTTCCACAAGGCGCGCGAATTCGCGCAGCGTCTTATTAGGAATTGTGAGGTCCGCCGCCATCACTGCTTGGCCCGTCCTACTATCCTGACAAGGTCGCCGTTTTTAGCGCCGACGGCGTTTGCCTCGTCCGTGTCAATGTGCATCTCCAGCGCGTATTTGTCGCTGACGCGCAGCAGAACGTTGTGTAATACCGCCGAACGCTCCGGCGAACCCACCTCTACGTCCACAATCTCTTTGTCCTTAAAGCCGTAAACGGCGGCCTCTTTATCAGACATATGGATATGTCTCAGGGCGGCGATGACGCTGCCATCTTTTATGACGGAGCCGCGCGGGCCGATTATCTCGATCCCCGGCGTACCGGCGATTTTACCTGATTCGCGTACCGGCGGTCTGAGCCCCAGCGTGAAACCGTCTGAAAGCGATATTTCAACCTGCGTCTCGGGGCGCAGAGGACCGAGCACGCGGACTTTGCCGATCTGCCCCTTCGGACCCTTGATGGTTACGGTCTCCTCCGAGGCATACTGCCCCGGCTGTCCGAGATCCTTTTTATGCGTCAGCTCGCAGCCTTTGCCGAAGAGGGCGTCCATATCCCCGCGGTCAAGATGTATGTGACGGTTTGAGACGCCCAAGGGTATTCCCGGCCCCTTTGCAAGTTCCTCCAAAACCAGCCGCGTGACCAGTTTTATCAGATTTTCTCTGCTTTCCGCGCTCTCGGCTGCCATAACGGTATCTTCTTAAAGAGCCTTCGGAAGAAACTTCTCGACGTCCGCATGAGGACGCGGAATGACGTGCTGGGAGATAATCTCTCCGACCTTCTCCGCCGCGCAGGCGCCCGCGTCCACCGCCGCCTTGACAGCGCCCACGTCGCCGCGGACCATGACGGTCACGAGTCCCGAACCTATCTTTTCATATCCGATGAGCACGACGTTTGCCGATTTTGTCATCGCGTCGGCCGCCTCGATGGCGCCGACCAGTCCCTTTGTCTCGATCATTCCCAGTGCTTCACTCATTTAGAAAACCTCCTGTTCGCTTTTACTGCTTTTTAATATTGTTCTGCCGTTTGACTCTTGGCTGCGCGGCCTTTTTCTCTTCGTTCGGGGCCTCGGCCGCGGATGCTTCCGGCGCTGCCGGCGGCTCCTCGGCGGATTCCGCCTCGGGCTCTTCCGCCTGTGCCGGGATACCGGCGCCCACTGTATCGGCGTTGCGCACCATCGTCTCCAGATATGAGCTCGGACGCGCTATCACCCTTGTGCCGACCACCCTGCCGACCTTGGCCGCCGCGGCTTTGGCGGCGGAGACGGCGGCGTTTACCGCGCCGACATCGCCCTCGACCTTGACGGTCGCCATGCCGCTGCCCCTCGCAAGTTCATAGCCTACAAGGGTAACATTTGCGGACTTCACGGCGGCGTCGGCGGCCTCAACGGCGGCGACTAACCCTACGGTCTCGATCAGCCCTAAACTCATCAGGTGTGCCATTACTTCACCACCTTATCAACAATGCTTTCCGTAATTTTCAGCGGAAGCTTTTTCACAAGCCGTCCCGCGTTTGTTCCGATTACACGAATCTCTTCGCTGTCGGAAGCGGCGGCGGTCTTAAAGAGCGGCCTATCTCTGTCAAGTTTCGCATAGTGCAGAGCCACCGTTCCGGCGTCTATGCCGATGCCGACCTCCATCTGCGAGGCGCGCGCCGCGTTCCAGGCAAGGCCGCAGGCATCATCTTCCGAAGAATCGGCGACCGCCTCGTAGGGTATCCCCTCCTCTTCAAGGCCAAAGCCTATCTGACGGAGCAGGGCGGCGCTGCGCGGCCCTTCATGGAAGAATATCTTCACCGTGGGACGCTCCTGCTCAACGTACATCGCGCTACCCCTCCTGCGCCGCGGAGAGAACAAGCCCCGTAGCGACGGCGTTGCGCGGTCCGCAGCAGCCGCGGATGTTTCCGCGCCCCGCGACTACCCGGTACTGAGAGAGCGCGTCGGTGACGAGCTGCGGCACCTCGAAGTCAAGCGCCGAACCGCCGACGAGCACGACAAACTGAATGTCGCGCACGTTTCCGGTGGGGCTGACCCTCTCCAGCGCACGCAGGGCGTTTGTCACAAAGACCTTCTCCTTAGCCTGGCGGCGTATGAGGCGGATCTTTTCTATCGACTGTTCGCCCTCGAGCGGCAGCATTTCGCCGTTTTTGAGGATGACGACCTTAGCGAAGATATGCGGCGGCAGCGGCTCGTTGAAAAATTCGGCCGTGCCGTTTTCATGGCGGATGTGGAAGAGGCTCTCGACCTTCGCAAGAGAATATTTCTTGACGTCCTCCGCCGTTTCAAAGCTGTCAAGCCCCATCTCGGACTGGATCAGAAGCGTCACCATGTTACCGGCGCCCGCGAGGTGTATCGAATGTATCACGCCCTCTTTGCTGATTATCGAGGCGTCCGTCGAACCGGCCCCCATGTCTAATATCGCCAGGGGCTTCGACGAGCCGGGGGTGGTCAAAGCGCCGAGAATCGCCATATCGGCCTCAACGCCGCCGACCCTCACGGGTACGCCGATCTTCTCGGAGAACTCGCGGGCGATCGCCTCCATCTGCAGACGGTCGGCCTTGACCATCGCCGCGATGCCGACGGCGTTTTCCTGCGAAAATTCATTCGCGAGGCCGCCGCGCACCCTCTGCGGCGTAAAGGTATCGACGGCGAGAAGGTCCTGTATCTTGATCTCGCGCGTATGCTGCCCGGTAAGGTTCGCCATTACGAGGCGCACCTTCTCAAGCATGCCGCCGGCGTTTGTGCCGGGTTCGCCGCGTACATCCTCCACCGCGGGTATCGCGCGGACGCCGTTCATGATTTTTTCGGCGCCGTCGTCCACGTCGACCTTGACGGTCTTGCCGCCGCCGGTGATCTCGATGAAGCCGGCGGGGATACGGCGCTCTTTTACGTCGCCCTCCGGCGTTTTGATGACCACCGCGGAGCGGTTGCCGATGAGGGCGCGGGCGATCGGGACGACCTGCCGCGTCTCGTCGGGAGTGAGGTCGAAGAGCGTCGCGATCCCGTACGGATTTGATAGAACCTCAACGACGCCGCCGGTGGCCGCAACCTCCACCGCCGCCGGCATGCCGAGGGGGACCTTGTCTATCAGTCCCACCTCGTCGACGATAGGCATCTTCGTCTCAAGGCGGTTGTTTATCAGCACCCCGTCGTCGCGCTGCGCGATCGCGGCGCTGATCCTGCCTCCGCGGCGGCGGTAGGCGTTGAGCGCCTTCGCGGCGTATTCAAAATCGACCGACGCCGGGATGACCGCTATATAAGTATCCTCCGAGGCGCTCTTGGAAATGAGTTCCTCTATATTTACGGTGATCCCCTTCCCCACGCCGAGGCCTCCCGGCGTCGCGGGGTTGTGTCCGATCATCGTCGATTCCGTGATGATCGTTTCGGTGATCGTCTCCATCGCGACATCCCCTATGACGGGCGCTGCCTCGTTGAGGCGTACCTCTGTCAGATCCTCTATGGAAACACCAGCCTCTTCCAAAGCGCAGGTCAGAGAATGAAAGACGCCGTTGATGTTCTGGCGGGTACCTTTAATACCGGTCGTCGGCACGGTCGCGCCGCCGAGGAACTCCGCCTTTCCATCCGCTATCTTTGCTAACGCCGTCTCTGTCGTTGCGTTGCCGATGTCTATACCTGCGACTATTTTCATAGGGGTCTCCTTTCAGAAATACCTTTAATCCTTCTTGAGACGACCTCTTGCCTCGTAGACCGCGGCGGCCTCTCTCACAAGTCCGCCGGATATCTTCGCGTTGTATTTCGTCTCAAGTTCCTCGGCGATGGCAAGCAGCTCGGCCTTCGTCGAACGGTAGGGACGGAGCGCGTTGTATATCTCAAGGAGCCGGTCGTCGCCGACGGCGATAAGCTCGGCGGCGCGGCGCATGTTGTTCGCAAACGCGCCGCGGCCCACGGATTCGGCGACCTGGGCCTGCATCTCCAGAGTCTCGGGGGAGATGCGCATATCGTCCGAGGTGACGTTTCCGGCGAGCAGGCCGGCCTTCGTCATATCGGTGAATTTCTTGCCCGTCGGGCTCTGAAGTTTATCCGCCGATTTCTCGCTGAGCGGATAATTCGCGGCGGTCATCCTGCCTCCTGCGGAGACGGAGGGCGCGGGTTTCCCCTCGGCCTTCATGGCCTCCATGACCTTTTCTACTATCAGTTTCATCATAAGTTCCTGATCCATTACTCTGCCTCCTTACTTAAACGAAACAGCAATGCTCTGCGGCTTCTTGTTGTTGTCGACGTGCTCCGTCTCCTTGATGTGGAGCAGGGCGGCGATAGCCTGGTAGGCAGGGCGCGCCATCTGGTCGTTTCTTACGGGAACAGGAGTTGGCGCCTCGCCCTTCGCATACTTCGCGGCGTTTTTGCCTATCTGGCGATAGGTCGCGAGGTCGATAAGCGGAGCCTGAGAGAAGAGCTCAAGGTTGCTGAGCGGAGGAAGGTTCTTCTGATGGATAACGGTCGTTCCCTTCGACTGGATGCCGATACCGATGCCGGAGCCGCTGTACTCGGCCGCATCATGGGCGATGAAGGAGACGTCCGACGTGCGGTAGACTTTGATCACGCGCCACTTCATCCCCTCTTCCTCAATGCCGGCGAGTATCTCGCGCAGCACCTTGTCATGGGGGATGCCGAGGATCGTCTTTGTCTGGTAGACGCCGAATGCGGGGGCCAGGCCGACGACCACTTCGTCGGAGGCGGCGCCCTTAGGCGCTTCGCCCGTCTCGCGGAGCTCCAGTTTGCTTACCTCGTCGGTGATAACGGGCTTATTATCAGCAGCCGCCCTCTTCTCTTCCTGTGCCGTAACTTCGGCGATTACCTCTTCTATAAAGGAGCGCAGTACCTTTTCGTCAAAAGTCATCTCGTATCACCTCTTTTAGATATCTTCCGGCCTAATTGCCTGGCTGATATTTTTGATCTCGTCCCAGCGTTCGTCCGAGATCTGGTATCCGGTCATCGGGCCGTGGTAATCGTTAGGTTCATTGACTGCGCTTATGACATGGAAGTTCTCGTCAAGAATCGCGGAGGTGTGGAGATAGTCGCCTGCGACGCGCTGCTTGAGCATTCCGAACACGCCCTCGGCGACGTCGGGGAAGCCGGCCTTTTCAAGGGCCTTCACGAAGTCAATGCCAGTGACCTTGCGCGCCATCATCTCTTCGATAGCCTTGAGGTCCTCGTTGACATTACGGTCCGGCATGTCCTTGCTTCCGTTGGCGTATGTCGCGGCCTCGACCTCTTCGTCGGTGATCGCTGGGAGTCCTAGTTCACGGAACACTCCCTGCAGGGCGCGGGCTGCCTTGTTGCGGATACGGATAACGTCCTCTTCCTTAACGGGCTGAAGTCCGCCGTCGATCCTCATGTCGCGCTGGATGATGTTCCAGTCATCGAAGTCCTCGGCGTCCCAGTTCGAACCGGCGAACATATTGTCGTAGTTCGGCGTCGCGCTGTAGCCGGAGCAGACGAAGTCCGTGCCGGAGAAGAACTGCGGAACCGAGCGGGCGACGCGGCGGAGGTCCGAATGCGTGAAGGTCTGGTCGTTCGACGAGGTACACTCAAGGTCGAGCAGCATCGCGATGAGGTTCTCCGCGGCTACCGCGCGGATGCCTCCCGGCACGCCGGCGGGAACGCCGATGCAGGATACGGAGCCGTTCTGGGTTCCCTGCACGCCTGCGCCCTTGGTGATCGCGAGGCAGCGGGCCTCAAGGTAAAGCATCGATTTGCCCTCGGCATATCCCATCTGTACCTCTGATCCGGTACCCGAGGTGAAACGCATCTTGAGTCCGCGCGAGGCGTAGCAGGAGGCCAGGAAGGCCTTCGAATAGGGAGTGTCGTCGCCGTCCATAAAGACGGGTTCCGTACCGTAGACGGAGATCGTCTCAGCGTATGTCGTAAAGCCGCGCATACCTAGCTGGAGCTCCGTGGCCTCTTCAAGCGCACACTGGGTGAGTATCCCCTGGCGTCCGGTCTGGGCGCCGATGAGCAGCGACATCGCGTTGAAGGGGGCATATCTGGCGATACCGACCGTCGTCTCCATTTCGTCGAATCCGCGGATGGCCGCCTCAGCGGCGTCAGCGGCGATCTGTATCGGGTTGTCTTTGACATTCGTCACATGGCACTGGTTGCTCGGCATCTTGCGCGCGCGCATCTTCGTCATCGCCATCATGATCTCCACGATGGTCAGCTTATTGACGACGTCGACGAGTTTCGCGGGCGTAATGCAGAGGGTCATGTCGAGTATCTCCTTGCGGGAGACGTTTATATCTATCAGTTTTCTGGCTATTTCAAGCGAATCCATCGCCATAACGCGCTCGGCGCCGTCAAGCCTGATCGCGTGGTCGGCGATAAAGGTGTCGAGCATGTCGAACTCCGCTCTTGATTTTCCGTCCAGCTCCGTGACCACACCGTTCTCTATCTTGATGCTCGGCTTCGGGTCAAAGGGGCTGTTCATGGCGATCAATCCGACTTCCGGCCACTCCTGTACAAATCCGTCTTTATTTACAGGACGCGCCGCAAGGGCTTCAAAGCGTTTTGATTTCATAAGTCACCATCTCCTTCTTTAGATGATGTAAGGCTGGGTCGTTGATTTGAGCTCCGTCGCGGGGTCCAGAGTGACCAGTACCTGCTTGCCTACTTCGCGGGCGGCGATGATCGCCTGCTTGACGGCGCCAGAATCACCGCTGAAGGTAAGGATGACTTCGTTCGAGAAGCTCGTCCCGCCGTTTGCCGGTGAGGAATATCCGATGACGTCCACCGTCGCCGCCTTGACGGCCGTATCGCCGAGAAGGACGCCGATTGCCGCGGGAGCGCCGACGGTAATGCCGAAGGCTTTGCCTATCGGAGCGCCGAATGCCTTGTTGAGGGCGTAGCTCGCACGCGCCGTATACTGGAACTCAAGGTGCCCGGCGTTGTTGCCGTAGACGTCGCCGAAGGTGCGGTCAAGCTCTCTGAGGGCGACCTCTACCGCTCTTCTAACATCAGAAACATCTTCGGCTCCGAAAATAATGAGGGAACCGTGACCGGCGCCGCCCTCTGTATCACGGGGGAGTTCAATCTTAAGTATTTCACTGTTCGTCGCCTTAACCGCCTCGTCGGCTGCGAAGATATGCGGGCCGGCTCCGGTACGGCCGCCGAGGATGCCGATCGAACGGAACTTCTTGTCAATGCCCATCTTCTCGTGCATCTGGTGGTCCACGTTGGCGATCACCAGGCCGATCGTGTGGCCGATCGCCGTGCCGACAAATTCCGTGAGGCCGCATCCGGCTTCGCAGCAGCAGTCCTCAACCGCTTTGGCCGCAGCTTCCGGCTTGGCCGTCTCAATATTTCCGAGCTTTTTCGTAAGTTCGTCCATGATCTTGTTGACCAGTTCGTCTTTCATATTCTCGTTACCTCCGTTATCTTCTCTTAATTAATTGTGATGGGGCTGCAGCTATTCCTGCGCGGGAAGGATCTTTTCCACATCTGTGTGAGGACGCGGAATGACATGCTGGGATACGATCTCTCCGACCTTCTCCGCCGCGCATGCGCCTGCGTCCACCGCGGCCTTCACCGCGCCAACGTCACCTCTGACCATCACCGTTACAAGGCCGGAGCCGATCTTTTCGTACCCGACCAGGGATACGTTCGCTGACTTCACCATCGCGTCCGCCGCTTCGATGGCGCCGACAAGTCCGCGGGTTTCAACCATACCAAGAGCTTCTTTCTGCATGTTTGTCCTCCTCATCATATTGAAGATCTATTGAGTTTCATGCCTGTGGCCCTTATTATTAAATATGAAGGTTTTTTATGCTCAGCGCTTTTTTATGCTTCTAGGGGATTTTTTTATGGAATTTTCAGAATAAATACGGGGGTCAATGCTACGTATTGTCGCATTGACCCCCGTATTTAAAAATGTGTATCATAAATTTTTGACTGCCGGCTTAACAGGTTAAAGCGAAGATATATCAGAATGACAAAAATCTACCCGCCGCTCTTTTTATCTGCGATGAAACGCTGCCGGTATTCCGTCGGGGAGAGGCCGACCTTCTTTTTAAAGACCTTGCTGAAGTAATTCGTCTCGTTGTATGAAAGTTCACAGGCGATGTTTATCACCGGCATATCCGTGTTCTGAAGCATATCTTTCGCTATCTCGATCCGCCTGTCCGTAACATAGACGATAAAATTGGTCCCCATCGCCTTTTTGAAAACTTTACTGAAATAGCTGGGGCTCATGTTGATATGCTCGGCCGCCGAATCAAGGGTGATGCCGTTCTTGATGTTGAGCTCTATATAGTTGAGCACTTTTTTGAGTTCGTCTCCAGTGTTGAGCTGGAACTTTTCCAGCTCGACGAAGATGAAATCTATCATCTCCTCGATGATCTCCGAGGATTCAAAGCGCCGGACCTGGATATTGTAATTCGTAAAGAAGCGCTCAAGGCAGCTCTCCAGCTTCTTTTGCAGCTCCTCATTACCATACCACCGGCCAATCTCCGAGATGCCGCGCGCAAAATTTATAATGCCGCTTCTGATGTTTTTCGCGCTGTGGTCGGAATAGATGAGTCCAAGATATTCCTTGGCGATGTTTTTAGATTTTTTATAGTCACATTCGTGGATGCAGTTTTCCAATAACTTGAGATAGCGGACAAAGTCCTCCTCATCCGCCGCGGCCGCCTCTTTTTTCACGGGCGCGCCCTTGCGGCTCTGCGCTATAACGTTCTCCACGAGAGATATGAGCTGCTCGCGGCGGTAGGGCTTCAAAAGGTAGCCGTCGGCGTTGAAGCGGGTCGCCATCCGCGCGATACGCTCCTCCCTCTTTACCGAGGTAAGTATCAGTGAAATGCTCACGTTCACGTTGCGCGCGCTGTGGACCAGCACCTCGGCGAAATCGGAATAGATGGAATAATAGGGGATGTTGACGATCAGGAGGTCTATATCGCCATTTTTGACGAGCTCCGCGGCCTCGGGACCCTCTGCCGCCGAAAGCAGCTCAACAGACGACGAAAACTTTTTTTCAAGTACGTCATGCATCATCCGTCTATCAATCGCGCTGCTGTCAACCACGAGAATCCTGTACATTTCAGCACCTCCGCCTCTGCGCCTGAAAACCTGATCCTCCTTTTATTTTACCATGCCGCCGCTTGAAAGCGGCAGCCTCACACGGAGATTGCCGCCGACGTAATCGCCTTCGGCCTTTTGGAGAAATATGCCGTACGCCTCGCCGAAGAGGCCTTTGATACGGCGGTTGAGCGTTGAAAGGACGACCTTTCCGCTCTGCGTCTCCTCCAGCTCTTCAAGGGAGAGGGCTAGCTTCATCTGCTCGTCGTCAAAGGGGAGGCCGCGGCTCTCTATCTCAAGCAAAAATGCGCCCTCAGACTCCTTGCCGGTGACTGTTATCTTGACCAGGTCTTTGACGTCAGGGTTATATTTAAAGACATTTTCCAATACTGCGTGGAGCAGCATAAAAGGGCAGGGAACGCTGTAATATTTCGTAGGTACGGAGATAGCGCAGTCAAAGTGGCCGTCCAGCCTGCGCCGCTGTATCGCGGCAAAACAGTTAAGATACTTGAGCTCCTCCTCAAGAGAGACAAAACGGTTATGGCTGTTATCGGAGAGATAGCGCATCATGTCGGAGAAATCACAGACGGTGTTCTCAGTCTCCACAGCATTCTCCTTATAGGCGAGTTTGGAGATGATGTTAAGGATATAAAAGATAAAATCGAGGCCGTAGCGGTTCTGAAAGTCCAGGAAACGCCTCACCTTCAGCGCCTCCTCAAGCGAAATACGCCTGCTCTTCTCCTCGTCGAGCTCCTGTTGTTTTCTGTCAAGCTCCTCCGTCATCATATTTTTATATTCCTCATCGATCATATACTGCAGCATCTTCTGCATCAGCTTCGCGACCGATTTTATCTTGCTGAAGGGGACGACGTTGATCTTTTCATAATCGGCGACGGTATCCGGGTCGTCATGCCACTCGGTCGTCGGCTTTGTGATCTCTTCGAGACCCGCCTCCGCCTCATCCGAAGGCGGTATCTTCACCTGCCCGCAGAGAACCGCCCCCATGAAGCTGCCCTTCAAAAAGAGAGGAACGGCAAAATCGACGAGCGACGAATGGCAGTGATAAAAATAGGGTTTGCCGGTGATCGTGGCGTTCAGCCCCCCGTGGGCGTCACAGCGGAAACAGCGCTGGCGGAAGGTCTCGTCGGAACGCATCCTCTTGCAAAAGTCTGTGAAGCCGCTCATGCTGGTGATTGGATGCCCGCGATAATCAACTGAGACAAAAGATATGCCTGTAGCCTCGGCAAACTCATCCTGGATACTTTGAAGAACCTCTATCTTGATGATGTTTCTGATATCTCTTATCCCATCCATATCGGCAGCCTCCTCAGACTTTAATTACAGACGCCAGGCGGCGTTTCCCGCATAAAACCATCTGAACCTCAGACGAGCAGTTTGCCGCTGTAGGCGGTCCTGAATATAGACCTTATCTCGTCAGGGCGGAAGGGGACCGGTGCCGTCGCCATACAGCCGTCAGCCATCGCGGCCTCGGTCATGGCGTCAAGTTCCCCCTCAAATATCTTCTTATCCACTCCCGCTTCATGGAACGAGGCCGGGATGTTAAGCTTTCTGATCAAATTTCTGGTGGCGCGTATCGCAGCAAGCGCACTCTGGCGCACGCCGTTGGAATCAAGATTCAGCACCGCCGCCATCTGCGCGTAACGCGCCGCGGCCGGCGTAAGCGACGTGTGACAGCCGGCGGTAAAGCTCATTACGTAGGGCAGCAGGATCGCGTTCGCCCTGCCGTGCGGCAGATGGAGCTTCGCGCCCGCCGCATGCGCAAGTGAATGGTTCGCCCCAAGCCCCGCGTTGCTGAATGCCACACCTGCCATCGTCGCGGCATTATGCACCGCCTGGCGGGCTTCAATATTATGCGGCTCCGAATAGGCGGTCAGCAGATTCTTAAAAATCAGCTTCATCGCCTTCTCCGCCATCGCGTCCGAAAAGTCGTTCGCCCCTGTTGACAGAAAGGCCTCTATCGCGTGCGTCAGCGCGTCCACACCCGTATCGGCGGTGACCGGAGGCGGAACGCTCTCCACCAGGGCGGCATCCAAAACGGCAAAATCCGGCAGCAGGCTGTCGTCAGCCAAAGGATACTTCATATTCCTCTCTCTGTCGGTGATAACGGCGTAGCGGCTCACCTCTGAACCTGTGCCGCTAGTCGTCGGGATCACGACAAATACCGCCCTATTGTTAATAATACCACCCGAAATATGCGAGATCGACTTCGCGGCGTCTATCGCGGAGCCGCCGCCAAAGGCGACAATCGTGTCGGCTCCAAAGGCAGTCAGCCTCTTTATACCTTCGGCTACCGTCTCCATATCGGGGTCGGGGCTGACGTCGGAAAATATCTCATATTCCACCCCAATTTTATTAAAAAAACAGCTTACATAGGAGACTTTTCCGCTCTCGTGCATAAATTTATCTGTAACGATAAACGCCTTTTTCGTCCCGGAAAGGACCTCTTCCAAAGAAGAGGCTCCCATATATATCGTTGGCCCTAAGCAAAACTTACGCATCAATGTTCTCCTTGCCTGATAAAAGTTTACAAACAGCGCCGATAATACGGCTGCTTTCATTATAGGCAATTCGAATTGATTTTTCGGGTCATTGTTTGTCCAAATTATGACAAAAAATTACAGTATTATTTTATCCCAGGCAGATATTGATGGCAATAGGCAGTAAGTTAAGATTTACTGAGCATATGTTAAGATTATTATCAGGACATAGAAACTTTTTTTGGACAAGTTATGAATATTTCGAAATAACTTCAGAGCTCCAGGAGATCAGCAGCTCGGAAGCGGCACGGAACTCCGCTGAGCCCAGCCCGTCGGATTGAAGATACGTCCATAATTCAAGCACGGCAAGGTCACCGCCCTCCAACAGGCTGACAAGTTCGGTCCGTTTTTTTACATAGTGGCCGCTCTCGCAGAAATACTTCGCGCGCAGCACAAAGAAGGCGGATTTATAGAGTGAGACGAGGATATCGGCGCTCTTTTCATAGAGATAGTTGTGACAGCCGCCGTGATATATCGCGCAGGCTCCGTCGCGCACGGCTCCGGCCGCCGCCCCTTCATCAAAAAGACGGCTGAGCGGCCCCAGGGAGCCGTATAAAGGCACCGTATCAAAATAGAGGATAAACAGCTCGGAGGGCGTCCAGGAGAGCAGCTCCCTCTCCCCTGAGATAAAGCCGCAGGCCAGTTCGCCGTGCGGCATCCCGTCCAGCACCGCGCGGTAGCTGTCAAGGTCAGAGACTGAGAGAGACTTTAAAATCACCACGATGTCAATGTCACTGTCCGGCGCAGCCTCTCCGCGGCCATAACTGCCCTGAAGGCCCGCGAAGAGAAGCCTCTCTCCGTAAATGCCGCGTAGTCTTTCCGTTAAATCAGAACTCCACTTTTCAATATCAATGGCCATCCGGTCGCCCCTCCATCTTGACAATTCATAGGTATTCACAGTCAACAAAAAACGCAGTTGCCCCTAAAGGTAACTGCGTTATGCCTTAAAAAATTGGCAGTCCCAAGGGGATTCGAACCCCTGCCGTCGCCGTGAAAGGGCGATGTCCTAGACCTCTAGACGATGGGACCGTCAAAATGGTGAGCCGTCCGGGACTTGAACCCGGGACACCCGGATTAAAAGTCCGGTGCTCTGCCAACTGAGCTAACGGCTCGCTCAAGTATCACGAGGAGATATTATACAGCATTTTAGGATTTCGTCAATATATCTCCCGAAAAAAGTTCCGGCGTTGTTAATTGCAAAAGTAACCGCGTCCCCCAAGTGATATAAGCATCGTAATAACTTCTGCAAAAAAGATAAGAGAACGCCAGTCGCATTAACTTTTGCAAAGGAGTTCTGGCATTTTAAATTTGTTTTTACGCTGTACAGCCAATAGCTTTAGAGGTCTCGGTTACTTTTGCTATTCACCAAAGATTCCGCCGCAGTCATAAGGCCGGAGCGGAATCTGATAATCCATTTCCTTTATGGAAAACTCTAAATCCGTCAAGGCTCAGGGACACGGATCTGCCGGCGGCTTTAGGCAGCGTCCGTCGGCACAGTCGAGCGCTCCGAGTTTTTCCGCAAGCCAAGCTCCCGCGGGGTGCGCGCCCATTCCAAGCCAGGTGGCGGTCTGCAGGTGAAGGCACTTTACCGCCTGCCGCGCCTCCCGCCAGTTTATGCCGCCCACGCCGGATTCGGTGAGCACACGCCTCATCCCCTCGTTCATTTCGGAGAGCGCGGAAGATTTACCCCCGCCGATGAGGACGAGACGCAGCGCCGCGTAATCCCGGTGCATCTTCTCCACCGCCGCCGCAGGCATGGCGGCAAAGAGCGCCTCCAGCTCCGAGATTCTCTGCTCCGATTCAAGCTCGCCGCAGCGGTGGTCAAGAAAGGGGCAGGTGAGCCAAAATATCGTCGGAAAGGGGACTCCGGAGGCGGAGACGGGCGAAGACACTATGATCTGCGGGCAGCCGTGGCGGCAGCGCCTCGCCGCGGCGATCACCGCGGAGGCGTCAAATTTCCGGCCGCGCATCTGCCTGCGCAGAACGGAGACGTCTTTCTCACCAATCTCCGTCCAAAAGGCCGGAAGAGTATACTCTTCCGGCCCCGTCTTTTCTATGGGTTGACCTGTCACGTTACTTCTTACCAGCGGTACCGCTGCCGCCCGCGCGGCGTTTGGTTCCGCGGGGGTCTTTGCATTTGCTGTTCAGGTCGGCGATCTTTTCGTCACTGAATTTAAGGAAGTTTGTCAGCTTTTTTTCAAAATCCTCTTCACGATGAACGGGCGGGCGGACCTCTCTTACCTGCAGAGCTTTGATCGACAGGTCTATACGGCCTTTATCGTCGATCTTTATGACCTTTGCCGTGATGTTCTTACCCTGTTCAAGAACATCTTCTACCTTTTTCACATAGTTGTGGGAGAGCTCCGAGATATGTACCATGGCCTTCTGGCCTGATTCAAGTCTTACAAAGGCTCCGTATGGCGCGACATGTTCTACCGTGCCGCTTACTGTTTCTCCCACGCTTACCGCCGGTGCTGCTGCAGCCGCCTTCTCTGCCATCTGTGGTTTCTGACCTCCAAAATTTGTTTTAAAAGACAACGATATATTATAAGCCTCTGAAAGGCTATAAAGGGAATTGTACCATATCTTTCAATATTAGTATTGCAAAAGGATTATTTCAGCGCTCTTTCAATAGCTTCGGCGACACGCTCTGACTGAAGCGGTTTGATGAAAAAGTCAGACGCTCCCGCGCGGATCGCCTCTATCACCTGGTTTTGCTGGTTCATTGCGCTGACCATCACCACCTTAGCCTTTGGGTGATCGTGCTTGATCGCCTTAAGCGCAGCAATCCCGTCCATCTCCGGCATGGCGATATCAAGGGTCACAATGTCCGGGCGAAGCTCATTGTACATGCGAACCGCCTCTTTGCCGTTCTCCGCTTCGCCTACGACGCTGTATCCGTCTCTTATGAGCATGTCCTTAAGAATCATACGCATGTGTGTGGAATCTTCCGCTATCAGCACTGTCGCCTTCATCTTTGCCGCTCCTTTCGCTTATCTGGCCGCGATGCCAAGCTCCTCAAGAAAGAGGGGGCTCAGGACCTTGATGTAGGTACCCTTCATTCCAAGACTTCTGCTCTCTATTATACCCGCACTTCCCAATTTTCTCAGCGCATTTACGATAACGCTTCTGGTAACTCCGACTCGGTCGGCGACTTTGCTCGCGACGACGACGCCCTCGGGGCCGCCGAGATCTTCGATGATGTGACGGACGGACTCGACCTCCGAGTAGGAGAGGGCGCGCATGGCCATCTGGACGACAAGGCGTTCGCGGCCGCGCTCTTCTATCGATTTGCCCCGATCGTTGAGGATCTCAAGGCCGACGACGGTCGAAAGGTATTCTGCGAGCACCAGGTCACGGGTGTCAAACTGGCAGCCGAAGCGGGCGAGGATAAGGGTGCCGAGCCTCTCTCCCGCGCCGTTGATGGGGACGATGAGGACATGCTTGTTGGAATAGGCGCAGGGCTGGTCCGCGTAGGCGCAGAGACCGTGGTCGGTGTGGTTGAGCACCGATTCGTGGAACTGGTTCACCTTCTCAACGTAGGGGGCCGGCATCGCTCCGTTTATGAGGATCTCCGCCATTATCGGGCAGTCGTACTCGCTGACCCAGGCATAGCCGAGTATCCGCCCCTCTCTGTTTATCACGTAGACGTTTGCGGCTGAGAGGTCCGACATCAGCCTCGCAAGTTTCGGGTAGTCCGGAGTTCCTCTGTCTTTACGCGCCTGGAGCACACGGCTTACGACGCGGGTCTTTTCAAGCAGGTCCTGCATTGCGGACTGGTTCATTATCTTAGGACGGTTTTCAATAAGTTCTTTCGGCGTATCCATTAAATTGCCTCCCTGATTTATCTCTTAATATCAAGACTATAATTCTTCATCTTCCAAAGCTCTGGGGTGTGCCTCCAGATAGCTCTTTTTGATCTGGTCAGAGGTTATCGAGAGATACCTCTGCGTTGACGCGATGCTCTCATGACCCAGCATCTCCTGCACCACCCGGAGCGGCGCCCCGTTTTCCAGCATGTGCGTGGCGCAGCTGTGGCGCAGCGTGTGCGGCGTCACTCCATGAAGTCCGGCGCGCGCCGCGGCGCGCTGCACTATACGGTCTACCGTGCGAACCGTAAGGCGCTCGGCCCCCTTGGCGGAGAGAAATACCGGAGCCCTGCCGTCGACGCAGGTGATATCGCGCCACTCCTCAAAGAGCTTTTTCAGCGGCGCGCCTATCGGCACGAGACGTTCTTTGTCCCCCTTGCCAAGGACGCGCAGCATCCGCTCCTCAAGCTCCACCATGTTCCAGTTGAGTCCGATAAGCTCCGAGACGCGAAGCCCGGCGCCGTACATCAGCTCAAGCACGAGCCGGTCGCGCATGAAGCTCTTTGAACCCTCTTCCGGCCCCTCCGTAAGCAGCTTGTCGATCTGCTCGTAAGAGAGGGCGCGCGGCAGCGCTTCAGCTTTTTTGGGGCCTTTCAGCCCCAGCGAGGGGTCCTCGGTGATATCTCCGCGCCAGCAAAGCCAAGCCGTGAATCCGCGTACGGCCGAGAGCCTTCTTGAAGCAGAGCTTTTTGCTTCGCCCACCCCAAGGATGCTGCTCAAAAAAATACGTATCGCGCGGGTATCTATCTCGCGCACATCGGTAATTCCCTGATTGGAAAGATAACCTTTGAAGTGAGTAAGGTCTATCTTATAGTTTACCGTTGTATGTTTAGATTTACCCAGTGATGTCAAATATTCAATATACGCATTGATACTATCAGATATATTCTCCATCATGAACGGTATTTTAACAGGAAAATTGTAAATATCAAGCGAAATTTTAAGAAAATTCACAAGTAACTGTACAATGTGTACGATTTAACAAACTCCTGCGGGCAGGAACCGCAGACGGGAAGAGGAAAACAACGCCGTACGGCCCGGATAAATCATCACAGGCCGTATGGTACGGCGGGATTAAAGCTGTTTATTTGGGAAAAGTATTTTGTTTTCACCGATAAATTTTTCCAGAGCCTCAAGCGAACGGGCGGCATATGCCTCGCAACGCTCGGTCCGCCTGCGTATTTTTTTACCAGGTAGGCGCGGAAAGATGCCGAGGTTGACGTTCATCGGCTGAAAACTCTCCGGCAGCGCCCCTCGCAGATAGTTGAGCAGCGAACCGACGGCGGTCTCCAGCGGAAAGTCGGCCATCGGCAGGCCGCTGACCTGCAGATAGGCAAATAGAGCCGCGGCAAGACCCATCGCCGTGCTCTCCATGTATCCCTCGACACCGGAGGCCTGTCCGGCGATGAAGAGCGCCTCGCGGCCGTTGAAACGCAGATAGGGATCGAGCACCTTTGGAGCGCAGACGAACAGGTTGCGGTGCATCACGCCCTTACGGACGAATTCCGCCTCCCGGAGCGCGGGGATGAGCCTAAAGACGCGCTCCTGTTCCCCCCACTTGAGGTTAGTCTGGAAACCAACGATGTTGAAGAGGCTGCCCTCCTCGTTGTCCTGACGCAGCTGCACGACGGCGCATGGCTCTTTGCCGCCGTTGAACGCCTCGAAACCTACGGGGCGCAGAGGGCCGAAGAGCAGAGTCTTTTCGCCGCGCTTCGCTATGACCTCCACCGGCAGGCAGCCGTCGAAGTGGCGCATCTGCTCCTCCTCGAAGTCGTGGCGCGGCGCGGTCTCGGCGTTGACAAGTTCGTTCCAGAAGAGGTTATATTCTTCCTCGTTCATCGGGCAGTTTATGTAGTCCCCCTCCATGCCGTAGCGGTTGGCGCGGAAGGCCTTTGACATATCCACGGTGCTAACGTCGACGATCGGGGCGACGGCGTCGTAGAAATAGAGAAAATCCTCTCCTGTCAGCGCCGCGAGCGACTGCGCCATCGGCGCGCTTGTGAGCGGCCCCGTGGCGATTATCGCCGGTTCCTCCGGTATCTCCGTCAGCTCTTCGCGTACAAGCTCAATATTAGGGTGGCTGGCGATGCTGTCATCGATCAGGCGCGCAAACACCTCGCGGTCGACGGCGAGCGCGTTGCCGGCAGGCACGCGGCTCGCCTCGGCACAGCGCATGATGAGGCTGTCCATCCGTTTAAGTTCCGCCTTCAGTATCCCCGCGGGGGTCGTAAGTTTTTCCCCGCCCAGGGAATTACTGCATACGAGTTCACCGAGCATCGGCGTCTCATGCGCCGGCGTCATCTTCAGCGGACGCATCTCGCAGAGGCGTACGCGCACGCCGCGCTCCGCCAGCTGCCAGGCAGCCTCCGAACCGGCAAGGCCGCCGCCGGCGACGGTGACCGTTTTACATGTCTGTGTCATTCGGCTCCACCACCTGCGCCTCTTCTTCCATGGCGCCCTCTTTGCCCGGCTTTTTCCACGATACGTAATCACAGTCGGGGTAGCGCTCGCAGCCATAGAAGAAACGGCCCTTCATCTTGCCTTTGGTGGTCTTGCGGCGTATCAGCTCGCCCTGGCCGCATTTGGGGCATTTTATGCCGGTTGTCTTAACGATCTTCCTCGTATATTTGCATTCCGGGTAGCCTGTGCAGGCGATAAATTCTCCAAAACGCCCGCGCTTTACAATAAGCTCATGTCCGCATTCCGGACATTTTTCGCCGATCAGCTCAGGCTCCGGCCTCATGCTCTCGCCGTGCGCGGAGACCTCGTCGACGACCGGTTTGAAGCCCTTCCAGAAGTCGGCCATCAGCTTTTTCCACTCGATTTCACCGGATTCGATCTGGTCAAGCTCCTTCTCCATCGTCGCCGTGAATCCCTCGTTGACTATCGAGGAGAAGTACCTCACTAGGAAGTTGTTGACAAGCCGCCCAAGTTTCGTCGGTATCAGCTTTTTGTCCTCTTCGCCGCGGTCGACGTAGCCCCGCAGGGAGAGGGTGTCGATAATCGTCGCGTATGTCGAGGGACGTCCGATGCCCTTTTCTTCAAGCGCTTTGACAAGTCCAGCCTCGGTGTAGCGCGGCAGAGGCTGCGTAAACTTCTGTTCTTTGACGATCTTCTCTATCGCGAGATCCTCGCCCTTCACCGCCGGCTCCATCGTAATGTCTTTGATGCCGAGCGGATAGACGCGCCCCCAGCCGTCAAATGTGACGACGACGCCTGACTGCTTCATCTGATAGTCGGCGGAGGAACAGACAAGGTTTGTGCGCGCCACGACGGCGTCCCTCATCTGGCTTGCGATGAAGCGGCTCCAAATCAGCTCGTAGAGCCTGTACTGCTCCGGCGTAAGGTAATCTTTGATGGACTCCGGCGTAAGCATCGCGTCCGTTGCACGTATCGCCTCGTGGGCGTCCTGCGCCTTGCCCTTGGGCATGTATTCGTTAGGCTTGTCCGGCAGGTAATTTCTGCCAAAGCTGTTCGCGATAAAGGCCCGCGAGGACTCAAGCGCCTCGGGCGCGAGCCGCAGGCTGTCGGTACGCATGTAGGTGATGAGCCCCGTGGGGCCGCGTCCCGGTATCTCTATACCCTCATAGAGGGCCTGCGCGATGCGCATAGTACGTTTCGGCGCGAAGCCGCAACGGCGCGAGGCCTCCTGCTGCAGGGTGCTGGTCTTGAAGGGCGGACTCGGCTGTTTTTTGCTCTCTTTGGTGCTGAAGTCGTCGACAGTCAGCCTGCCAGCGCGGATCTCGCTCTCTATTTTAAGCGCCTCTTCCTCGTTGTTTATCGTCAGAGGCTTATTTTTATATTTTTCGACGCGCAGTTTATAGCTTCTCTTTTTATCAAGGCTATTCGCGTCGACGTCCATGAGCCAGTATTCTTCCGGTATGAAGCGCTCGATCTCCTCTTCGCGCTCGCAGACGATGCGCAGCGCCACGGACTGAACGCGTCCGGCGGAGAGTCCGCGCTGGACCTTGTACCAGAGCAAAGGGCTCAGCTCGTAGCCGACAAGGCGGTCAAGTACGCGGCGCGCCTGCTGGGCCTCTACGAGTTCCATGTTTATCATGTCCGGCTCGGAGATGGCACTCCTCACGCCGTGCTCCGTGATCTCGTGCATTCTTATGCGGCACTGCTGCTGCGTATCGATGTCGAGCAGCGAGGCGAGGTGCCAGGCTATCGCCTCTCCCTCACGGTCGGGGTCGGAGGCGAGCAGCGTACGTTCGCTCGCGGCGGAGGCGCCCTTCAGCGTCTTTATAAGGTCCGCTTTGCCGCGCACCTGGATGTATTCCGGTTCAAAGTCGTGTTCGACGTCGATCGCGAGACGGCCCTTCGGCAGATCCCGTACATGCCCGACGCTCGCAAGCACCTTGTAGCGGGTGCCAAGTATCTTTTCAAGCGTCTTGGCCTTCGCGGGAGACTCCACGACCACAAGCGTCTTGCCGTCATACTGGGAAAATTTCTGGCTGCGGGTGGTTTTTGTAGCGCCCTTTTTCGCTGGGGCCTTCTTTTTAGTCGTCGTGCCGGCGCTAGCTTTAGCGGTCTTTGTCGTTTTAGCCGTTTTTTTCACAGTTTCAGCCTTAGCCGCCTTTTTGACAGATGAGCTTTTGGCGCTCTTCTCAATCTCCTGCGGAACAGCCTCGTCCTGTTTTACGGTTTTTTTTGCAGCCATCGTTGCGGACACCTCTTTCTTACAAATTACTCTTTACGCTATATCGTCCAGGTGCGGACATAAAAACGATCCCTTTTGCTGATAAAAGGGTTATATTTTTTAAAAGGTCAGCGGGGCTCATTTTAACGGTAAGAGATAGCTTGTCAATCGTCATCGTCCCGTTTTCCGCGAGAGATTTAAAAATCAGTCCCTCTTCGGCGGATATTTCCATATTTTTTACGCCGCCGCGCTCCGCCGGGGCGGCGATATCAACGCCGCAGGCGCTGAGAAAGACCTCCTCGGATATATAAGGATAGGCCCCGTCGTAAAGCAGGCGGTTCGTCCCCTCGGAATTGACTCCATATATCTGTCCGGGTACCGCCCAGACCTCGCGCCCAAGCTCAAGCGCGAGGCGCGCCGTAATCATCGAGCCGCTTTTGAGCGGCGCTTCGACCACGACGACCCTTTCGGAGAGCGCGGCTACGATCCGGTTGCGCTGCGGAAAGTGCCAGGGTTCGCCGCGTGAGCCGAGGGGAAACTCCGAGATCAGAGCGCCGCGCTCGGCGATCATCTCAAATAATTTCCTGTTGGTGACCGGATAGACAAGGTCCGCGCCGGTGCCGAGCACCGCGAAGGTCTCGCCGCCGTTTTCGCAGCAGGCTCCCTGCGAGCAGCCGTCTACGCCCCAGGCGCCGCCGCTGATCAGTACGATGTCGTGTTCCGCGCAGGCGGCCCCGAGCCGTTTGGATACATCTCTGCCGTAGGCGCTCATGCGGCGGGTGCCGACGACGCCTATCTTTGTTTTATTGGGCAGTTTTTCTGCGTTTCCCCGCCAGTAAAGAACGAGCGGAGCGTCTTTCAAGTCAAACAGCTCCCGCGGGTAATCTTCGTCGTCCACCGTCAGCAGGCGCACGCCAAGTTCGCCGGCGCGTTCAACTTCACGCTCCGCCCAGCCGCCGTCGTTCGCGGCGCGTATTTTCGCGAGCATTTTTTCGCTGAATACCTCTTTCGCGGCGTCCGCCCCGGAGGGGCGCCACAGCTCGCGCGGCTCGAGACCGAGCAGAAGGAACTTGGCAAGCGCCGCGGCGTTGGCGTTGACGCTGTTCAGCAGCAGCATCAGCTTCAGGCGGTCATCCATGCGGTCGCCTCCCCCTCGCGGTAGCTTATCGCCTCGGCGACGTGCTTTACCTCTATCTGGGGCGCGCCGTCAAGGTCGGCGATCGTCCGCGATACACGCAGAACGCGCGAAAGACCGCGCCCCGACAGCTTCACACCCTTTAGCGCCTCAAGGATGAAGGCGCGGACGTCGGATCTCATCGAAGCGCTGCGCCTAAGAAATTTTTCCGGGATCTCCGAGTTGCACTGAAAACCGAAGCCCGACCAGCGTTCGGCCTGTATCCTGCGCGCTTCGGCGACACGTGCCCGCACCGTTTCGCTGCGCTCGCCGCAGCTTCCGCCGAGGGAGACAAGCTCTTCCGGGGTGAGACGCGGCACAGCGACGTGCAGATCAATCCTGTCCAATATCGGGCCGGATAACTTCCGCCGGTAACGTTCCAGCGAGAAGGGAGTGCATATACACTGCCTCTCTGAGTCCCCCGCGAAGCCGCAGGGACAGGGGTTGCAGGCCGCGACGACAAGCACCTTGGCGGGATAGACGACGCTTCCCGCCGCGCGGCTCACAGTTATCGAACCGTCCTCAAGCGGCTGGCGCAGAGCTTCTATCACATCGCGCTGAAATTCGGGAAATTCGTCGAGAAAGAGCACTCCGCGCGAGGCAAGGCTGATCTCGCCGGGGCGCAGCGCGGAGCCGCCGCCGCAGATCGAGACGGCGCTCGCGGTATGGTGAACGGAGCGGAAGGGGCGTTCGCGGCTTAGCTCCAAATTAAGCCCCGCGGTGCTGCGCAGCAGCATGACTTCCATCATCTCCGCGTCGGAGAGAGGCGGCAGTATGCCCTTCAGCGCGCGGGCCAGCAGCGTCTTTCCCGAACCGGGAGAGCCGACGAACAATATATTGTGGTGGCCGGCGGCCGCGATCTCAAGCGCCCGTTTCGCGGCGCTCTGTCCTTTGATGTCGGCAAAATCCGGGTCGGCGGGGGCCACCGTATCCTCTATCTTACGGCCGCTTACCGGCGCGAGCTCTTTTTCTCCGCGCAGGTGCGCGATAATCTCCCGCAGATCATCCGCCGCGTAGGCGCGCACGCCCTCCACAAGCGAGACCTCGGCGGCGTTTTCCGCGGGGACGAAGAGCTCTATATTATTTTCCCTGGCAAAAAAGGCGGCGGGAACGGCCCCCCTGACGCCGCGGAGCCTTCCGTCAAGCGCCAGTTCGCCGATGAAGAGCGATGGGCGCGGCACCGAGAGGTGACCGGCGGCCGAGGCCAGCGCGACGGCGATCGGCAGGTCCAGCAGCGCCCCCTCCTTGGGGATGTCGGCGGGCGCGAGGTTTATTGAGACACGGCCGCGAATATTGACGCCGGCGGCGCGAAGCGCGGCGCGCACCCGTTCGCGCGCCTCCTTGACGGCGGTGTCCGCGAGACCGACCACCGAAATCGAGAAGAGGCCTCCAGTTATGTCGACCTCCACCTCGACGGCGACGCCCTTCACCCCGCGCAGCGTAAGCCCCGAGACGTTATTCATGCGATCGGCTCGGTGATGCCGCGGAGATGTTCTATCCGCGGTTCACTTCCGTCGGCAAGGATGACGGAGACAAGGTCTATACGCCAGAAGCCGTTGTAATTGCGTCCCTCGGTCCAGGCGCGTCCGGCAAATATAAGGTTGGCGAGTTTGCGCGGGCCGACGCTCTCCTCGGGAGACATCAGACTGCTATCGCCGCGTGTGCGCACCTCGGCAAAGACCAGCTCGTCCCCCTCTTTTGCGATGATGTCTATCTCGCAGCGCCCTATTCTTACATTTCTCTCAATTATTGTGATTCCCTGTGCGGTAAGATACCCGGCGGCAAGCTCCTCGCCCGCGCGCCCCTTGACGAGATGCGGCGCTTTGGGCGGCTCCGAATCCGAATGTTTCACGGACGGCGCGCCTCCGCGCCGCGCCTCAATCTTCAGCGCGTACTCAAGAGAACGTTTCGTCATCGTCGTCAAGCACTCCTCTGAATGAGAGTCTGTGTATCGGTGATGGCCCGTATTCCGCGATCAGGCTCTTATGAAGCGCGCTCGGATAACCCTTGTGCTTCGCGAACGAATACTGCGGATAGATGCGGTCCATGACCTCCATCACGCGGTCGCGCAGCACCTTCGCGACTATCGAGGCGGCGGCGATCACGGGGACACGGTCGTCGCCCTTGATCACAGGCTTCTGCGGCAGCCCGAGGCCGGGAATCGCCCTGTTGCCGTCCACAAGCACAAGCGACGGCGAAAGCGCCAGCTGTTCGACGGAGCGCTTCATACACCAAAGCGAGGCCTGAAGGATGTTTATTTTATCAATGCGCCGCGCACAGGCGGCCTGCGCGCGCCAGATTATTCCGGCCTCGCAGATCTTATCGAAGAGCGCCTCGCGGCGCTTGGGAGTCAGTTTCTTTGAATCGCGCAGACCGGCGGAGAGCAGCCAGCAGCGCTGTTCGGCGGTCAAAATCGCGGCGGCGGCGACCACCGGCCCCGCGAGAGGGCCGCGTCCGGCCTCGTCCGTACCGGCGATGATGAGGGCAGGCACGCCTAAAGGCTCTCCCACAACGGCGGGTCCTGCGGCCTTTCAAGGCTCATCCGCCCGAGCTTGCCGGTCGCGAACGAGTCGATAAATACCCGTCCCGCCGCCTCCATGTCAACGGCTCCGCCGGCTTTCAGCCTGCCCAAACGGCGGCCTATGCTTTCGAGAATCTCGTCCGCGGTGCCCTCGGGCTTAACGCCCCACGCCGCCTCCACGCCGCGCCAGAGGTCTTTGTCTATCATAAATCTTATACAGTCCTTCGCGTGCTCCTCAAGATTGCCGATCACCTGGCCGCGCGAAGAGCCGATCCACGAGATCAGCCGGTGGGCGCGCGCGTCGCCGTGCGGGTCAAGGATACCCGGCGAGTCCACAAGCAAAAAGCCCTGTCCCTTGAACCAGGATACGCCCTTCGTGATCCCCGGTATGCCGCCGACGCGGGCCGCCTTGCGGCCGACGAGCTGGTTTATCAGCATCGACTTGCCGACGTTCGGAGTGCCGACCACCGCCATGCGCAGATCGCGGAAGGCAGGCTTTTTCTCGGTCAGGACCTTTATTATGCGGCTCATGCCGCCCTTACGCAGGTCGAGAGGCCATGCCTGCAGCCCCTCGCGCTTCAAATGCTCCACCCAGAGCTTCGTCACCTTTTCGTCGGCGAGATCGGCCTTCGACAGCACGACCATCGTTTCGATCTTCGGCGCGAAGAGCGAAAGCATCGGCGAGGAGGTAAGACGGGGCGCGCGCGCGTCGCGCACCTCTATCAGCAGATCGATATTCGCGGCAAGCGCCTCAAGCTGGCGCCTGCCCTTCGCCATATGTCCCGGATACCAGACGGTACGCGGCATCTAGTCGAGAAGCCCTATCCGGTTCAGCGGCCAATAACGGAAGACCGCCGGACCCCGCATAAAGTTGGCGGGGACAAAGCCCCAGAAACGTCCGTCCTGCGAGTTCGGCCTGTTATCGCCGAGACAGAAATAACTGTCGGGCGGCACGGTGACGGCGGCCATATTATAGGTGTCGGTATTCTTTACATATGGTTCGAAGAGCTCCCTGTCATTCACATACACGGTGCCGTTCCTCATCTCCACCTTGTCACCCGGCAGCCCGATGATGCGTTTCACAAAATCGCGCCGCGGGTCCACGGGATACTTGAAGACGACGATATCGCCGCGTTTCGGCTCCACCTTTGGCAGGTGATACCAAAATTTCAGCACCAGTACACGGTCGCCGATCTCAAGCGTCGGAATCATCGAACCGCTCGGTATCCAAAAAGCCTGGATCACGAAGGTCCTCAGAATGAGGGCGAGCACTACCGCCCATAAAACAGTCTCTATCGTCTCACGCCACCAAGGTTTGGCCATTACACATTTACCTCCAAAATCTATTACTGATTACCGTCTTGCATTATATTACAAACTCAGCGCAGCGCCTCGGGCAGAATCGCTATCTCCGCGATCATCAGCGCGCCGCCCTCGAGCTTCGGGGAGATAAGATCGCTGCCGGAAAATTCAAGGCTCACGCGGTTTACTCCGCCGGGATTTATCACCTCGACGCGCTCCCCCGTGATCCCCAGCAGCAGCCCCGCGATCGCGCTCGCCGTGGAACCGGTGCCGCAGGAGAGCGTCATATCCTCGACGCCGCGCTCATAGGTCATTACGTCGAGCACGCTCGTGCGCTCCAAACTCGGGACAGCAAAGTTGACGTTCGTCCCCTCGGGAAAGAGGTCAAGCCTGCTGCGGATCGCGCGCCCGACAGAGGCGTACCCCTCGAAGGAATGGCTGCGCTCCCTCTCGAAGATCACCGCGTGCGGCACGCCGACGGTGAGAAAGGTATAGTTGAACTCAAAACCGTCAACCGCCGCGTGGGCATCCACGACGGCATCCGAGACCGACACCGGTGCCAGGTCGAGCGTCACGCGCTCTCCGCAGACCACCGCGTGGACATTGCCGCCCAGCGTCTCAAAGGTCATATCCTTAGACCTCGCGATCCCCTTTTCAAAGGCAAAACGCGCGATACAGCGCGCGCCGTTCCCGCACATTTCGCCCTCCGAGCCGTCGCGGTTGAAGAGGCGCATCTTAAAATCAGCCACTTCCGAGGGCTCGGCGGCGAGGATTCCGTCCGCCCCGAGCGCCTCCCGGCGACGGCAGGCCAGACGCGCGGCCGCAGCAAGCGCCGCTCCGTCAAGCGCCAGCGACATATTATCTATGACAAGAAAATCATTGCCGTTTCCATTCATCTTAGAACAATTTATTATCATCGGTCTGCCCTTCTTATAGGGATTATTCTCATATATGCGGTATTTTAGCACATAACGGCGGAGAGGGCGAAAAAACAGAAACATATCGCCCTCCCCACACTGCCGCTATCTATTTTTACCCGCGCCGCTGCGGACGCAAATTTGACCTTAACGCGCGGCCTCCATAACGGCGGCCTTCATCTCGCGGACATACCGCGCCACATGGGGCGCGGCCTCTTTGCCGTACCGCGCGCAGAGCTTGACGATGGCGCTGCCGACGATAGCGCCGTCTGCGGCGGCGGCCATCGCGCGCGCCTGCTCCGGGGTCGAAATGCCGAAGCCGACGGCGCAGGGGATATCCCTCTCCCTCTTCACAAGCCGCACCATCGCGCCGACGTCGGTCGTTATCTCACCCCTGACGCCGGTGACGCCGAGCGACGACACGCAGTAGACGAAGCCCTCCGCGGCGCGCGCGATCATCGAAACGCGGTCGTTGGAGGTCGGCGCGATGAGCGAGACCAGCTCCAGCCCGCCTAAGCGGCAGGGCGCGGCGAACTCCTCCTTCTCCTCAAAGGGCACGTCCGGCAGTATCAGCCCGTCGACGCCAGCCGAGGCGGCGGCCTTCACAAACCTCTCCGTCCCGTAGGAATAGACCACGTTGGCGTAGGTCATAAACACCAGAGGCACGGAAATTTTCGCGCGGAGGCGGCGCGCCATCGCGAAAATCTTATCGGTGGTCACCCCTCCCGCAAGCGCGCGCACGTTGGCCGCTTGGATCACCGGCCCCTCGGCGGTCGGATCGGAAAAGGGAATGCCGAGTTCGATAATATCCGCGCCCGCCTCCGCCATCGCGCAGACGATATTTTCCGTGGTCTCCAAGTCAGGGTCGCCGCAGGTGATAAATGGGATGAAGGCCTTGCCGGAGCCAAACGCCTCTCTTAACCTACTCATGGATATCCTCCCCTCTGTATCGGGCGATCGCCGCGCAGTCCTTGTCGCCGCGGCCCGACAGGTTGATGACGATTATCTGATCGCCGCCCATCAGCGGGGCGATCTTCCGCGCGTGGGCTACGGCATGGGCGCTCTCAATGGCGGGAATGATGCCCTCCATACGCGAAAGATACTCAAAGGCCTCGACGGCCTCCGCGTCGGTGACGGGCACATATTCGGCGCGTCCCGTATCATGCAGATGCGCGTGTTCCGGACCGATGCCCGGATAATCTAGCCCCGCCGAGATGGAATATACCGGCGCGATCTGCCCGTACTCATCCTGACAGAAATACGACTTCATGCCGTGAAAGATGCCGAGCCTGCCGGTGGCGATCGTCGCCGCCGTCTCCGGCGTATCCGCGCCGCGCCCCGCCGCCTCGCAGCCGATGAGACGCACGGAGGCGTCGGGGATAAAATGATAAAAGGCCCCGATCGCGTTTGAGCCGCCGCCGACGCAGGCCAGTACGACATCCGGCAATTTGCCCTCCGCCGCCAGCAGCTGCTCCTTTATCTCCCTGGAGATCACCGACTGGAAATCGCGCACGATCGTCGGGAACGGGTGCGGCCCCATACATGAACCGAGAACATAATGCGTATCGCTGATGCGGCTCGTCCATTCGCGCATCGTCTCGCTCACCGCGTCCTTGAGCGTGCCGGTGCCGCTCTCGACGGCGTGGACCTTCGCCCCCAGCAGCCGCATACGGTAAACGTTGAGCGCCTGCCGTTCCGTATCCTCGCGCCCCATAAAGACCTCGCACTCAAGCCCCATCAGCGCCGCGGCGGTGGCCGTCGCGACGCCGTGCTGTCCGGCCCCGGTCTCGGCGATGACGCGTTTTTTACCCATACGCTGCGCGAGCAGCACCTGCCCCAGCACGTTGTTTATCTTATGCGCGCCGGTATGGTTCAGATCCTCGCGCTTGAGGTATATCTTCGCGCCGCCGAGGTCGGCGGTCATGCGCCGCGCGAAATATAGCCGCGAGGGGCGTCCCGCGTAGTCGTTAAGCAGCGCCGTCAGCTCCCGGTTGAAATCCTCGTCGTCCTTATAGCGATTATAGGCCGCTTCCAATTCAATGACGGCGTTCATCAGCGTTTCGGGAATATACTGCCCGCCGTGGACGCCAAACCGTCCGTTCTCCATTATGAATACCTCCTCACCGCGGCCACCGCCGCCTCTATCTTCACGGGGTCCTTAACCCCCTCCGTCTCCACGCCGCTGCTCATATCTACCGCGAAGGGGCGCAGCCGCGTCAAAGCGTCGGAGATACTTTCCGCCCCCAGCCCGCCGGCGAGAAAAAACGGCCTCTTGAAACCCTCCGCCAGCCGCCAGTCGAACCGCTCCCCCGTGCCGCCGCCGCTGTCCAAAAGCACATAGTCCGCCAAACTCTCCGCGGCGCGTTCCGCGTCCGCGGGCGACTTCACACGGAAAGCCTGTATCAGCATCCCCGCCGTGAGGCGGCGCAGCTCCTTAATATAGGAAGCATCTTCAGCGCCGTGCAGCTGAGCGGCGGCGATCACGCCCTCGTTGAGCAGCCGCGCCACTGCGGACGGGCTTTCGTCGACAAACACCCCCACGGGGACGATGCCGGGGTTCAAACGTGCTGCAAGTTCTCTCGCCCGCTGCGGCGTCACATTGCGGCGGCTCCTAGGCACATTGATGACAAAGCCGCAGTAATCTGGTAAATACGTGTTTACATAGTCAACATCGCAGGGGCGCGTTAGCCCGCATATTTTGATCCTCGTCATTGGCCGCCGCCCCGCAGCTCGGCGAGCATCGCGCGCCTGTCCGCGGCGCGCATCAGCTTTTCGCCGATAAGCACCGCGTCGACGCCGTGCCGCCGCAGCCTTTCAATATCACCGGCGCTCTCGATGCCGCTTTCGGAGACAAAGAGAATCTCCGGCGGCACCAGCGAACGCAGACGGCAGCTGACCTCCATATCTACCTGAAAGCTCCTGAGATCGCGGTTGTTGACGCCGACGACCCTCGCTCCGGCCCTCAGAGCCCGCTCCACCTCGGCCTCGTCATGCGCCTCGACGAGCGCCGAAAGGCCAAGCTCCCCGGCGAGCTGCGCGAAAGAACGCAGCTGCGCGTCGTCGAGGAGGGCGCAGATCAGCAGCACCGCCGAGGCTCCGAGCGCCCGCGCCGCGCAGACCATATACTCGTCCACGACAAAATCCTTGCGTAAAATGGGGATCGATATCTCCGCCGCTATCTCGCTCAGATAGCGGTCTTCCCCCTTGAACCAGTACGGCTCCGTGAGACAGGAGACTGCCGCCGCGCCCGCCGCCTGATAGTCGCGCGCGATATCAAGATAGGGAAAATCGGCGGCGATGAGCCCCTTAGAGGGAGAGGCCCGCTTTACCTCGCAGATGAAGGATATATCGCCGCCCTTCAGCGCCCGTTCAAAGGCAAAGGGCTCGCGCTCTTTGGCGGCCGCCTCCGCCCGTCGTTTTACCTCGGAGAGAGGCAGCCGGGCCTTCTCTTCCGCCACACGCAGCTTCGTGCGCCCGGCGATCTCCGCAAGTATATTCACCTGCTGCTCTCCACGATAAATTCTTCGAGCTTCTTCAGCGCCGCGCCGGAATCCAGCAGCTCCTCGGCCATCCGCACGCCCGCCTCCATCGTTTCGGCCCTGCCTCCGATATAAAGCGCCGCGCCCGCGTTGAGACAGACCGCCTGCCGTTTCGCGCCGCGCTCCCTGCCGGCGAGAATCGCCCTTGTGATAGCCGCGTTCTCCTCGGGAGTACCGCCGGTCAGCTCGGATTTATCGCAGCGCTGATAGCCAAAGCGCTCCGGCGTTATCTCGTAAGACTGGAACCAACCCTCCTTTATCTCGCAGACCGACGTCGGCGCGCTCATCGATATCTCGTCGAGCCTGTCCTGCCCGTAGACCACCATGCCCCTGACGACGCCCAAACGGGACATCACCTGCGCGAGCGGTTCCACCAGCGCCTCCTCGTAGACCCCCATCAGCTCGCGGTTCGCCCCGGCGGGATTGGTGAGCGGGCCGAGAATGTTAAATACGGTACGGATGCTGAGCTCCTTGCGGATCGGCGCGACATACTTCATCGCGATATGATAATTCTGGGCGAAGAGGAAGCAGATATTTATCTCCCTCAGCAGCCGCGCGCTCTCCTCCGGAGCAAGGGTGATCTTCACCCCGAGCGCCTCGAGGACGTCCGCCGCGCCGCACTTCGAAGAGGCGGCGCGGTTGCCGTGCTTGGCGACCGGCACGCCGCCGGCGGCGATCACCATCGCCGAGGTCGTCGATATATTGAAAGAGTTGGCGTTGTCGCCCCCCGTACCGACTATCTCCAGCACATCCATGTCGTGCAGCAGTTTGACGCAGTGCTGGCGCATCCCCGCCGCTGAGCCGGTGATCTCCTCCGTCGTCTCGCCCTTGAGCGAAAGCGCCGTCAGATAGGCCGCCGTCTGGACCTGGCTCGTCTTTCCGTCCATGATCTCGTTCATCACGTCCTGCGCCTCGGAATAACTCAGGTCCTCCTTTTTTGAGAGCCTTATTATCGCCTCTTTAATCATCTCTACTACCTCCTGATCCATTCAAAAAATTTTTCATCCGGTCCTTCCGGGGATAAAAAAACGTCCCCGGCAGAATAATAATCTGCCAAGGACGGGTAAAATTCCCGCGGTGCCACCTTGCTTCACGGCATATGCGCGCTCTTTGCGAGATACAATCATATCTCCGGCAACTGACGTATGCCCTCACGTCACGGAATACTCGGCCCGAAGCCTTTCCCCGCGCCCTCGGTGGTCCATTTGCCTGACTGCGTTCCATCCGGTTCTCAGCATCCCGGACTCTCTGTAAGTGCACGACAGACGTTATCTCCACGTCAACGGTTTGTCATATTCAACTGTTGGTTAGTATATGCCAAAATCTATATCTGTCAATAGTCGCGGAGATTCTCTCACCTCTCCCTTTCGAGCACCGGCGCGAGGCTGTAGACGCTCGCTCCCACAGTCGAAAGGTTATGCAGCAGCGCCGAGAGGGCGGGAGAGATGAAGCCCCCGAGTCCGAGCAGCAGCAGCATAGTGTTCGTGCCGACGATGAAGCAGTAGTTCCGGTTTATCTTCCGCATCGTCCCCCGGCTGATACGCCGCGCGTCAATCAGCGCGCCGAGGCCGTTTTCCAGCAATACGACGTTGGCCACCTCCTGCGCGATGTCCGCGCCGCTCCTCATGGAGACACCGACGCTGGCGGCGGAGAGGGCCGGCGAATCGTTGACGCCGTCCCCCACCATAATGACCACGCGCCGCTTTTCCACGAGAGCCCTGACGTATTTGGCCTTGTCGACTGGCAGCATCTCCGAACGCAGCTCGCTGATGCCGAGCTGCGCCGCCGTGTTTTCCGCCGCCCTACGGCTGTCGCCGGTGAGCATGACGAGATGTTCCAGCCCTTCGGCGCGCAGCGCGGATACGACTTCGCGGGCCTCCCCGCGCAGAGGGTCGGCGATGCAGATGATGCCCGCCAGCTTCGCGCCGACGGCGAGGTACAGGAGCGAGTAGTGCGCGCACTCCTCCACGATGATCTTTTCATCCTCTTCGGAGAGGCCGATCCCCTCGTCCTCAAAGACAAAGTGGGCGCTACCGATGATGACCCGCTCCCCGCGCAGACTCGAAGCGATGCCGTGCGCGACGGCATATTCCACATCGGCGTGCTCCTCCGCGTGACGCAACTCGTCCTCCTCCGCACGACGGACGACCGCCTTCGCGATGGAATGCGGGAAATGCTCCTCAAGGCAGGCGGAGAGCCGCAGCACATCTTCGCCGCGGAAGCCGTTGAGCGCGATGACTTTGGCGACGCGCGGCTCGGCCACGGTCAGAGTCCCCGTCTTATCAAAGACGACGGTGTCGGCGTCGGAGAGCGCCTCGATATATTTCCCGCCCTTTATCAGCACGCCGCGCCGGATACCCTCGCGCATCGAGGCGAGGATGGCGAGCGGCGTCGCAAGCTTGATGGCGCAGGAATAGTCCACCATCAGCGCCGAGGAGGCGCGCATCGGGTTTCGGGTAACAAGATAGATGAGCCCCGCAAGCATGAAGTTGAAGGGAACTATGGAGTCGGCGAGGTGTTCGGCGCGTCCCTGCACTGAGGCCTTGCGGCTCTCGGACTCTTCGACCACCTCGATGATCTTGCTGATGCGGGTGGAATTTCCGAGGGCGGTGGTCTCCACGACGATCATGCCCTCCTCCACCGCCGTGCCGGCGTAGACGCTCGCGCCCTTTTTCCTCACGACGCCGAGCGGTTCGCCCGTCATCGAGGACTGGTTCACCACCGCCTCGCCCTCGTCCACCCTGCCGTCCACCGGAATGACGCTGCCCGCGCGGACGACGACCAGATCGCCTACGGCGAGGTCGGCGAAGGCCGTTTCCACATCGCAGCCGCCGCGCCGTACCCATACTGTGTCGACGCGCAGCGCGAGGCTCTGCGCTAGATCCTCTTTAGACTTCCGCTGCGTCCAGCTTTCGAGAAGGTCGCCGAGCGAGATCAGCGTCATTATGATCCCCGCTGAGACAAAATCGCCGCGCAGGATCGCGCTCACGATCGCCGAGGCATCCAGTACGGAGACGTCGAGCTTGCGGACGACCAGCAGAGAGTGCAGTCCCCGGCGAACAAAGGATGAGGCGCGGCAGATATTTACCGTCTTGCGCAAAGGACTTGGAAGCATGAGGCGAAAGACGAAACGAGCGGCCATCGCCGCCAGGCTCGTTTTTAGGCTATCCTGCGGCGCGCCGCCGCGAAGCCCCTCCAGCTCCTCGTCGTCATAGTAGTCTTCAGTGAGCAACGCCGCCGCAGAAAGAACGTTCTCCCGCTGCGGCGCTTCAAAATATATAAGGATGCTCCCAGTCAGATAGGCCGCCCTGACCCTCTTCACGCCCCGCTGCGATTCCAGCAGCGCCTCCACCGCGGGCGCGTTCTTTTTTGAAAAAGTTCCCTTGGGCGTGCGCAGGCGGATACGTCCGGGCAATTCGTGGGCTATGACAAATTCCATAAAAGATTCCTCACAATTCCAGGTCCGCATTCCGAAAAAATGCGGACCCTTCAAAAAATCATCGCTCTGTTGAAATGGGCGTTATTTTTCCTCTTCCATGCAGCACTTTGCCTCGGCGATGGTATCCGCCACAGATTCCTTCGTCCTCTCAGCCGCCGCCGCGACTTTTTCCTGGAGTTCCATGCCCTTCGCCAGAGCTTTGACGGCAGCCTTCTTCGCCTTGCCGTTCTTCACCATCGCATAGGCCCCGGCGCCGACGATCAGTCCGGCGGCAAATACCAGACAGCGTTCACATTCGATTCTCATAATAACAACCTCCCTATTAGTTAGCCGTAGCTAATTAGCTATAGCTAATTATACATCTTTTTAAGGGTAATGCAATTAATTTGTTAAAATATGGTAAAAAGGAGTAATAATTATAGGCGGCGTTGTAAACTGAATAGGTCTACGGAAAGAATCAGGCCGCGGAGAATGTAAAGGGGAGTGAATAGTTAATGAATTATATATGTTCCCGCTGCGGGAAAAAGAGCGATACGGCGACGCTTAAAGCCGGATGCGAATGCGGCGGCCTCTGGAAGCTCGATTACAAACCGCCGAAGTTCGACCTCGATAAAGTCGACCAAAGAGAATGGAGCCTCTTCCGTTACCGCGCCTTCATGCCGCCCGAGGGCGAAGTGTGGAGCGATATCACGCTCGGAGAGGGCATGACGCCCGTTACGCGCTTTAACGACGACATTCTCCTGAAGATGGATTACGAAATGCCGACGCTGTCCTTCAAGGACCGCGGCGCGGCGGTGCTCATCTCACACTGCAAAGCTATCGGGGTGAAGCATGTCGTGCAGGATTCAAGCGGGAACGCGGGGAACAGCGTCGCCGCCTACGCCGCCAGAGCGGGCATCTCCTGCGAGATATTCGTCCCCGAGGGCACCTCGCCGAAAAAGATCGCGATGATACGCGCCCACGGAGCGACCTGTACGATCGTCCCCGGCTCGCGCGACCACTGCGCCGCGGTCTGCCGGGAGAAGGCTTCGCAGGAGGGAAACTATTACGCGAGCCATGTCTACAATCCATTCTTTTACGAGGGCACCAAGACATATATCTACGAGGTCTATGAACAGCTGGGAAGGATTCCCGCGAATATCATCGTCCCCGTGGGAAACGGCACGCTCTTCCTCGGCGTCATGAAAGGGCTGGAGGAGCTGGCGGAGGCCGGGCTTATCGAGAGGTTCCCGCAGGTGATCGCCGTGCAGAGCGAACGCTGCGCGCCGCTGCTGGAAGCGGTAAAAAATTCACTGCGCGAACCGGTGAAGGTGTCGCCGCAAAAAACGCTCGCGGAGGGCATAGCGATCGGCGAGCCGATGCGAGGCAGGGAGATACTCGAATATATCTACCGTCACGGGGTAAAGATGGTCTCCGCGCCGGAGGAAAAGATACTGGAGGCGCGGGGGCTGCTAGCCGCCAAGGGTATCTACTGCGAACACACCACCGCCGCGAACATCGCGGGCTATATGGCCTGCGCGGAGATGTACGGCGCTCCACGGGACTGCCTCATCCCGATCTGCGGCGCGGGGCTGAAATCTGACCATTAAAAAAATCCCCTTCAGCCGCCGTATTGGGCGAACGGACGGAGAGATATAAAAAACAGAAGGGGAAGATCCTCATGTCAGAGATCTTCCCCCTCTGTGCGGTTTATGGCCGGCATGGTAGCCATAAAACTTTATCAACTGCCGCCGTGCGGGCGGACGGTCAACTTCTTAAAATTTAGCGAAGCGCGCTCCAAATTCCTCGCACTGCTTTACCCCCTCGTCGTCGGGGGTAAGGTTGATGATGAGGCCGGTTTCAAAGAGCAGGCAGCCGTCGCCGCGCATCCGCCCCTCCCAGCTTCTCATCCATTCGCCGTCGCCCCAGCCGTAGGAGCCGAAGAGCGCCACCTTTTCCCCCGCGAGTCCGTGCTCTACTGAGGAGAGAAAAGGCTCGAACTCACACTCCTCAAGAACTTCCGCGCCCATAGAGGGACAGCCGAGAGCGAGTTTTTCATAATCGTTCACGCTTTTACTGCCGAATTCGGAGACGCTGAAGACATCCACCCCGACATTCTCCGATGATATTCCTCTGGCTATGGCCTTCGCCATCGCCTCTGTATTTCCACCCGCACTCCAGTAGATCACTGCGATTTTACCCATTGTTCTTCCGCCTTTCCTTTTATCTGTGGACTCATTTAATTGAAGGAGGGCACCGCCGTCAGCAGCTGCGCCATCTCATGACCGGCATCTATCTTTTTGCAGAAATAATCCGTACACCTTTTATAACGTTCAAAGAGCGCCAGGGCTCTCTCGCTGTCGCCGTAGACCTTCCAGGTACCGCATGCCTTACAGCCGCCGCCCCCGTTTTCAATGAAGCCCCGGACATCCTCGAGAGGATAATCGAGAAAGACTCCTATCTCATGGGGAAACTCGCCGCAGAGGGTGAGACGGTTCTTCAAAACGGCAAGTTTTTCAGCGACGCTGGAACCGGCGGCGTAGCCATAACCCTCAAGGAAACATTCGGCCTCCGGCGTGAACGCCCTGCCGAGCATCTCCTCGCGGTAGACGAAGATCAGGGCATACCTCTCGCAGCGGCAGAGAATTTCCATGCTGATGCCGTAGGGAGCGAGGCGCGAACGCGCGGCGTCTATCAGGCCGTCCGCCATATCTTCCCGCGTGTGGTGCCACGTAAAGAGATTAGCCGCCTTTATCCCCGCCAAAGTAGGCGCGCAGTGAAAGGCGATAAGCGACTCCAAAGAGTTTTTCACCATAAGCCACACATCCCTTCATCCGCATTTGTTAGCACCGGCTAACCAACGTACACATAATACATTAGCATAGGCTAACTTGTCAACTATGAAATTCATCGAATATACTATTTGCTGAACAAATGAAACTATTAACTGTGAGGCGCAGAGATGATATGGAACTGTTAAGGATAAAGACTGATAAAGACGAAAGATTCCGCGCGGCGATGGAGCTGTACGCGGAAAGCTTCCCGCTGCACGAGCGGCGTACCGCGGAGAGCCAGAGCGCCGCCCTAGCCGAAGAGGATTATCATTTCAATCTCATCTTCGACGGTGATATCTTTATCGGACTGCTTCTCTGCTGGGAGACAAAAAGTTTCGTTTATGTGGAGCATTTCTGCATTTTGCCGAAGCTGAGGGGCAAAAACTATGGCGCGATGGCGCTGGAATTGCTTTCACGCGGCGGCAAAGGTGTGATTTTGGAGATCGACCCTCCGGCGGATGATATCTCCGTACGCAGAAAGAACTTTTATGAGAGGGCCGGTTACCGCGCCAATGGCTTTGAACACGTACACCCTCCGTACAGGAGAGGTTTTAACGGACACCGGCTCGTTATAATGTCCTCGCCCGCCCCGTTGTCGGAGGAGGAATATAAAATTTTCGCCCGTTATCTCTCCGAGACGGTGATGAGGGACGAGCCCCGCGGCTGACGTGGGCTTATGAAGGACACCAAGGACATTACAGATGGTCGGAGGAGGCAAATTTAAACGTTAAATTGCGGCTTAGCAAAGATTTTGGCGCCCTCTGTTAGGCGGCCAGGGAGCCAAATCAGATCCCTTCTGATTTGTGCAATTCGGCTAGTAGTTACATCAGAGCTGGCTCGGCGATGTTTTTTCGCCGAGACTGAGGGAGAGTTGACCTTCGGTTCTCTCGCGGCTTTTGCCGCGGGCTCTGTTTGGCGCAGTTACCGCGCCAAACAGAGCAACACTCCTTCCGTCAGCCGCCCAAAACAGGCGGCCGACACCTCCCTCGGAGTGAACAGAGTCCCGCAAACCGGACAACGCTATAAAAGCTCCCAAGGGTATCAAA